>OLFX01000699.1_pt1 | contig 49758 bp, 72 predicted proteins | sample 1605091 | NCBI WGS metagenome assembly OLFX01 (sample SAMEA3888906, study PRJEB22519) | human gut metagenome | biome: human gut; feature: human-associated habitat; material: faeces | place: Denmark | collected 2012 | reverse complement strand
ATGGCATTCGTCATGTTGTCGTTGATGCTCGCCCGGTTCAGGCGTCACTGAAACCAGTCGCCTATCGTCCAGTATTGCGGAGGGTATCAGTCGGTGTCTAATTATCAGATTCGTAGATTTCAAGGCGAGATTGATGCGTGGATTAAGGCCGCTGAAAGCACGTTAGAACATGCCATTGAGATATTCGTAAGGGATGTTCACGATGCGCTCGTTAGCCGTTCTCCTGTCGACACAGGGCGCTTTAAGGGTAACTGGCAGATAACTTTTAACGAAATCCCTAACTACGCATTAAATCGATACGATAAAACTGGCGGCGTCGTCCGTAGTGAGGAGCAAGCCAAAACTTATGGCATGTTCAGCCGTGGAGGCGCGATAACATCCGTTCACTTCTCAAACATGTTGATTTATGCGAACTCTCTTGAGTACGGTCATTCACAACAAGCACCAAACGGCGTCGTCGGACTGGTTGCATTGAGATTGAGATCGTATATGTCAGACGCAATAAAGCAAGCAAGGAGACAACAAAATGCACTATGAGTTATCAGCGGCGGCGCGAGCCGCCTTTCTTTCGAAGTATAGAGACTTTCCTCACTACATGGAAAACAGGAACTTTACACCGCCGAAGGATGGCGGAATGTGGCTAAGGTTCAACTACATTGAAGGGGATACGCTTTATCTATCCATTGACAGAAAGTGTAAATCTTACATCGCAATCGTTCAGATCGGCGTAGTATTCCCGCCAGGATCAGGAGTTGATGAGGCAAGATTGAAAGCAAAAGAGATTGCTGATTTTTTCAAAGATGGTAAAATGCTTAACGTTGGTTATATTTTCGAGGGTGCAATCGTGCATCAAATTGTTAAACATGAAAGCGGATGGATGATTCCGGTTCGCTTTACAGTACGAGTAGACACAAAGGAGACTTAATTATGCACTTACCAAATGGCGCGCAAATTTTCGTGGAAACCTCTCGCGGAGAAGAGATCGAGGCGACCGCTGTAACTAACGCAAAAAATCCTGTTGCTACAGTTGCATCTAAGGGTGACTTGTCAAAAGGTGATTACGTTATTGTAACTCAGTCAACTTGGGCTAAGATGGTTAGTCGAGTACTGATTGTTACTGACGCCCAGGAAACAAGTATTACTCTTGCTGGAATTGACACTACTGATACTCTTGTTTTCCCGGCTGGCGGTACAATGAGCTTTGCAAAAGTTACTGGCTGGACTGAGATCCCTTGCGTACAGGAGATTGGTCAGGACGGCGGCGAGCAGCAGTATTACACTTATCAGTGTTTGTCCGACGATAAAGAGCAGCAGATCCCGACGTTTAAATCTGCAATCTCGCTAACGTACACCTTCGCGCACGAATTTGATAACCCTATCTATCCTATTCTGCGTAAGCTGGATTCTTCTGGTCAGGTAACTGCGGTTCGGATGTATGTTCCAAAAGCGAACGAGATGCGCATGTGGGCTGGTATCTTGTCTTTTAACGACATTCCGTCTACGCAAGTAAACGAAATGGAAACGGTACAACTAGCCGTATCCCTGAAAGGTGATTTTACTTTCGTCTCATCCACTCTGGCATCTCCAGGTGCCTAAATCACATCCACAGGGGGCTTGCGCCCCCTTCTTCATTTCTGTAGAATCATCGTATCAACTTTATTCACTTCACTTTTAACAAAAAGTGCTATCAACCAATCAGGAGAACATCATGGCTAAATTCAATTTTGTGCTGGGCCAGCTTCCAGACTTCAAACTTCCGGTTACTTTCACCATGCCAAACGGTGAAGATGCTACGATTATTTTTACCGTACGCCACCTTTCCAGTAAAGAAGTACAGGATATGTACACTAATCAGGGAGAAATGAATGATAGCGATTTCATCACCAAGATCGCGTCCGGCTGGAATATTGAAGAAGAATTTAACGAAGAGAACGCGCGAAAACTGGTCCAGTATTACCCGTCCGCAGCGTACAATCTGACAGCCACTTATATTAAGGCTCTCGCCGGACACCGCGCAAAAAACTAAAAAGGGCGGTTTATCTGTTATATCAGAAACCGCCGACAGAAGAGCAATTACGATCGGTTGGCCTTAGTCTTTCTGACTATGAGGACGAAGAACCGGAGACGATAATCGGCGACGCTGAGATGGTTAAGTCGTGGAATGTTTTTACGTCAATGCTCACTCAGTGGAGAAGTTCAGGCGCTGGCGCTTATGGTCTTGATTATAATGTTTTGCCTATGTTGTTTAAAATCTATAAAATAGAGGATGAAGAACTGGCATTGCATGACGTTAGGATCATGGAAGCGAAAGCGCTTGAAATGATTGCTAAGCAGAATAACTAAGCCGCCGTTTGGCGGTTTTTTTGTATATAAGGGGGTTATATGGTTGATAAGGTAGCAGGTCTATCGCTTGACGTTGATGTGTCTACAGTGCAGCGCGCCGTCAAGTCATTGAAAGAGTTTTCAAAAGCTAACGACCAAGCCGCTGACTCTATGGGGTCTTTAATCAATGAGGCTGAGGTTGCAAAACAGAAGGCTAAAGAACACGCTGAGCAACTTAAGCGCCAGCGAAAAGAGTACGAGGCCGTAGAAAAGGCAATCGATCCTACAGTATCAAAAATGGAAAGGCTGAAGATTGCATCTCAGCAGCTTGACAAGCTCTGGCAGAAAGGCGTCGTTCCAGATGACACGTTTTTCCGTTTAGGTGAAATGCTGGATATGCAAAACGCAAAACTTGCTCGAAGTCGGGCGATGCTGACGGAGGAAGGTCAAGCGGCATTGCAGGAAGCGAAAGCAAAAGAGCAGGCGGCAGCACGAAGCAAGGCATTCATGGATGCCCTGAATGGTCAAGTTAACGCGATCGGCAAGACTCACGCTGAATTGATGGAACTGAAAGCGGCTGAGCTTGGCTTATCGAAAGAAGCAGCGCCACTAATCGCAAAACTGAAAGATCAGGGTCGGGCAATGAATGCCGCAGGCATTAGCGCAGGGCAATATAGGCAGGCAATGCGAATGCTTCCTGCACAGATTACCGACGTCGTTACATCTCTTGCGTCCGGCATGCCAGTTTGGATGGTTGCCATCCAGCAAGGCGGTCAAATCAAGGACTCGTTCGGCGGGATCGGGAATACGTTTAAGGTATTGCTCAGCTATATTAATCCAGTCACAGTTGGCATTGGTGTTCTTGTCGGCTCTTTAGGTCTTCTTGCGAAAGCTGGTTATGACTCTTACAAGTCAATCACTGATATGCAAAACGCTCTCATTGAGACTGGCGGTTATGCAGGCGTTACGGCTGATGACCTTGATTCTGTTGCCAAAAAGATCGCACAGACAAGCAACTCAACCGTTGGAAGTGTTCGTGATATTGTAACGGAGTTGGCGAGTTCTGGTAAGTACACCCGTGAGCAGATCAAGAACATCACTAAGGCGACGGCTGAGTGGTCGGCAGCAACTGGAAAATCAGCAAGCCAAATCATTGCTGAGTTCGACAAAATCGCAAGCGATCCGGTTAAAGGTCTGGAGAAGTTAAACGAACAATATAACTTCCTGGAGAAAGGACAACTGACATATATCGACACTCTAAGCCGCACTAAGGGTGAGACAGAGGCGGTGTCTGAAGCCACGAAATTATTCGCAGAAGTTATGGAGAGGCGAATGAAGTCGATCGCAGACAATGCCACACCTCTTGAAAAAATGTGGAACGATATTAAGCAGTGGGCCTCTGATGCGTGGGGATGGGTTGGGGATCATACTCTCGGGGCATTAAACCTGATTATTGACGTAGTTCAGGGGACGGTAATTCAGGTAAAAATGATTCTTGCTAAGGGTGATGAGTACATCTCAAACTTTATCGCCTCTGCAATCAAGGCAACGCAATCTCTGCCTGGCATGAGTGATTTTGGTGCTGACGTGCTGAAGGAGCAGGAGAACATCGTAAAAAGTTCTCGCGACAACTACGACCAGTTGGCATCCGAGCTTGACGCCATTAACGCTCGTGTAGAAAAAGGCGAGATGGGATACGTTGAAGCGATGAAGCAGCGTCGCACTCTTGAAAAGCAGTACAGTGAGGAAACTAAGGAAGCAATAAGGAAAGAAGCGGAAGAGATCGAGAAGCGAAATCGAGAGCGAAATAAGCAGTCGAAAATTGTACGTTCACCGACAGAGCAATTCGACAAGGAGTTAATTTCACTCAAAGCGCAGCTTAAGGTTTTGCAGGAGCACAAGGAGATTGGGCAAAAACTTTCCGCACAGAGAAAGGCGCTTTTTACGACCGAGGCTACGATTGCTGTTCTTCGTGAAGCCAGTTCTAAGCGTCAGTTGTCTACGGAAGAAAAAGCACTACTTGCAAACCAAGAGAAAGTTTTAGAGCTTGCGAAACAGAAGGCTGAGATTGGCGATCAGATTGTTAAGCAGCAGCAGTTGAACGCTCTTACCGATAAATCACTGAAATTTGTCAATGATTTGACGGCAGCCACAGAGCAGCTAAACGCGTCTCGCGGGATGAGCACCCGAGAAATGGAACGACAAGCTGAGTTGGCTAAGATCACCACTGATTATATTAATGCAGGTGGCGGCGAAGGAGATGAGAAACTCCAGAACATGATCAAGGCACAAAATGATTACTATGCTGCGGAAGATGCCAAGCGTGCTGACTGGTTGTCGGGTGCTGAAAGCGCATTTGCAGATTACGGCGATTCTGCAATGGATATGTATGGTAACGTATATGATATCGCATCAAGTTCACTTAACGGAATGAGTGATATGATGACCCAATTCCTGACTACAGGTAAGGCAAACTTTGAGGACTTTGCGAAAAACATCATTAGCATGATTATAAAGATGATTGCTCAGATGGTAATCTTCAATACGATCTCAGGCATGATGGGCGGTAAGACGTGGAGCTTTGCTGGAGTGGCGTCGTCTGGTGCTTCTGTGGCATCACAGGCAACTCCTACGCCTGCCGCCTCCGGTTTTAGGTCTTTATCATCTGGCGTTGCTGTTACATCGCTTGCCGCCGCTGCTGGTAGTGTTGCAACATCTGGATTTAACGCATCTAAATCAGCACCGAAGGCAGTAAACCAATCAGCAGGTGGAACGGTAGTTGACGTTAGGGGCATGGAGGTTAAAGTTGACAATGGCTCAGATCCGAGAGGAATTTCTCAGGGCGTAGAGATGATGTTCAAAAAAATGATTCGCGAGTCTTGTTCGCAGGGCGGTGAGGTTTACAATTACATTCAGGAAAAAACAGGAGGCTAATAATGGCGACACTTGACACTTTCGGTTGGTGTACGCAGGTTCAAGGGGGCGGCGGCTCCCTTACCACAACCAACAATGACCGATCTATTCAGTTCGGAAACGGTTACATGCAGCTTGCATCATCTGGATTTAACACTACGCGACGCGAGTATTCAGTTGTCTATGCTGGGGAAGATTTCATGACTGTTTACGACTTCTGCGATTCTCACCGTATTAAACCGTTCGCATGGACGCCGCCGGACGGGAAGATAGGAATATGGGTTGTAAAGCCTAACAGCCTGGGAGCTAAGCCAGTATCACGCGACGTGATGGAGATTAACGTCACGTTTATGGAGCAGTTTACATCTATGGAGTAACGCCATATAAAAAAAGCCCGCCTTGCGCGGGTTTTTTTGTAGCTGTAGAATGGTTGCAGGTAAACAAGAGGAAAAATCAATGAGCGAAAACAAAAAACTTTATGATGAAGAAAGCGGAAAGAGCCTGTTTCACAACTGCCTTCAATCACTATATCCGGGAGAGATAATCACTCTCATCGAAGTTGATGGTAGTAAGTTCGGCGCTCAGGTGTACCGATTCCACGGTGAGAGTATCCAGTACACTCCAGAAGAAATTATGCAGGCCCAGCAAACTGGAACGCTACCGCCGAAGGAAATTACATTCCGTGGCGAGAAATACGGGGCGCGACCTTTCGGTATATCCGGGATCTCATTTGACAGTTCCGGCAAGGCAACAAAACCACAATTAACGGTGGCAAACATTGATAGTCGCGTATCTGCGATGATTCGTGCATATAACGGACTAATGCAAGCTAAGGTGACTATCTGGATAACTCAGCGTGATCTTATTAACTTCGATGGCTCAATCGCTGATGGAGCTTACCGTAAACTGGTATACTATATCGAGCGTCCGAACTATGTTGATAAAAGCGTTGCGCGGTTCGATCTCACATCACCTTACGATATGGACGGCATCATGATCCCGTCTCGACTCACGCAAAGTGTATGCTATTGGGCGCAAAGGGGGTGGTATAAAACCGGGAAAGGTTGCGGATACAACGGGCAAAATGGTTACTTTGACAAAGACAACAACAAGGTAGGAGATCCATCCCTCGACTTCTGCCCTGGAACGGTAACTGCGTGCCGACTTAGATTTGGCGCAAACAATGAATTGGATTTTGGCGGCTGTGCTGTCGCTTCACTACAGAGGAAAAATCAATGATTAGTGCAAAAATTAAACTTGAAATCATGACCCACGCTCAAGAAGAATACCCCCGCGAATGCTGCGGGGTAGTTACCCAAAAGGGACGTGTGCAAAAATACCACAGAGTCGATAATGTGCATCGTGATCCTGAAAATCATTTCATGATGGATGCTGTGCAGTACGCATGTATTGAGGACGATGCGGAATCAACCACGATCGCAATTGTTCATAGTCACACCGGGGACGGAGCTACAACTCTTCCAAGCGCTCACGATACGTGCATGTGTAATGAGATGGAAGTGACCTGGATTATTGTTAGCGTACCGGAAGGAGATATGCGATTTGTGAAGCCTGAGAAATTACCTCTGATTGGTCGCCCGTGGTCGTTAGGCTCATTTGACTGTTACGGTCTTGTTATGGCTTGGCACAAAGAGCACGGCGTAGAATTGCGCGATCGAAGGTTAAATTTTGAATGGTGGAAACCGGAATATGGAATTAATCTCTATCAGGATTATTACAAGCAAGATGGATTCATTGAGATTCCAGATCAGAATAATCCGTCGCTCGGTGATATGGTAATCATGCAGATAGGGCAAAATGTTCCTGTGTGGAACCATGCAGGTATTTACCTGGGTGATAATCAGATCTTGCATCACGCATTCGGAAAGTTATCACGTCGTGATATTTATTCCGGCTGGTATCAGGATCACACAGTTTTAATTGTTCGTCATAAGGATCTTAAATTATGAATGATGTAAAAGTAATCAAGTTATCCGGTTCGCTTGGTAGGCGCTTCGGCGTCTTTCACCGCTTTGCTGTTGACTCTTACCCGGAAGCCATTCGTGCACTATCCAGTCAGGTAGATGGATTTAAAGAATACATGCAGAGCGAAGTGGGATCACGTAGCAAGTTTGCAATATTTGTAGATGGCGTTAACGTTGGACACCATGAAGAGGAAAAATTCAAGTGCGCTAAAGAGATAAGAATCGTCCCGATCCCGACTGGCTCTAAGTCCGGCGGTCTATTCCAGGTTGTATTGGGGGCGGCAATAATGGTTGCGGCATTCTATACTGGCGGCGCATCTCTGGCGTTAATGGGCACAATGTCCTCATCACTGTTTATGATGGGCGGCGCTATGGTGCTGGGAGGCGTGATGCAGATGATTTCACCGCAGCCTGGAGGGGCAAACTTTGAAGTTCAATCAAGCAAGAATAAACCTTCGTACGCGTTCGGCGGCGCTGTCAATACGACGGCGGCTGGATACCCTCTCCCGGTCCCGTATGGATATCGCGCCGGAGGTGGCGCAACTTTCTCAGCAGGTTCTTATGCCGAGGATATGAGTTAAAATTAACCCGCCTTGCGCGGGTTTTTTTTCGCCTGTATAATGAGTCCACCGATAAATAGCACAAAAAGGTAAACATCATGATTCAAAAAGTGATAAGCGGATCGAAAGGCGGTTCACCTAATCCGCATAAGCCAGTTGAGATGGAAGATAATCTAATCTCAATCAACAAAATCAAGATCCTGTTAGCTGTGTCTGATGGCGAGATTGACGAAACATTCAGCCTAAAGCAGTTGATGTTTAACTCAGTCCCGGTGCAAAACGAGGATGGCTCATTTAACTTCGAGGGGGTAAAGGCAGAGTTTAGGCCGGGGACGCAGACTCAGGAATATATCAAGGGGATGGAAGATAGCTCTAGTGAGGTAACTGTAAACCGTGAGGTTACTACAGATAACCCATACACGATCTCAGTAACCAACAAAACGCTTTCGGCAATCCGTATCAAAATGTTTATGCCTCGCGGTGTACGAATTGAAAGCAACGGTGATAAAAACGGCGTAAGAGTTGAGTATGAAGTGCAACAAGCTGTTGATGGCGGCTCGTTTGAGACGGTGCTCACCGATGTAATCGAAGGCAAAACAATGTCAGGTTACGATCGAAGCAGACGTGTAAACCTACCTAACTTCAACAATCAGGTGATATTCAGAGTCGTTCGTAAAACTCCAGACTCTAACGACTCGAACGTTGTTGACGCGATTCAGGTAAAGAGCTATGCCGAGGTGATTGATGCCAAATTCCGTTACCCTCTGACTGGTCTTCTTTTTGTCGAGTTCGATTCGAAGATGTTCCCAAACCAGTTACCTACGATCTCAATTCGTAAGCGCTGGAAGATTGTAAACGTTCCGTCAAACTACGATCCAGAATCACGAACTTATAACGGAAATTGGGATGGAACTTTTAAGAAGGCGTGGACTAATAACCCGGCATGGGTACTTTATGACCTGATGATTAATCAGCGTTATGGGCTGGATCAGAAAGAGCTTGGAATATCTGTCGATAAATGGGCGCTATATGAGGCGGCGCAATATTGCGATCAGATGGTTCCTGACGGTAAAGGCGGTACTGAGCCTCGCTACCTTTGCGACGTGATAATTCAGTCACAGACTGATGCGTACAAGGTGATTCGAGATATTTGCTCAATCTTCCGTGGCATGAGTTTTTGGAATGGTGAAAGCATTTCTGTGATCATCGACAGACCGCGTGAGCCTGCGTACATCTTCACTAACGACAACGTTGTTAACGGTGACTTCTCCTATACTTTCGCAAGCGAGAAAAGTATGTACACGACGTGCAACGTGATGTTTGATGATGAACAAAACATGTATCAGCAGGACGTTGAGCCAGTATTCGATCGAGAGGCCACTCTACGGTTCGGGAATAACGTAACAAGCATTACAGCGATCGGGTGCACACGTCGAAGTGAAGCTAACCGTCGCGGACGATGGATTCTGAAAACAAACCTTCGCAGCACTACGGTAAACTTTGCTACCGGGCTTGAGGGTATGATTCCGACAATTGGAGATGTTGTAGCGATAGCTGATAACTTCTGGTCAAGTAACTTGACTATGAACCTGTCAGGGCGCTTACTCGAAGTGTCTGGAAGTCAGATTTTCTTGCCGTTCCGCGTTGATGCTCGCGCGGGTGACTTTATCATCTTAAATAAGCCCGATGGCAAGCCTGTGAAGCGCACAATCTCAAGTGTTAGTGCGGATGGCAAGACTATAGAGGTTAACATCGGCTTTGGCTTTCCTGTGAAGCCTAACACGGTATTCGCTATCGACCGAACCGACATTGCGTTACAGCAGTACGTCGTGACAAAAATCGATAAGGGCGATGACGATGAGGAATTTACCTACAAAATCACGGCGGTGGAGTACGATCCTAACAAGTACGATGAGATTGATTACGGAGTTAACATCGACGACCGACCGACGAGCATTGTTGAACCAGATCAGATCCCTAGACCGGAAAATGTGCAAGTGTCCTCAGAGTCGAGAATCGTTCAGGGGATGAGCGTAGAAACGATGATTGTTAGCTGGGATAAAGTGCCGTACGCAGTTTTCTATGACGTCCAGTGGCGAAAGGATAACGGCAACTGGCAAAATGTACCTCAGACGGCAAATAAAGAGGTATACGTTGAAGGTATTTACGCTGGCAACTATCAGGTTCGCGTTCGCTCTGTCGCTGGTTCCGGTACGACTTCAGGATGGTCAAATATCGTAGCTGCGACGCTGACGGGTAAACAAGGTGAGCCGGGCCGACCGATTAACCTTACAGCTACGGATGATGTTGTTTTTGGTATCCGTACAAAATGGGGGTTCTCTGATGGTTCTGGAGATACTGCCTATACAGAGTTGCAACAGTCACCGGATGGAACAGTGGATAACGCAAGTTTGCTTTCTTTGATTCCGTACCCGCAGCATGAGTATTATCATTCACCGATGCCTGGAGGGAATATCGTGTGGTATCGGGTAAGGACGGTTGATAGGATCGGTAACGTGTCTCAGTGGACTGATTTTGTCAGAGGTATGGCATCAACAAACGTTGACGATATCATTGGAGAGATTTCTGTCGATATCGAAAACTCGCCGGGTTACGAGTGGCTTGTTGATAACGCAACCGACAACGCGGCGCAGAACGCAGCGAACGCAGAGGCAGCAATTGAGAACGCGCTAGCCAATGACAAAGACGCGATCTACATGAAGAAGGAGAACGGAAAGCGAAAAGCTGAGTACACGAAATCACTGAAACTTATTGCTGATGAGACGCAGGCACGAGTGACGTCGATCGAGCAGTTGAAGGCAAGTTTTGACGATCAGATTAGCGCAAGCAATAGCGAATTGCGTGAAGTTATAGCGACTGAGACTGGAGCGATATCGCGTGAAATTGACCAACTCAAGGCTCAGATTGGTGACGATATTCAGGCGAACTTGACAGATATCCGAGAGGCTATCGCAAATGAAACCGAGGCAAGAACGAAAGCTGACTTGACGTTGAGCGCAAAGATCGGAGAGAACCAGGCGGCGCTTTCTCAAAAATTGGATTCGTGGAGTAACGCTAGCTCAACTGGTGCGATGTACGGAGTTAAGCTGGGGCTGAAATACAACGGTCAGGAATACAGTGCTGGTATGGCTATGTCTCTGATTGGTTCCGGCGCGGCTGTCAAGGCGCAAATTCTATTTGAAGCATCACGATTTGCAATCATGACAGGTATGAATGGTAAAACTCAGTATCCTTTTGTGGTTGAGAATGATCAGGTTATTTTAAGTAGCGCGATCATTAAGAACGGGTTCATAACTAACGCCATGATTGGAAACGTTATTCAATCGAATAACTTCTCTTCAGGTAGTGCAGGATGGATGGTTAACAAGAATGGATCTGCTGAGTTCAATGCGGTTACTGTTAGGGGTAAACTTTACGCAAGTAACGGTGAGTTTGCATTCAACGGAACAGGTAATACCGTTCAGATTAACAATAATGGCATCACGGTAAACTTACCCGGCGGCGGGAAAGTTGTAGTGGGGAGGTGGTAAAATATAAGGGGCCAATCGGCCCCTTTTTTAATACATGTTTGGAAGAACTATCAACGGAGATTGAATTGCTATGTTCCTGTTAGGCATCACGAATTGCTGTCGAGAGTAGTTTCCAACAACCTTGTTTTTAGCCACTCTTATTTTGTTCCCTGCCATTCTGATCCCGTTCATCCTTACGTGGTTGTATCCTCCATTATTTTCAATCAAAGCGCCGCAGTAGGATAACTGAATCAAGCTGTTTCCTATATCCTGATCCCCTGTTCCGATATTAATTACTCGGTTGTAAACGAATGGCTTGCTTACCGTAGAAAAAGTGACCTGACCTTGCTTGTTTGTCATTGTTATACCGTTACCGCCGCGAGGTGGAGTGTTATTGAATATAACTAAATCCATAGCAACAGAGGCCGTTACGTCATCTCTTCCCCCGTATGATGCATTCCTTACCGTGATGTTTGAGCCGTCAAATCCAACGCTTACATTAGGATCGTTCCATCTGGCGAAAGGTATGCCGCTTACTGGCAACTTCATGTTTCCATTTACAGTTATGCGTTTTGAGTATTGGCACGTCATTAATTTTGCAACGTTTGATATAGCTGTGAAATCAGTAGAGTTTGCAACCAGTAAGCCCTCATTTCTTGTTCCTACTGGCAATATTTCCATGACAGTACCAGCCCATTGAGGTAGCCCGTTATATGCACTCAATGCATCCTCACCTCTAATTATCACTCCGCTATTGCCATTCCTTGATACCGTCGTCGCATAAAACGGATCTGGTATAACAAGTGTCTGGTCGAACACCTCAATAACGTCAACAGGCTTTGTGAAGACAACAACAACCTGAGATCCCGGAGTTAATGGAGTATTTACTGTTAACGTCTTGTTTGATTGCGCCCTCTGATTAAAGTTAGCGCAGAATGACGGTGCGCGAAGCCCTGCCGTTATTTGCATCGCTGGTCGTCCGTCATTGTAGTTTACATATATCCCCTCACCCATAATTACCATTCCTTAGTTTTGACTGAGATCTTACCGCTAAAGTTGCCCTGATTGTCGTCTGATGAAAGTCCTTTGAATCGCATGTCAACTTCTCCAGCAGGTACTTTTTGACCGTCAACGAATCGCATCATACAAGATCCGTAAGCGTAAGTAACACAGTCGCCATTCTTAAGATTCTGAGCACAACCAGTCAGGATGAATGCCGCAGCGATAATGGTGATTAACTTTTTCATTCGTGTGCCCTCGTCGTTAGTGTGATTGCATTGTATGTCGCATTTACTTTTATTGCAATAGTGCGATTACAATTTTTTTCGTGTAACAGGTGTATATTTTTGTCACTGGGAGGGGTGTTACAAAATCAACCTCATAAGAACGCAGTTAGATATGATAAAAACTCTATATAATATATATAGATAGATAATATTTAATTTTAGCTTTATATATATAATTATTGTTGTGTAACAGTTGTCTATTGTGTAACAGGTGATTTTATTGATTCGTAAAATTTATATCATATATGTTCAAAATTTAATCAATCTTGGTTCTATTCATGGATATCTGTGTATTTCTAAGAAAAAGCGGTTACAAGTGTTACACAATATACACCACATAAAATCAGGGTTAATCTATTGATTCCATTGATGCTGGTTGTAACTTGAGCGATATAGACACACGATTACACACCAATTACATGTATTCGATTGACTAAACGCTGTTAATGGCTATAATGGATTCATCGTAAACGAAGGAGATAAACGAAATGTTCCAGGTATTCACATCAAACCAGCTTTCTAATGACGAGTATCATAGCAATGAAGGTTGGGCGGCAGAGTATGTAAGCGGATCGAGTCTTGCAGAAATTTATCAGACCTGCCCTGCTAACTGGCGATTCAAGAAGAACGAGACAACGAAAGCGCTTGAGTTTGGCACTCAGTCGCATACTAACTTTGAGAGTCGTGAACTGTTTACTGCAACGTATGCTCGTTGTCCGGCTCCGGAAGAGTTCAAGGATCTGATTACGTCACAAACTGCACTGGCTGCAAAGTTAAAATCGTTTGGCCTGAAAGGTACATCCGGAAAGCAATACTCGGACCTCATCAAAATGATGATTGATTGCGGTGAAGAACTCAACGTTCAGTATCTGATCGAACTGATCGCAGAAGCAGAGGCGCGCGCTGAAGGAAAGAAATTGGTTGACGCTGACAAATACGACGCCTGCATGAAGATGAGGGCAATCCTTGAGCAAAATCCGGATCACGAAGCGTGCATCAATAGCCAGACGGCGCAGCGTGAGATCTCAATCTTCGGTGAAATATCCGGCGTCAAAGTTAAGGTTCGTCTTGACCATCTGGACTACAAAGAGAATGTTCCAGGTCGCGTGCTGACTGGTTATGATGAGAGCGGCGATCCGGTATTTGAAGACGTTATTTTCCCTGAAGCGCTAATTATCACTGACTTCAAAACCACGATGAGCGCCAACCCGCTAGAGTTCCCGAGACTGGCATACAATCACGGGTATTATCTTAAAATGGCCTTGCAGCATGACTTATTGCGGCGTGCAATTCAGGCTGGAGCATTTGAAGGAAACTTCCCGGAAGATATCCCGATCGTAGTTCGATTACTGGCACAGGAGAAAAAGGAACCTTACATTGCCCTTGCTTATCGCATGACTATGGAGCAAATCAGGATCGGTCGTAACCAGTACATTAGCGTAGTCCACACTTACAAGGCTTGCTCTGAGATGGATGTATGGCCTGGATATGCTGGCGACGCAAGCGAGATCGAACTTGAAACGCCGTCATGGGTACGATATCAAAATAAGTAAACGGCACAAATAGCTAAACAAATAATTAATGAGGTGTTATAATGCACCTCATACACCAATCAGGAGAAGTTAAGATGCAATTATCACCGGAAACAAACGAAATCCTCCCAGCACTGTTTAATGCTCGCAATAAATTCGCTAAGGCAAAGAAGGACGCTAAAAACAATCACCTGAAAAATTCATACGCAACTCTTGATGCAATGATGGCGGCAGTTAGTCCGGCGTTAACCGATAACGATATCATGATCCTGCAATCAATGCTTGATACCAGCACGGAAACAACATTCCATCTTGAGACTATGCTGATTCACAAATCAGGACAATGGGCCAAATTCTTCATGATGATGCCTATTGCAAAACGCGATCCGCAAGGTGTAGGCTCAGCAATGACTTATGCGCGACGTTACTCTCTTGCCGCAGCGCTGGGAATTAGCCAAAGTGACGACGACGCGCAGCTTGCAGTGAAATCTGTCAAGGACTGGAAGAAAGAACTTGATGCGTGCGAAGATATCGAATCGCTGAAGGATGTTTGGGCCAATGCTTATCGCCAGACTGACACGGCGAGCAAGTCAATTATTCAAGATCACTACAACGCACTTAAGGCCAAGTTTGAGATCGGTAAGGCTCGAGGCATTCGCCCAGCGCAACCGGGGCAGAAAAAACAGGTTGAAGCAACGAGCGCTAAACCTGTACAATCTCAATCAATCACCAACTTTGAATAACAATCCGGGCGGCTTAGGTTGCCCATAAATTTTAGGATAGAAAATCATGCATATTATCACTGGCGAGATCCGAAAGGAACCTAAGATTCTTGAACGCAACGGCGGCAACACTTATATCATCGAAATGGCAGAAAGCTACAAGCCTCGTGATGGAGATCGCGAATACACCAACTACACATTCTTTTTTAGCGACGGCGGAAAACCTGGGCTTGCTGATTGGTATCGTGAGGCGTTCCAGGTTGGCCGAGTAATCTCAGTATCGTGCGAGACGTTGAAGATCTCATCCCGTGAACATAACGGGACGGTTTACAATTCATTGCAGGCCGCTGATTTCCCTAAGCTGGTATTCAGTCAGCGAGGGCAAAGCAACCAGCAACAACGATCGCCACAGCAACAACAGCAACACACTAATAAGCAATCACAACCACAACCAAATCCTCAATCAACCTTCGACGACGATATTCCGTTTTAATAAAAAGCCCCGCACTGCGGGGCTTGTTTTTACTTGCTTTCCGTTAGTTTTTTTATCATATCCTCAAGCGCGGAAACTCTTGATTCAAGATCTGAAATTCTTTTTTTGTTATCCTCATCTCTTAACCTTAATGCCTTTATTGCTGCCATGCTGTCAGATAGGAGAGGATTTAAATCAAGAGTCATCATCCCTGGCGTCCCGTGGTAATGAACGTATTCCTTGTCAACCGTGGCTGCTTGTTGTGCGATGATTCCACGTCGCGCAGATCGATCAGGTTCATCAAACGTATAACGGAACAACTTAAACTCAAGGCGGTTGATGTTATCCAGCGCCGCTTCCACATTTAAATTACCCTTAATATCCTTCACACGGGCGTCAGACGTACCAGCATCTTGCACCCGCGACCACGTTTTCGTCGTAGAGGAGACTTGCGCGTTACCGGAGTCATTCCAACGATAGTATAGCGCTGGCAACGCACCGACCATAACCTGAGCAACACGCGCTGGAGCGTATGCCGATTGAAATCCTGCTCCGTTTGCTGGTGCCCAGGTAGGTGTGCCGATCGACTGCGAGAAAAAGCAAGCCTGCGTATTCGGTGGAGGGACTGAGTTTTCAATCCCCAGTCCGTAGTCCTTCGGCTTCACCGCTTCGCACCAGTTCTGAAGCACTCCATTCTCCTTAGTTCGCCAGAAAAAACGGCTTTGACGTGCGGCGAACTGCACAGCGTAATTGCTAGCGAACTTAACATGCAGTCCCGCAACAGAGACGTCACCTAGAGGAGATCCTGCGTTAGACGCAATGAGTGTGCTTTCGTCCGCGTCGTCCCAGCGTACGCCAGGTGCGCCGCCGCCGATCCCATAGTCACCAACACCGATTGCGTTTAGAGTCTGCCTCGCCGCCGATTTGTCAGTAAGGTCTTTTAGGTTGTTATCTTTATGAAGTAGATTTTCTGCGTCTACGCTATTAGCTGCGTCTTTAGCTTCCTGTGCGCTTACTGCCGCTGCATCTTTTGCGATAACCGCTGTATCACGCGCTTCCTGTGCATCGTTTTTTGCAGAGGTTGCCGTTTGCGCTGCCGTTTGAGCGTCGTTAACGTAAACCGACAAATCACCTTTAGATTCATTAATTGCCTGAATAGCCGAAGCCTCTTCCGTGTCGATATGAGAGATGACAGATGATTCCTTAGATCCGATATCAGTGATAGCCTGATCTTTTGCGGCATTAATTCCACCGATAGCCCCGTCAACAATCTGCTGTGTCTGATTCTTGATTGAGTTAGTTTCATCGCGTGCAGCGTTGGCGGCGTCACGCGCTAATTCAGCCTGATTTTGCGCAGCTTGAGAATCAGATTTCGCCTTATTCACATCAGCAACTATTTGCTCAAGTTTATTCATATCAAGCTGATTTATCAGATCTATAGCTGCCGCGATCTCAGTCTCTTTGCTTTGATAGTATCGAAGCGTCTCAGCAACGTTTTGAGCTAATCCGTTAACAGTCAACGAATCGTTAAGCAGGATAACATACTTGCCGTCACTTGCAGTCTGACCATCTGTAGAGATAGCCTTCAACTCAGTGTCGCTCACGATATCGCTGATTACAGCCAGCTTAATCGGTTGTTCCAGGAATACTATTGTTGCACCAACTCGAATCAGAGCTAGTTGGTCTTTCCATTTTGTATCGGTTCCGCGAACCGTTCCGTCAGCATCCATTGATGCTGTACCGCGTCTATATAAAGCCATAGTATAAACTCCTTAAGTAAATAGCACGAATTGCTAAGCACTGATTTTATCATTGTGCTATGAGTCTTGCAACGGGCAACAAAAAACCGCCAGAAGGCGGTTAGAGTAGGTCGCTTGCTGAGAATAATTTGGCTTGCATTCCTGATCGGTATCCTCCAGGATTTGGGATGATTATCTTCAATTGTCGATCGTCTGCCATATACAAAGTATCCTTATCTGAAGGTTCGCACGCCACCCTTATCTCCCTTTTTCCTTTGTATCTGTACGCAACCATTTCGAGGTTTTCAGGAGTGAAGCAGGCCCATACCTCTTGTTTTGTGTGAAATGCAATGTGCTGAGCATCAATCCAATTCAGGCATAAGTAGATCGCCTTTTCAGTTTTACCAGTCACGGCAACTGATCCGCTTGTGTATTTCTTCGCGTAGAATGACTCTCTTCCTTCCTCATCAATAATCAAAATATTGCAGAACTCATCATCAAGCCCGTCCTCGTGTACAAGTTGACACGGTATAGTGTGAAATACTGATTCTGAGCCATCCTCGCGAAGTTTTACGCCAACGTCGAATGATTCAGTAGGTAGTGACTCAAATATGCTTAGAGGCGTGTTTACGCGCCTCTCTGTGCGCCGCATAACTTTCATCACCGCCTCGTGGTCTGCCATCATAACATTAACACCAGCTACAGGAGTTCGGCGCGCTTTTTTGTTGGCCTTGACAATGTATTCCTGCGGAACCTTTCCGAGAAATCTCCCCAAGATGTTTATGCATTCGCTGTACGGCATTCCAGTTAGCTTCATTAGCCAGCCGATTCCTGAGTCGTTACCGCAGGAGTTGCAGATCGCGCCGCCGTCGCCAGGAGCATTCAGATTGTCAGTCCAGCGAAAACGGTCTTTGCCGCCGCAGTTAGGGCAAGGTTGGTGCTTCTTGTTGAAAACCTCGTTAGGTAATCCGCATACGGACTGGAACGCCTCACGCCATAACCCCTTCATATACGGCAATACGTCCTCTTTCTGAAACATCATAAACTCTTCGTTCACTTCCAGATCTCCAAATAAAAAACGCGTAGAAGGATGTTAACCCGCTACGCGTCGTTTGTTTTAACTAAAAATGCTATTGGTCGTTCCTATATCTTCCTTCTTCACGACGCGCATAAATTTCTTGTTCTTGCATCGCTTCTCAAGGCACTTGCCGTTCCCGTCAAACTTCAGGTCGAATCGCAACCATGCGGCACGAAATCCTTTACACCCCTGACGGCGGTAAGCGCGATGCGCAGCTTCAGCACCTTGCCAAGAAATCATGTTGCGATCTTTCCAGCCTTGCACTGTTTGATTGCTAACTTTCAAAGCCTTTGCGCAGGCCGCTGGACCGCCGTAATATTCAATAAGAGCGTCAAGTCGCGCTCGCAGTCCCGCTCGTGTTTCTTCTTTATGAATATAGAACCCGCAGCGCTGTCGAGGCTTTTTATCTTTACCGCGTCGCGTTCCGTTGTTACCATTAATGTGACGTTTATCGATTTCACCAGTTGACTCTGCGATACGTTGCATATTCATCTTAATTCTCCTGTAGCACTTTTTGCTAAAACGTTTACTGTATGTCGTGTATTATAGCGTAAACGATACAACGATTCAAAGGATTAAATAGCCGTGACAATTAACATCAAGAAGCAAATCGCATTACTTGGCGAGGACTATATAAAACGCACTCAAGAAAGATTCACTGTCGGTGAGGTCGTTCCTTATCCGTATCAGGTTGTTGCTTATGCCGAGATCGCAAAACGCCTGTCAAATTACGAGCATCCATTCTTTGTTAAAGCATCAGTGTCTGCGGGTAAGACCATAATCTTTGCTATGGTTGCAAAGCAGTGTCAAAAAATGGGCTTGAAAATGCTTGTGCTGGCACGACAGGGTGAGATTGTCGATCAAGATAGTGAAGAGATCGACAACTTCGGGGTAACTAACTCCATCTTCTCAGCGTCACTTGGAATCAAGTCCTGCTACTTCCCGATCGTGGTTGGTTCTGAGGGAACTGTTGCAAATGGATTAAACAATGAGTTGGCTGATTTTGTCCCTCACGTAATCGGGATCGATGAATGTCATCAGGTGGACTGGGAAGACCTTGCGCAAGCAATAGAAGGCAAGGAAAAGATGGAACAGATGAGGGGAGAAAAAGGGAAAGTTATCATGGACGGAGATATCCCCATGATTGGTAATGATGGAAAACCTTTACTTGGAACCAAGCGCAGTCAGTACACGATCGTAATCATGGAAATGATGCAGCGCTGTAAAAAGGTTCACGGTCACGATCTCAGAATATTTGGTATGACCGGATCTGAATTTCGGGGTGTAGTTCCTATTCTGGTAGAGAATCCTAAAGCGCTGGGATTCTGGCGTGAGCGAGTAACTGATATCGACACAAACTATCTGATTGAGTTCGGATCTGTTGTGCCGACGATATTCGGTTCAACTGACGGCGTACACTACGATCTGGATAAGTTCAAGGCATCAAGCGAGGACGGCGTACAGGACTTTACAGAGAAAGATATGAAGGCAATGGAAGATGAGATCCTTCATGATAAATCTCTTACTCAGCGAATCATGCAAATGGTCACCAAAAAGGCTGAAGAGCGTAACGCGGTTCTGATTACATGCGCTGGGGTGCGTCACTGTAAAGAGGCGGCGGCAGCACTTCCTCCAGGAAGCACCTATGCAATCATCACTGGCGACACAGACACCAAAACGCGCAAGAAGATTCTGGACGATGTAAGGGCCGGGAAGATTAAATACACCTTTCAGGTAATGGCGCTCACTACTGGCGTTAACGTTCCAAATTGGGATTTTAGTGTCATACTTCGCAAGATAGGATCACTCACGCTGTTGATTCAACTTTTGGGTAGGGGCATGCGTCTGCTTAAATCATGGCAGGTCGCTGAGGGTATGGTTAAGCAAGATCATCTTGTATGGGATTTCGCTGGCACTATGGATGAGTTGGGCCAGCTTTATTTCGATCCGATACTTGAGCAGGCACAATTCCAAAAGCGTTTTGAAAACGGAAAAGACCCGAAAACGTGTCCGAAGTGTGGTTGCGTAAATAGCTTCTACGCTCGCAGATGCGTTAACATTATCGACGGCGAGCGCTGCGATCACTTCTGGACTTCTCAGATTTGCGAGGACCAAGTTGATGAGCGTACAGGAAAAATCCTTGTTAAAGGGTGTGGTGCAGAGAATGATGTTGTTGCGAGAGTCTGTCGTTGCTGTGATGTTTCACTTGTCGATCCGAACCTGAAATTGTCCGGTAAGGCGTACACTAAGAATGACTGGTACGAGGTCAAGAATTTTGAGGTTACGCTAACCAAAAACCAAAAGGGCGTGATATACAAATACACGCTGATTAACGACGATGGTGATGAGTTCAAGGCGTATGAAAAATTCTTCCCCGAGTCTGACTCTAAGATTTGCGGTACGCTATGGAAAACTAAAGGTGTATTGCCACACGTATCAGATCCTAAAATGCGCCGCTACTTTATCGGAATGAAGAACGCCATCAAGATTTTGCAATACTCACATCATATTGCTCACCCGGTGCGCGTAACTCATCGTCGCAACCAGAAGAAAGAAGATATTATATCACGCAAAGACTTCGGTATGGAGGATATCCCGGAATGATTACAGACAAGGGTGACTATTTAGAATTTTACGAGCGAGATCCCAGCGACACTCGAAAGGAGGACGCTCATCAGGTGGATTGCGTATCCTGGTTGAAATACAATTTCCCTAACCTTCTATTTTGGCACACTGTCAATGAAGGTGAAAAAACAATCACATCGGCACTAAGGGATGAACAGGCTGGATTACTTAAAGGCGTGTCAGACTTCGTTATCCTGATTGGTGTCAACTCACGATACCCGTTTGCAGCAATAGAACTAAAGCGGGTTAATAAGTCAGGCAAAGGAAAGGCGTCACCAGTCAGCGACAAGCAAAGGGAATTTCTCCGAAAGGTCCGGGAGCGTAGCGGCTTCTCTGCCGTCGCGTACGGATTCGAGCAATTCAAGATCGCAATTTACGAAATGATGAAATAGCACTTTTTGTTAAAACTGCCGGAATGGAATCCGGCATAATATTCTCATTGAAACGCTATGGATGTGTAAGAATGAACACTATATATTTTGTTTGCAATGTAATTTGCGAAGAGTCTAAAGATGAACATTTTTCAACTGGTGATAGTTATGAGGTTTTAGAGAAGAATGATAATTACGTAATGGTTGATGATAATGGAGTTGAGCGTGATGTTTGTATGGTTAATGGCGGCATTATAGTATCAAGCAATTCAAAATTCACTGAGTCATAAGGATTTAAACAATGAAAGACTTCAACGATATCGAAACTGTCGACTTTGCAGAAACAGGTTGCACATTCACTCGCGAAGCAATAGCGTCAGGCGGTTATTATCAAGCATTGAAAACGCCAACCTGCAAAGAGATTTCAGGGCGTCGATACAAGGGAACAAATACCCCTGACGCCGTTCGTGATTTATGGTCAACTCCGCGCGAGGTTATTGCATACCTTGAGGGTCGCTATGGAAAATATGATCTCGACGCTGCGGCAAGTGAAGAAAATAAAGTTTGCGATAAGTTTTATTCTCAGGAAACAAACTGCTTAAAACGTTGGTGGGGTAAAAATAAGCATGTATGGTTAAATCCTCCTTATAGTCGACCTGATATATTCGTCAAGAAAGCGATCGAGCAAATGGAGCACAACAATCAGATTGATATTCTGTTGCCTGCTGATAATTCTACAGCGTGGTTTACTGAGGCGCGACAGCACGCGGCTGAAATTATCTGGATTGAAGCGGATTTGACTGAGGATATCGACGGGAACGAGTACGCCCGATCCGGTCGCCTGGCGTTCATATCAGGTGAAACAGGGAAGGCCGTTGATGGTAATAACAAAGGTTCGGTAATTTTCATTATGCGCGAACTGAAAGAGGGTGAGGTTCAACAGACTCACTACATCCCAATCACAAGCATTTGCCCTTCAGTTAAAAACAAGCGTGCAAAAGTAAGGAAAGTATGATGAACGAGAAAATGATTCCTGTTAAGTTAACTGATCAAGGTTTATGGCTACTTTATCGAGCTACCTGCTGCGAAATTATGGAGCGAAACGGATTGACTCAGGATGTTATTGGTTGCGATCTGTGGGAGTTCACTAGTTCTCTTGATATGTCTTTCGATGAGATAAAAAATGAACATATCGAGAATTGGCCTTCAATTATCCAGAAAGACGTAGATGAACTTAAAGCAGATACGATCGTTAAGCACTAATTGCTAAAAATACCCGGCGAAAGTCGGGTATAGTTATTTCATTGAGACAAGATGAGGAATCAAAAGATGGCGCGCATTAACGAAAACTTTTTCAATATCGCTCAACAGTCAGCAAAAATGGCTGTTCATATAACTAACAAGAAAGGCGGTAACTTTGATTGGGATATTGCTATGAACTTCCTTAAAATGGCTTATTACCTATGCTCAGTCAAAGATGTTGAGTGTTTTATTGAAAGCGTGGAGAAACTAACCAATGCTGATAAAAAAACAAGGTAAACGAGAGGTTTGGGAGCACGCGAAGGAATGCGGAATATCAGACGATATAGCACTAATAGCAAAATATTTCGACATAAAGGATGTTAGCATTATCTCAAACGGAAAGATTTCATTTATGGAAGATATGCCGAGAAAAATGCATAGAGTGCCAGCTACCCCATCACTTGAATTTTATCGTGAAGAAGGAAAGAGAATTGAGCGAGAACGAAAAACAGCAAAGAACAACAAGTCTTCCAGGCTTAAATATTAACTCAGATGACTACCAGACAATATGGATTGGGAAAAAGCAGGTTAAGCAAATCCCTTTCTCTGACTGGCTACCCCCTGACTTCGTTAACGTGCTTTGCACTATCGGTATTGAGCAGGAGTTGCATATAGGTTACTACTCACCAGGCCGAAACAGTATGATGCTTGAGGTTGACGGAAAACTTGTTGAGTTTAAATCTTCGGATCTAGGATTCTGGTTAAAGGCTGTGGCATGAATCTTTATTTTGCTGTAGTATTAACACCGCTAATTTCATTTTCAGTAATGTATTTCATTATCATGTAAGGATTAAAATATGTCACAAGCTAAAATCACCACCGAGCAACTTATTGAAGAGCGCATGAGCGGCCTAACACTTCGCGAGATCGCGGAAAAATACGGCATGCACATTCGCACTGTTGAAGCGCGTCACGCCAAGCTGGCAAAAGAAGGTCATTTTCACGGTAACGAGCATGTTGCTAAAAACGTTCCCGAGGGATTCATGGTAAAAGGCACGTCGACGATGATTCGAGGTGATGGGACCGAGGTAGTGCGCTGGGTAAAGACCGATCAGGACCGTGAGAAGATTGCGGCAATGATGGAAGCGGCGCGCATTGCATTCTGTGAAGACCTGCCGCGAGCAAAGCCAACCAAGCTACTAACCTCGCAAGGGCTTACGACAGCTATGGGTAAGCTGGCACTCTATCCGGTATTCGATCTTCATATTGGCGCACTTGCTCATAAGCATGAGTGCGGAGAGAACTACTCTACCGATGTAGCGGAAAAAGTGCTGAGTGACTTCTTTAATTACGCGATCGATATTGCTCCGAACGCAGAGAAAGCTGTTCTGTTAATCGGCGGTGACTTCCTTCACTCGGACGGTCTTGACGCTGTTACCCCGGCAAGCGGTCACGTTCTGGATCAGGATTCACGATACGCAAAATTGGTGCATGTTGCGATCCGTTCTGTGCGTCGCGCTATCGACAAAATGCTTATGAAACACAAAGAAGTCGAGGTGCAGATTATTGAAGGGAACCACGACCAGGCCGGGATGATTTGGCTACGCGCTGCAATGTCGGCATATTATGAAGACGAGCCGCGAGTATTCGTTGACGTTAGCCCTATGATTCTGCATAAGACTCGCTGGGGAAACACCTTATTGGGATACACTCATGGGCACACTATGAAAAAGGCAGACACGCGACTTGCAGCGATGGCGGCAGACTTCCGTGCAGACTTCGGAGAGAGTAAGTATGTGTATACTCATAGCGGTCACTGGCATCATCAGACAATCACTGAACACTCGTTAGGTATCGATGAGGTTCACGGTCAGTTAGGAGCGAAGGATGCATACGCCGCACGAGGCGGGTGGCGCTCATATCGTCAGGCGGCGGTAATCGTTTACGACAAGCAATTTGGTGAGATAGGTCGATTCATCTACCGTCCAGAAATGACAGGATCGCATTAATTGCTAAAAATGCCCGAACGGATTCGGGTATAGTGACCACATCGAAAACAAAGAGGCTACATATCATGAAACGAGTTAAGTGCATCCGAAATGACTCCAAAACACTTCCATTCCGCTTAAATCAGATCTATAGTGTTGGTTATGATTTCGGTGGGGGATTGTTTGAGATTTACGACGGGCAAGGTTCAGTAATCCAAGCACCTCTGAAAGGTAGCTATCTGGAATTTATTGCGATAGATTAACAATATCATTCATCACCTTACAGGCTGGCATGATTTACATGCTGGCCTTTTTGCGTTGTATCAATTAAATTTGAAGGTTAAAATCGACTCACTTGTTCAAAAAAATATATGGTGAGATTATGAAAGAATTTTTAACAGCAGCTACGTCAAGCACGGGCGGTGCTTCGTTGGTAGGGGCGGCGACAGGGCAACTTTATATTGCTGGCGCTACATTCATTTGCTTTCTTCTTTTTGGCGCTTGGGGAGCGTACTGGAAGTATCGTGATAGCAAGGCAATTCAGGAAGCGTTAAACGATGGCGATCTAAATAAGGCGCTTAAGATCAGGGGGAGATAATGAGTTTAAAAAATAACGTTATAGGTGCATCGATCGGGGCCGCTTTGACGTTGACACCTACCCTACTGGAACGAATCGAAGGTATAGAATACGAGGTTTATTACGATATCGCCGGAGTCCCTACAGTATGCAGCGGAATAACCGGGCCGGACGTCATACCTGGTAAGAAATACACTAAGCGGGAATGCGATGCTTTGTTGATAAAACACATCGGCGTCGCTCAGAGATACGTAGACAAAAAGGTGAATGTTGATATTCCGGTAACGATGCGCGCATCACTGTACAGCTTTACTTTCAACGTTGGTACTGGCGCGTTCGGATCTTCTACAATGCTTAAGCTAATAAATCAGAGTAAGCACAGGGAGGCGTGCAATCAGTTATGGCGATGGGTATACTACTACAACCCAAAAACAAAAAAGCGCGAAGTGTCTAGAGGACTCAAGAACCGACGCGCTGAAGAATACGCGTATTGCGTTAAGGAATTATGATGAAACTGAAGAAAACGTGCGTTGCGATTGTAGTGTCTGTTGGTGTTATTTCTCTATCAGGTTGCTCGACGGCATCTGCCCTGAGCGGTTTAATAGGATCTAAACCTGAAGTTACAGCACAGATTGGGGAGGAGAACACAAAGCAATTAGCAGGAGTAACCGCAAAATCCGAAGATAAGCGAGATGTTAAAGTTGAAAAGTCCAATGTAGGAAAGGTTGACTCTTCCGTGAAGAAGTCAATTGAAGTGTCAACCATTCAGGCCAACACGGTTAACGCTGAAAGCATCACTGTGACTAAGCCTGGAAACTGGTATGATCCTATCGTTGGTTGGACCCTCGTTCTCATTGGTCTGTTGCTGGTTTATTTTTCAATTCGTAAGGGCGAAAAAAAGGAGGCTTAGCCTCCTTTCTTATTTGTACCTTTTTACATGGAGGAGTAATTCACCCTCCTGATCGCAAAGATTGTGCTCACTGTCATTATTTGCCCTCATAGAAGTAAGTAATAGACTGAGCAATCCTTGTTCAAATTCTTCTCTCGTAAGCTGGAGACTTGCGCACAATTCGACGTTCCGATCTATCAACGTTTCTACGTTCGCAAAACAATTCTTCATCACTCATTTCTCCAATGTGCATCATTTCCCACGTATATCGATTGTTGTAGCCATCAATACACATCAGCTTCATCATTACCGGGCGCTTGATCTTTCCCTTGCACCAGTAAAACCCATCCCTGCAATCAAGATAACCCTCAGTCACGCAGCGTGCGCAAAACTCCTTAGATAGCGCGCTTGTAAATTCACGGCGAGTCATTCCGGCTGCCTTAGAGAATCGCTCACTTTCCTTGTGGGCGTATATAAATTTCGCTATGTGCTGCCGAGTGTATTTGTCGTAACCTTCGCAGAACCTGAACAGATCTAAAAGAAGAAGCATATTTTTAACCCATCAGTCGAGGATTGATGAAAACAATATCATCAATACGGCAAGTGTAATTCATCTCTTCGAGCGTGATTAGAAGACTATCGATTCGCTCAGATACTTTCTGTTGACCGTTGAACGGCGTAACGTTCCGGCACTTTGCAACAATACTATGAATAGGTGCGCGGCCTTTGTTCTTCTTCGCGATCTCAGTGATAACATCAATCAGCTTACGAGATTCAGCCTCATCACCAGCATACCCGGCAGCGCTGGCAGACGACAGATAAGTCCTGGAAAGCTCATTGAAGATCATGATCGCTTCCTGCATTGTTTCAAGGTCAATCTCACGGTTGGAACGGTTCGGTGATTCACCCTCCCAATTCTTGATCGTGTGTAGAACTGAAGCAATACGCAAAGCGTGCTTATCGAACTTGCCGAGATGACCGCGTAGCATTGAGTGAGAGTATTTCCCCCCTGCGGCGAAATCAGGCTCCATCGCTTGGCGTGCAAGGTTTAATTCACGCATAGCATTACGGCTCACAGAGAGAACAACGTTGTCCTCCTTCATGATGTTGTGCACGAGTCTGTAATATTTGCTAACCAGTCCGCGATCGACTTCTTTATACAGTGCATCACCATTTTCATCACAAAGAATACGAGTACCTAAAAGCGGCTCCTCTCTAACCAGGAGGAAACGCTCAGATACACCGATACCGCGCTGGCCTGCGTCCATGATACCCTTGATTGTTTCATCCTGAGCAATTACGCAGATTGAACCGACCGGGCATAGAGACAAGTTGTTATCCTGGTTGGAACGAGCGACCTCCATATGGTTTTTATCCCACGCCTTAAGGATAAGCTCACTGTTAGATTTCTTATCTGAACCGCCATAAGTAAGCCCGAGCAATGTATTGATTGCCGTTGCCTCGTCAGATATTACGGAAAAGTGACCTTGCACTGCTGCCACTTTCGCAAGACCTTCAGGTGTAGGATCTGATACCGCGAAAACAATATCAGCCATCTTCTTGATCTTCTCTTCCAGTTTTTCTTTGTCCTCGTACAGTGCAGCAGCCGTGTTGCCTTTAGGATCATTCTTGATTTCCTTCTCAACCTGACGTAACTGACTGGTTAAACGGATACGTTCCTTTTTGCGCTCTTCATTCAGTCTCTGAATCTCCGCACGCATAGGTGTAATCGCCGCTGAGTTAATCGCGGACTTACCTGTTGATGGTGGCTGGCTGATTACCATGTAAAGCGCGGTCGGCTGTTCCTCTCCGTGATATTGCACCCAAAACTTCCCTAGCATCGCGGCTGAGATGCAACCGATAAAATGAGCATACGCGGATGATACCGGGAACTGGACTGATTCAGCTTTTGCTTTTGCATATTCGAATACCAGGTTATCGCCACCTAACGAAATCAGAGGGAACTTATCGTTTCCGCTGTTGATATCGATCGGATCTTGCCAAAAAGAAACTGAATCCCCGTAACTGTTTTCACGAATTGCGATCGCCACCGGATTCACTCCAGTGCTATTTGCGATCTCAATAATCTGTTGGTAATTCAGTTTTGGCTTAATATTAAACATCACAATAAACTCCTTAGTTGACGGTGTGAATGATACACCGCCAATGGTACACGCGTTTTGCAAAAAGTGCTATTGGTTATAAGTATTTGGCCTCAAAGGTTGTGCCGTCAGCAATACTAAAACCAACCTCTTCGCGGAATAATGTCCAGCGGCAGCCGTCCTCATCAAAGATGTAACCAGCCACTCCACCGAGAGCGCGACCGCTTTCCACCTGGTAACGCTTGCCAACTTTGAATGATTTTTTCATTGGGTTGCGATGGTCAAGCCCGGTACACTTGAGTGTTTTGGTTTTAAGTTCAGTGAATTTTGCGAAGAAGATTTCATCAGATCCGTGAATCTGTAATTCATCATGCTTATCAAGTTTTAAATACTTACCGCACTTTAACTTAACCTCACGAGTGCCATCGTAGCGCTCTCGACCTTTGTACAGGTTGTTAACTTCAAATCCTGTGATTTTGTCTGCGGAAGTACATTTAAGTTTGATGTATTTCATTGCGTTCACTCCTGATTGGTTATCTTGAATAAGGCCACTTTATCAAATGACCTTACGGCAATATTAACAAATCGTGCTATTTACCAGGGAATATAATCGTCGTCGTCATTATCACCAATATCATCGCCGGGCATCTCGAAGTCGGGATTATATTCACTTTCTGCGTCCATATCCATATTCCCTAGTGCGTCGTCAAGCGTAATTTCTTTATATGCAACCTTGATACACCATTCCGCACTAAGCCCGGCATCGAGCGCGGCAAAATAACGAGTCCAGAAATTATCCTGTTCCATTAATTAGCTCCATGAATTAATGTAAATCGAGTTGGCCTCAAGCGTTGCGCGAACATCCGCATCTGTTGCATTTACTAAGCGCGATCCTGGTGTGCTGCCAATAACGTTATTACCGTTTCGAGCCTTAGTTACCGTCATTGAAACAAAACCGGAAGACTTATCCATTTTGATAACTACACGCCCTTTCGAGTTCAGATGCTTGATGATATTCTCAACTTTAATACTCATTTTTAATTCCTTTATTTCGTTTGGTGTGGGAGTAATATACCTTACTCCCTATTTATTGTCTTTAGCAATTAGTGCTATCAGTACTCGGAAATTACTTTACACTCTTTGATTGTTCCACCTAGAACTACTTTCTGCATCATTGCTTTTTGGTGACTATCGTAAACGCGAACATTTTTTACGCTGTTAAATTTGCCAGTATAGAAAGTGTGAACATAAATCATTTTTTACCGTCCCATGTTTGATACGCCGTCACAAGGTTGATGCTATAGTCGAACTCGTCAATGATAAGCGATCCGATTCGAACCAGTTCTTTATCATGCTTAATATCGATCATCCGGCTATATGGATGACCTGGCACGTATTTGAACAGTCGCTTGCTGTCGGCGATATCAGCGTTGATTCCATAGAATCGGCCTACTGCCGCCTTCACGCGCTCCATGATGTTTTTTTCGTGGATTGCTGCCGCGTTATTCAATGCCGCGACCGTGCTTCCGTTAATCTTCGGTGATTTCGTTGTTATTTTATAAGTGTGGATCATTATTCCCCCTAACCAGTCAGGATAGCTTTCGCGCTTCATCAATGATAACAGGTTCTAGACGCTCAAGTCGAACGCGGAACGTGTTCATAAATCCTTCGTTATTCTTCAGTAGCTCGAAGGCGTCTGTAGCTTCAATGGCGCTATTTCCCATGTAGGCAATTACTTTTTTCTGAGTCTTTCGTGAGATCGCAACCACGCGGTAGATATTATCACTCATACAATGCCTCCTTAACACGATCCGCAATGCAGGAGTTTACGGTGATTGAGTAGTTAGCCACGCCCCATAATGCAATATTGCCAAGCTCGGTACGCATTGATGGATTGTTAAGCTGGATTATCGTCTCCCCAGTATCTTTATCTACGAAGCGAGACACGCCCAAACGGTCCACCACGCGCTTTACGCGGTTCACGCACTCCATTGCATCACTTACGCCGTAATAAGCGCTCAGAGCGGCTCTCACGGCCTTTTCTTGCTTGTTGTAAATCTTGCGCGCAATGTTCTCGATCGCAATATGCTCTTTTTCGTCAGTATGTATTGCTGTGCTGGCTGAGAAGTCCAGGTCAGTGAACTGCTTAAGCATGATTCTTTCCTCGTTTGCTGTTGATGTGTTTACTATACCCCGATTATATTCGGGGCGTTTAGCAATTCGTGCTATTAATCAATATCGAACTCAGCGGCATACGCTTTCTTGAAGCCAGCTTCACGCATGGTGCGCTTGCTTATTTTGCGCTGGAATTTGTACTGGCTGTTAGGCTTAACCCACCAGAAGCATGAAGTCTCGCGAACGATTTCATATTTACCGTAACGGGTGAAGGTGTCACGTTCCGCGTCCGGCTGGTTAACACAGGTCAGGAATTTAGCAGCTTTGTCTTCAGTTTTGATTTCTTCCCATACGAAGGAATCCATGCCGTTAACATTGCAAGCTACCATGATGTACTCAACGCCGTTTTCGATTTTGATGATTTCGTTACCGCGATTTTCGTATTTCATTTTCCTGCTCCTGGTGTGTATCTCGTTTCGATGAGGTAATTATGCCAAATCACACCGATCGAGTTTTAACAAAAAGTGCTATTTGCGATCGCTTTGAAAAATCCACGCGGCGAAAGCGATCGTATCAGCTTCGTTTTCGCAGACTTGCCGCCCAGCTTGTTTTGCTGCGCAGAGTACCCGTCAGGCAGGCTTGCTGGCTTTCTCTCCGGCATGACAAAATCGTCAGAGGTCCAAAGACACGTCTTTTTCGGATAAGCATCGCGCGGCGCAATATACATCGGGAACCAGGGATGCGAGTCATTCTCAGGAAGATAGCCGCCATACTCCCAGGGATTGAAGGAGTGATCTGGTTTCCTCCAGGCAGATGACAGGACACTAACCGGATTCTCAATGATGTAAGTCACGCCCAGGGCGTCGCCAATATTCGCAGCAATCCTGGCGGTGGCAACGGCCTTCTCCTGGAATAACGGATCGCGCTCACGCTTGCTTGCAAAATGGCGAGCACCACTAACAGCCAGATCAGTACATGGAGGAAAGGCCATGATGAAATCCGGCTTGCCATACACACCCGCGATCGCATCACGTTCGAACTTCTCATCAATGAAGACGTTCACATACTCAATGTTCGGATGCTCTACCCGAGCATTGTACTTTGCGTAATCTCCGTGATCGGCTCCGTCAAAGTTGAAGCACATCACCTTATGACCTTGCTTAGCCAGTTCATGACCAGCAAGACCGGAACCGTCGAATAATGACCAGATCAATTTCACTTGTTGCATTCTCCTTATTAACCTTATCGCTTACCCTGACCATTGCAGGCCGGACACGTGATTAGCTGCATTGTCCAGACTCCAGTGAATAAAGGAACCAGGGTAAATCCACGACCAGCACACTGACTACAAACCTGTTTTACTCTCATTTCTACTTCCTCTACTGATTGGTTGATGTCCCGAACTATACCCCGCCAACCTGGTCGAGTCGTTAGCAAAAAATGCTATTCCAATAATTGCTCATTATTCCATCAAAAATGGAATATCTGGAATAATTGCGATCCAGATTGATCTCGAATGATGAAACGTGATTATTGCATGGTGTGCAACAGTTGGTTGATTTGTTGATGAGAATGCAATGATTGTGAGAGGGAGGATTTAGTGTTACCCGGTTCGCCTGGTGGTCATCTCCATTTTTAGCAAAAAGTGCTATCGATTACACTTTAACTTGTCACGACTGTAATATTTGTCTAGAATCGCACTTGTGACAAAATTACGCACCGTGACGCATCGCAATAGACATATAGATATATGTATATATATAATATATATAGTGTTTTTTTATTTATATATATAGATAATTATATTGTAATAGTTGTGTATAGCCGTCTTACATTGTCTAGCCTACTGTTGGCATATTTCTATCTGCATGTTTATATATACAGTACTTTTTTGAGAGCTATATATTTCTATAGTGACTCTAGACAGCTAGACAAATGTTACACGTCTTAAAATTGGCTTGCAGGCTTTGACAGCTCTACGTCGCTCTGTCACAATGGCAATTGTTGACATGTTATGACACCATTTACACACCAATAGACAAAGAGGGCATATTATGAGCAATACCAATCAGGAATTAAAAATCACCGATATGATTCGCCTAACCTGCGATACAATGTATCGCGACAAAGGCATGAATGAGTTCTCTTTCGTGGCTGATGATATGGCCCTGGAAGGCGCACGATTCTATTTCCGCAACCAGGACGTAAGCGATAGCGATCTTGAGTCTGCCGCTGCCGGATGGGTGGACCAGAACCAGGGGGAGGTAGAGAAGCGATTCAAGTCTGCTTTCATTACTCCAATCATTACCAGGCACTTTTGCAAGTATGGCAAGGTGGCAAAGGTTAAGGTAGGCCGAAATGACGCCGCAATCACAATGATAACCGTTACCGTTACAGACGAAGAGGTTCCGGTGAAGAAGCGCCGCAGCCGGAAGAAAGTTAGCCTAGCTGATTGCCTGGACTCTTTTGATGTTGATGTTAGCAAGCTATCCGATAGCGAGTTAATGGTTCGCGATGTAAATGAGATCGTTCGCCAGATGAAAGCGCATATCGAAAAGTGTGGACTGTGAGCACTGAACGGTAAATAGCACTTTTTGTTAAAACTGGATCGGGATAACCTGGTATAGTTATCCCATCGACAACGAATGAGGAAAATAAGATGGGAACGCAAATTGACGTAGTGGTTGTTCAGCGCGATTCAACTCATGAAAAGGGTCTGTTCAAGAAAGGAACCGAAATCACGATCGACCTGGAAGATATGGTGGCGTATCACTCGGGCCTTACCTGGAATGTTGTGCGCGTAGGCAGCGACTACAAACTCAAAGGCTTTAACACTTACTTTGCGGAGGCTTAATCATGACGACCATTACCGTATTTCTGGCTAAAGATGAACTGGACGGAGAAATGTCATTCTTCGCGTTCGAGCATAAAACCGGATCGCACTGGCACACGTACACTCATTACACGGTTATCGCAATTGAGGCTTACGACGGCGATTTCACTGACAAGCTGAGTAATTTTATTGAAGCGGTTAAGGCTAGCGACGGCTGCGAATGGAAAGAAGATAACGAAGTTATGCGAATGTTTGAGATGGTAAATCCGGATCGCCTTGTATCTTTTGAGCTTGGTTCTGATGTGACCATTGAGGTGAGAAAGGCTGGTGAGTTATTGCCAGGAATGCGTGTGCTGACTGGTTACTCAGGCCGTAAGGTATGGCGCACTGTATCTAAGGTTCGCCAGCGTTCGGCAACTTGCTATAGCATACACTTTGAGGATGGTTGGAACGAGGTCGCCGGAAGCGGCGTGAAGTATCTCACCAAATAGCACGAATTGTTAAAACAGGATCGGGGTATCTTGCTATAGTTACCCCATCAAAACGAGATACCAATCAGAGGAATCACCATGTCAATCGTCAAGAACCGTAACGCAATAGAAGCAACTCGCCACAACAAGCAACACGCGATATTCATTGCTCGCTACTGCTCAAACATCAATGGTGGTGTGCAGTATCGCCGCTATGCAGTGATTGAGCTTTCCCCATACATTTACAAGGAGTATCGCGAAGAGAATGGTAAGTGGGTTGAGATTGAAGGTGTGACGAGCTTCTTGATCTGGAACGGTGAATTTCAGGGTTATGACGATATCAGCACTTTAATTGAGGAATAAACAATTATGCCACGTTACAGCAACCTAACTCAACTAACCCGCGTAAACGGGCACATGATTCCAGCCAAATCCACTCACTACGCCATGGGCGCAAAGCACGGAGTCTATTTCAAGTGGCGCGGTCAATGGAACTTCACGGCGGTGAGTAATTTCTACATGCGCGTTCCTGGCGATGCCCCGCAATCGGTAGTAGAAAAATCAATCGGTGACAACAAGATCGAGGTGCTGAAATGAACTTCAATACAATTGCCTTATGGTCTGCCGTCTGGTTCTTCTGCATGGGTCATGTCATTGTTGGGATCGTAATCATGTTACTACTGTGTGCTGGAGCGTTTGAATGATGCGCATTCTAATTTGCATGATGGCGGCAGTCGCCATAACTATCCTGGTTGTGTCCGGCTGTGGAGAGGTAAAAGAGCGATGCCATGAAACCGGGAACCAGGTTACTACGTTCATGATGGTCGGCAACGTATTGCTACCAATCACATCAAATGAGATCACTTGCGAATAGGATTTAACAATGGCTGATTTTATGCACCAAATGATTGCAGTATTCAAAGGTAGCGAAGATGAGGAGGTAAAGGAGTGCTTTACTATCGACAAGTCTTATAACGCTTCGCTAACCAGCTTCGGTAACGTCTCATTGCTGGATGATAATGGCGATCCATGGGTGTTCGATGAAGATACGGATTGCTTCGAAATTAAAGAATAGCACTTTTTGTTAAAACTCAATTCCGGGGTTGAGATATAGTAACCCCATCGACAACGAACGAGGACGAAAACATGAAAATCAAATTACTTTGCACTGGCGGTTACAAGGGATTCACCCGCGACCTGGAAGCTGACCCTATCGTGGTTGATGCGGTTAAGTGCGATTCCAGCACTGGAGGATACCGCGTTAAGGTTGACGATCTGGTTAAAGCTGGCGTGTACGATCTTGACTACGGACTTTCTGTTAGCCCTGTATTTGGTCCGGCTGACTTCAACGAGAAAGACGGAACGATGTTCTTTTTTGATTGGGAAGTTCAAGCGAACGTCAAGCCTCGTAAGGTTCGACTTCTAAACAATGGCGGCTACCCGATGCGACCAGGTTATGAGAACCGCACGTTCCCGGTTATCGTAGACTTCACCGAAATCACTAACAACTTGGTCTACGTCAGCAATGAGCATCTCCAGGCTGTAGGATTCACTGGCGGTATGCATAAAGAGGATTTGTGCTTCGTTCACGAAGAAATGCGCGGTTACTATTCTGAGTGCGAGTTGGTTTACTAAGCACGAATTGTTAAAAGGGGATTCGTCCTGACTGGTATAATCCCCACATCAACCACTAAGAGGAAAGAGTTATGTTGAAATTAAACGAGATTAAATTCCCTGTAGTTTTTAACACTATTAGCTGCGGAAAAATAACCTGCCATAGCAAAGACCGTGCAACAGATTCGTCATTCAATGAGTGCCATCCGTCTATTGTTAGCAATCTCATTGAGCTTCACAACAATCACAACCCTGATAATATCCCATCTCTTCCGTATTATGTTGAGTATGTTGGCCCTGGTTGGAAGGCTGGCTGGAAAGTTGGTCGAGCAATCTTTCATTCGTCAAAGCCAGAAATCAAGCCAATGCTACAGTGCACTCAGATCGAGAACATGCCAGTTAGCGCGACGCTAAAGGGAGTCCAGCTTGATGATGAATCCTGGCTTGAAATCACCGCTACACCGAGGACGATCGAGGTGCATGACGATATTATCACGTTGTTATTGCATTACGGCGGCTTTAAGCACAAGACTGTATCAGGTGAAATCAGCATTAAGCGCGGAACACTTGTACGCTATGAGGTGAAATAATGGCTGCATGGGTTTTGATTATCTTGATGAGTACCGGGCCGGATCACGTATACATGGAAAGTCAGCAATCATGAGACAAGGCTCGGGAGGTAATTTCAGAGAACAAGCCGTTCGGATACGAAGTAAAAACGATGTGCGTTAAACGATAGCACGAATTGCTAAACCTTCCGCAAGGCCATTTGATATAGTGGCCTTATTGAAGCAGGGCAACCAATCAGAGGAATCAGCTATGGCTACACGACTCACTCAGTGGCAGATTTACGACAAGGCCTCACGCCTTCGTGAATCGCTTCGCAGACTGACGCCGAATGACCGAATGGAGATTATCGGGCACGCATTGCACGAACTAACATCTCAGGACGTAATCTATCATTCATGCGGCAATAAATTCTGGAACTTGACATTCGAGGTAAAGAAAGATGAGCAAAACTCATAAGTTAAAAATCGCCCCGGTACATTTCATTGGTGTAATGAACGGAACCAAAACGGCAGAGTTCCGAGTCAATGACCGAAACTTCCAGGTTGGTGATATCCTTGAGCTACGAGAGTTCGATCGCGATGAGTTTACCGGTTGGGAGGTTCACGCCAGGGTATCCGATGTTACAGACGTGACGCCACACATCAATCGCGGGTATGACGATCAAGGATGCGACTTCACGCAATACGTGATGTTATCAATCAAGCCTTACAGGAAGGTTAGACCATGAAATTTGAGTGCGTATCAAGTAGCGGATCTGGTTTTAAGTGGGGAAAAACTTACAAAGGTGTTCGCGTAAATGATGACAGCTTCATCATTACTGATGAGAACGGTTGCAACGTGAACGTTGTACGGCGTCACGAATATCAGGAAATTTTCCTGCCTTATGGCGGTAGCTCAAAATATATCTTCCATCGAATCGTGGATGGTGTTAAATTTAACGACGTAATCGAAGCAATCAACCAACTGCATAATAAAGAGGTAAAATTTATGAAATTCGAATGTATCAGTGATAACACCAAAAAATTTACCGTTGGCAAAATCTACGACGTGCCTACTGAGCACGCAAAGCACACCGTAGCGCTGACCGACGACACGGGCCGACACCGCATTGCAACCGTAACTCACAATGGCGAAGGCCTTCGTTGGAACAGCGGCGGCACTAAGTTCGCAACGTTCGGCAAAAAGCGCAAGCGTACTTTCTGCGTCAAGGGCAATATTGCGGCGAACAATATCCACAACGTCAAGCCGTCAGAAGTTGACCGCAAGCCAGCAACGAAGTTTGAAGAGAAGGCAGATTTGTCTGGTTTGGCTATCGCTCTTGTTCTCCTGGTCGCTTCGATTTCGATGTTGTTCATCATGTAATGCTAATGGGGAATCGGCTCTGAACGGTCCCCCTTTCTTTTGGAGAAAGAACTATGCCAGACTTTTATAACTGGAATAACGAGCCGCCATCATTTCAGGAGTTGCTATTTTGCCTCCTAATCCTGACATTATCTCTTAAGGGTGTTTTATGGCTACTATCATGACGGCAGAAGATGCAGCGCGCGAAGCAGTGGAAGGAATGCGCCCAAATAGCTCCAGAATCTCCCACTACTACAAATCTGAGGTGTCGACAGTGCAATTGGTCAATGAAATTTTAAGGCTCCCACAAGTCGATTCAGCGCGCGTGGTGACGTGCTTAAAAAATTATTTTTGCATCACTATTAAAACGAATAGCACGAATTGCTAAAACCTATCAAGGGGAATGCGCTATGATTCCCCTACACCAACAAACGAGGAATCGCTAATGAAACACTTAATTTGCATTGAAACGCCTAACGATGAATACACTCTTCACGGCATCGGAATGTTCAAAGGTCACTACATGACAGCAAGTATTCATGATGCGCATCTCTGCGATGGCGATCTGATGATTACGTCAAAAGAAGTAAATCCGTACATTATGCAGAATCTTGGCGATAACGAATATATGGCATACGGCTGCAACGCGGTGTACAAGCACATTAAGATCCGCAAGCGTGTTGTGCGTGCATTCAAGAAAATTGCAATGAAATACTGGAAGATGAGCAAGAAGGATGCCGGGCGCTGGGCGCGTAACGTTGCAGATTCATACTTCTACCGTAACGGTGAGTCCTGCTACTTCCTGATCGATGAAATTATGGAAAACTACGGCGGCGACTTCAGTCAGTGTAGCTTTGACGCTTGGGCTGATTATGAGATCAGTTGCTGGTAATAGCACTAATTGCTAAAACTTGCTCAAGGGTATTTGATAGAATGCCCTTCGTTGAGTTAAGCAACCAATCAGAGGAATAAATCAGAGGAATAAATCATGGATAAAATTACCATTTGGGGCCAGACTGTCAACCTGTTTCTAGGCACTCGCCGTGTAGCAATCTTTGACTTCGACGGAACGCTGAGTGACGGCTCAAAACGTCTTCACCTGCTACCGACAAAGGATTTGCACTTAACTGAAAGCTGGTCCGAGTTTAACCGCGCAGCAATCTTTGACGATCCTATTCAGAGCACTATTGAGGTGATGAACTCATTATTTGCTGCGGGTTATCACGTAATTATCTTAACAGGACGTAGTGATGAGGTTCGTCACGAATCAAAGTTATGGTTAAAGCGCTACGGTGCGCGATATGATTACCTGATTATGCGTCCGCACACCGATAACCGGAAAGACACAGTAATGAAAGAAGAGGCGGTGCGCGCGATCGGTATTGAGAATATCCTGGCGGCTTGGGATGATTCACCACAAATTATTCCATTGTTCCGATCGCTTGGAATAACCACATATGCCGTAGTTGACTATGGCGATAACGTTCACGATCATTTAAAATCTCATGGGGTAGATGAATGAACCTGTACGAATTTATTGCAGCGCATCCGGTATTAACGGTTATTATCCTGTTAATCATCAATCACACCATCATCAATGTGGCAAAATTATTTTTAGGGAGATACTAACATGAAAACAGCCATCATTTTAAACGGCGCACCTGGCGCGGGAAAAGACACTATCGGATGCATCCTGGCCGACACTTACGATCACATAGCGCTACGCAGTTTCAAGGCTCCGATGTTTGAGATTGCCCGAGCAATATTGGGTGAGGCTAATTTCGAGTATTTCATGTTCTTGTATGAGGACCGTCGATATAAAGAAGAGCCAGCATCAATCCTGAACGGTAAAAGCCCGCGCCAGTTTATGATCTGGATTAGCGAGGAAGTCATCAAGCCGCAGTTCGGAAATCGCTTCTTCGGTATGCGAGCGGAAAGCAAGGTGAAAGAGTCTCACTCCCTTTCGGTATTTACTGATGGTGGATTCAAAGACGAAATCTTGCAGATGATTGAAGGTGATATCCAGGTCAAGCTATGTCGAATCCATCGCAACGGTTGCAACTTTGACAACGACAGCCGAGACTATATCTACCTGGACGATATGATCGGGGTTAACGGTTATCAGGAATGTGACTTCTTCTCTGTCGAAGGTCATCCAGAAATTACCGCTCATCACATAGCCGCCACGTTCATCAATAAATAGCACGAATTGCTAAAACGTCGATGGGGTGATTTGATATAGTTACCTCATCGACAACGAAGAGAGAAAATCGAAATGATGGTATCAACTGATAAGTTTTTCATCTGCACTAAAACCTCTGAAGTATTCGAGCTTGTTCATACTGATAATGGTGATTTCATGCATGACGGTTGCGACGTTTTCATTGAAGTGAAAGAAAGCGACTATGATGACGGAGTTTATTATAACCCGGCAGTGAACACTCAGTTCTTTACACCGATCGAAGAAGAAGGAGAAGAGGCATGATTACGATTAACCTGTCAGATAAGCAAGCTCGTGAAATCCTGGACACGATCGGCGACCAGTTACACATCAAAGGAGCTACCGCCGAACTTCTTAACCAGATCGAAAGGCAGTTTACCCCAGCATCAACGAATCAATCTGAGTTTTCAGCCTGGAAGAGCGAGCGCATCTTGCCAAATATCATCAAGGCATGGAAGCGCAAGCATAAAAAAGAAATCAACGTTGATGATTTGTTTACCGACGAATTAAGCCCTTCAAAGGTTGCTCAATACCAGTTGCGATACATGGAATCAGTTTGCAATCAGGTTTTAGGTGTTAATTTTTCATTTGGGAGAGGTAAATAATGTTCGGCTTAAGTGAAGCGGAATGGAACGTGGTAAAGCGCGCGGCGAAGGAATTAAATAAATTCGTCAGTGGCATGAAGAAAGAAGATCGGAAAAACGAAAAGATCATGATTGACGTTATTTCTACTCACCACAAAAAGGTCGAATTACTCATCGATCGCTACAAATTTGTCTGGACTGCCGGGTATATTGCCGGGCGCGTAGGTAACAAAGAAGGGGATTACGAATAATGGCTAATTTACCGAAGAAAGGAGATCAGGTTCGATGCATCACTTCACGCAATGGCGATGCTTTCTCTGCTGGTTGCTCTTACGATGTAGAAAAAGTTAGTAAATCAAAGAGGCTTGTATTCGTGTACGGCGACGATGGAAACCTGCATGAGATTGATTACCCTCAGGATATGACTAAGGGTCAATTTGAAATTAATGATTGACCTACGTCCCTGAGCGGTGATAGTATTAATCCCGTAGACATACGAGGCGCAATGAGGCGCAACGCGTGAGACGATTCTCACCATTCCAGCTAACAAGCTCGGTTGCATAGTGGTTAAGCAACGCCGCAGACCCGTAAGCGGCAACAATTCAAGAGGATTGCATAATGCAAAACAATAAAGACGAATCAGTAAAAATTGAAATTAAAGTAACTCGCAACGGTGAAACTACTCGTTACAAAAAGCGATTAAATCCGGGAGAGGCTGTTATTGGTCGAATCGCTGGCGTTATGATTAAGGCGCAGGAAGATGAAGCGATTCAAAGTTAAATTAATTATTCGAAAGATGGGGATGTTTTGTCAGTCGTGCAAACAATCTTTCGAAACAGAATTATCTGCAACCAGTCAGGCAGAAGCCATCACGAAAGCAAAGAAACTTTCTGGCGCTAATCTTGACACTCATAAAATAAACATCGAATTAATCAAGGAGATTTAACATGACCATTTTTTATTGATTATTGCTGGTATCGTTATTTTTGGTGCTGGTTTGTTTGCTGGCTTCGCACTTGTTGCGGCAGCAATTGCGATGGACGCTAAGGATAAAACTGGTGTATGGCTGACCTACTCACCTAAGAAGGACCAATGGGAGATGACTGGCGACCTTGCTCACTGCTACTCTAAAGCTCAGACCCACCCTAAAGGAATTAAGCGACGATTGTCGTGATAAACACTAACCCGCTTCGGCGGGTTTTTTTATGCCTGCAATATGGTAAAATAGCACTAAATGTTAAACAAAGAGGATGGATTTATGAGTGAACCTAAGAACGCCCCCGTTGTTCAGGGAGGTAATTTCAAAGAGCTATACAAGAAAAAGTTCGGCACTGTTCTTTCGAAGAACCGGGTAATGACGCCTGAGCAACTATTCGATCTGTCAGTTAAGTATTTCGAATGGGCTGAAGACAATGCGATCAAGGCGTCTGAGTCTGCCAGCTTCCAGGGTGGCGTTTACGAATCGCTTGTTCATAAGCCGCGCGTCTTCACCTGGACTGGATATCGACTGTTCATAGGAGCAAGCGAGGCCGCAATCATTAAGTGGAAGCGAGAGGAAGAATACAGCGAGGTTATGGAGTTCGTGGAATCCGTAATCAACGAGCAAAAATTCCAGCTTGCCGCCAACGGTGTTATTAACGCATCATTTATCGGTAAGGATCTCGGGATCGACAAGCCAGCCTCAATCAACATCGAAAACTCGGCAGCTTCTGCATCGACCACAGTCGCCACTACTGAGGACGCGATGAAAGAGGCGGTAAACAGCATTCTTGACATGCTTTAACGTCACGGGCGCGCAAGCGCCCATACAGGAGAATTGATATGATTCAATGGGAAGAACTCGACGCAACTCAGAAGTTGGCGATCAAAAAAATGAGCGAGGCCAATTTCGAAAAAATGATTCGGATCTGGTTTCAGCTTATGCAGGCTCAGCAGTTCCAGCCTAACTGGCATCACCTTTACCTCTGTCACGAAGTGGAGGAAATTATTGCAGGCCGACGCGGTAACACTATCTTTAACGTCACGCCAGGCTCCGGCAAAACTGAGGTGTTCTCAATCCACCTTCCGGTATACGCAATGCTCAAGTGTAAGAAGGTACGGAACCTTAACGTGTCGTTTGCCGACAGCTTAGTTAAGCGTAACAGTAAACGTGTCCGTGAGATTATCAGCAGCAACGAATTTCAAGAGCTATGGCCCTGCAAGTTTGGCACATCGAAAGACGAAGAGATGCAGGTTCTTAACGAGGATGGAAAGGTTTGGTTTGAGTTGATATCCGCTGCGGCTGGCGGTCGCATTACTGGTTCGCGTGGTGGCTACATGATGCCGGGATTCTCAGGGATGGTAATGCTCGATGATATCGACAAGCCTGATGATATGTTCTCAAAGGTTAAGCGTGAGCGTACGCACATGCTATTGAAAAACACCATTCGATCCCGTCGCATGCATAACGAAACGCCAATTATCGCAATCCAGCAGCGACTACACGCTCAGGATTCAACCTGGTTCATGATGAATGGCGGGATGGGTATTGAGTTTGACCAAATCTCAATCCCGGCGCTGGTGACGGAAGAATACGGAAAGACGCTTCCTGATTGGTTGCAGCCTTACTTTGAGCGTGATGTTTTATCGTCTGAGTATGTAGAATTGGATGGCGTTAAGCATTACTCTTTTTGGCCCAGTAAGGAAAGTGTTCACGACCTGTTAGCCTTGCGAGAAGCTGACCAGTACACCTTTGACTCTCAGTATCAGCAGAAGCCGATCGCGCTTGGTGGCTCCGTGTTTAACTCGGAGTGGTGGACTTATTACGGCAGCAGCCTTGACGCTGACGAGCCAGATCCTGGTAAATTTGATTACCGCTTCATCACCGCCGATACCGCTCAGAAGACGGGTGAGCTAAACGACTACACAGTCTTTTGTTTATGGGGTAAGAAAAACGATAAGGTTTACTTTATCGACGGCATTCGCGGCAAGTGGGAAGCGCCTGATATGGAGAAACAATTTACCGCCTTTGTGAATCAGGCATGGAGGCACAATAAATCAATGGGCGTGCTTCGCAAAATCTACGTGGAAGACAAAGCAAGCGGTACGGGCTTAATCCAGAATCTCAGGAAGAAGACTCCGATCTCTATCACTCCATTGCAGCGTAACAAGGATAAAGTTACCCGAGCGATGGATGCTCAGCCAGTCATTAAGGCTGGTCGCGTGGTTCTTCCAGAAGAGCACCCTATGCTTGCGGAAATCATCGCAGAACATAGTGCCTTCACTTACGATGACACTCACCCGCATGATGATATTGTCGATAACTTCATGGATGCGGCTAACATTGAACTACTGACAATTGACGATCCTATCGAGAGAATGAAGCGACTTGCTGGGATGGTTAAGCGGTAATAAATGAGATATAATCAAGGCTGTCAATTGACGGCCTTTTTTATTGGAGGAAATATGAAAATTGTTAAGCATGATGGATATAACGATATCTTTAACGGCGGCGCGGACGGTTCACCAAAGCCATTTTTTATGTCAGACGCATCATATCACGTAGGATCTTTCTATAACGATAACGCCACAGCGAAGCGAATTGTAGATGTAATCCCGGAAGAAATGGTGACGGCTGGGTTTAAAATTTCAGGTGTTAAGGATGAAAAAGAGTTCAAATCTCTGTGGGATAGTTACAAAATTGATCCTAGCTTGGTTGATGTTCTTTGCTGGGCGCGCCTATACGGTGGGGCGGCTATTGTAGCAATCATTAATGACAACAGAATGCTAACCAGTCCAGCTAAGCCTGGGGCTAAACTTGAAGGTGTGCGTGTTTACGATAGGTTCTCAATTACAATAGAAAAAAGAGTAACCAATGCGAGATCGCCTCGCTATGGTGAGCCTGAGATCTATAAGGTGTCGCCAGGTGACAATGTTCAACCTTACTTAATCCACCACACGAGAATTTTCATTGCTGATGGTGAGAGAGTTACCCCTCAGATTCGAAGGCAGAATCAGGGGTGGGGTGCTTCCGTTTTGAATAAGTCACTGATTGATGCAATCTGCGACTACGACTATTGCGAATCACTTGCGACTCAGATTTTGCGGCGTAAGCAACAGGCGGTATGGAAGGTCAAAGGTCTTGCCGAAATGTGCGATGATGACGACGCTCAGTATGCGGCGCGTCTTCGACTTGCTCAGGTTGATGATAACTCCGGCGTAGGCCGCGCGATCGGTATCGATGCTGAGACGGAAGAATACGATGTTCTAAACTCTGATATCAGCGGAGTACCTGAGTTCTTATCAAGCAAGATGGATCGTATTGTTTCCCTTTCCGGGATTCATGAGATTATCATCAAAAATAAGAACGTAGGCGGCGTATCGGCGAGCCAAAACACAGCGCTTGAGACTTTCTATAAGCTGGTCGATCGTAAGCGTGAGGAAGATTACAGGCCGCTTCTTGAGTTCTTACTGCCGTTCATTGTTGATGAGCAAGAGTGGTCGATCGAGTTTGAGCCTTTATCTGTTCCGAGCAAGAAAGAGGAATCAGAGATCACGAAGAATAACGTTGATTCGGTGACGAAAGCCATCACTGAGCAAATCATCGATCTGGAAGAGGCTCGCGATACGTTGCGCTCTATCGCTCCTGAGTTTAAACTCAAGGACGGTAATAACATCAACATTCGAGAACCGGAAGAAACAACCGAGCCGGAACCGGGATTAGGGGAGAAGTTAGAAGATGAAAATTAATGGCGTTGCAACACAGTGGCGCTACCCTGAAATGAGCGAGCGCGCAATGTCGCGCTCCCTACAGGATGTTGCAGCCAAACTAACTGAAAAAATGCGTGACGAATTAAAGCCGATGAAATTTGATGCTACCGACGAAGAGATAGATCAGGCAGAAAGGTCATTGCTTGATTACGTTGAATCGCTCATCGCGCCGATTATCGGTTCTCTATCATCCGTTGCGCTCACGATCTATAAATTCAACTCTAAGCAGTGGCTGCGCATCGCTCGCAATGCTGGAGGTAAGAAGAATCAAGCCGTGATGCTACTTGCCCTGATTGGTCCTACCGCTGCCGAAAGCTGGTACTCAGGACAATATAATCTGTGGCGATCGCAGGTGACTACTTCTATCAGGAAATTTGCCGCCAACATGGTTACTGATTTCACTGATAAACTTCGTGCGGCATCCGGTCAGGGTAAAAGCAAGGATTTTGTTGTTGAACTTGCTAAGGAACGATTTGGTATTTACCGGAACTGGGCCAAAAATAGAGCGTCGGGAATTGTCGGAACATGGAACAGTAGACTGATGCGGCAGCGCATAAAAGACGCTAGAGTATCTTACTATTTCTGGCGCGGGGTGATGGATTTACGTGAACGTGAAAAACATGTAAGATGGGAAGGCAAGAGGATAGCGGTAGATTCCGATCACGTATTCCCGGGTGAAGAATACAATTGTCGCTGTTGGGCTGTTCCAGACTTTTCTACAGGAGATTAATAATGAAGGCAAAGCAAAGATTCGACTCGGTAAAAATCAAGGCGCACTTTGATGATAATGGTTTTTTGGTTGACCGTCCCATCGTGGCGCGAATCGGTGCTCAGGTTTACAAGACTCCACACGGCGATCGCGTTGAGTTCCGTCCGGCGTCCGAAGTTTTCAAGCAAGATTCCTTGCAAAGTTTTGCAGGCAAGCCGATCACAGTCGGTCACGTAACGGTGACTCCCCAAAATGCTAAGGACGTTGTTGTAGGATCGTGCGCTGGCGCTGGTATTGCTTCAGGGGTTGGCGTTGAAGTCCCTTTGAGCATTTACAGTGACTACGCGATCAGCAAGGCCAAAGCAAAAGAAGCTGGTGAATTATCTGTTGGCTACACGTCAGTAGATATTGATAAGCCGGGATGGGGTTCAAACGAGACTGGAGAATATATCTTCGAAGAAGATATGAAACAGGACGAAGCGCCGCCGGAAGGCTGGGTGAAATTTGACGCGGTACAGACTAATATCAAGGTCAACCATATCGCACTAGTTTTCAAGGGTCGTGCTGGAATTGCTAAATTAAACCTTGATGCTGAACAGGAATTTCCGTATGATGATAACGTTCAATCAACTAACGAGGACAAGCAAATGAAAAAAATCAAGATCGACTCCGTTGATGTGGAAGTAACCGAAGATGTTGCTAACCACATCGAAAAATTAACCGCACAGATTGCCACCATTCAGGGGAAAGCTGATGGCTTCGAAGCTGAACGCGACGCTCTTAAGGTTAAGGTTGATTCTATTCCTGAGCTGGTAAAAGCAGAAGTAGAGAAGCAGAAAGCTGACGCCGCAGCACGTGCAGAAGTTACCGCAGTGGCGGAAACCGCAGGCGTTAAGCATGATGGCCTTGAAATCAAAGACGTTAAGGTCGCAGTCGTCAAAGCAATGCTGAACAAAGATGTGAGCGAAAAATCTGATGCATATATCGACGCTATGTTTGATGTTGCTAAAGATTCTGATATCATGGCTATTCAGCGTAAAGCAGTAAAAGGCGACTCTATCGAAGGCGGTAAGCCGGAAGAGAAAAACGACGCCGCGCCTGTTACGCCAAATTCACGTTTAAGCAAAGTAATGTAAGGGGAAATATCATGGCACAAATTAACGCATCTTATCAGCGAGATATGGCGATCGCCCTTCCGGGTATGGTTGCAGACACTTCCAAGTACAACATTGACGGAGCTTGTGTCGTTAACGAAGGCGATGTTTTCGTCGGTGCTGCCGTCCAGGTTGTCCAGGCTCAGGCGGTTGACGGTCATAAACTGGTTAAAGCTATTGAGGCATCTAAAGTGCCTTATGGTGTAGCTATTCGATCTCACTGGCAGACTGTGAACTCTAAAAACCAAATGGTTTATGAAGAAGGCGGCGCAATCAACGTCATGACCTCCGGTCGAGTCTGGATGCTTTCAAAATCCACCAAAGCACCAACTTTCGGCTCTGCTGTTAAACTTGATGTTGATGGTCAGGAAAAATCTGATGGCACGATCGAAACAACCTGGACCTACGCTGGCGGTTGGACTAAATACAAAGATATTCAGCTTGTTGAGGTTCAGTTGCATCAACTGTAATTAGCGTTTAATATGGGGACTATCCTTTTTTGGATAGTCCTTTTTTTATGGAGAAATCATTATGGCTTACGAAAATTTAATGTTGCGCCCGGCGTGTCCGGGAAATCTTTCTGATACTTCAACCTACAATATTGATGGCGCTTGTGTGGCTCAAGGTGACATTGAGTTCGGCACGGCGGTTCAGGTTGTCGGCATCGTTGATGGTGTAAAAGTCGTCAAAGTACTTTCTGATGGCGGGACTCCTTACGGTATCGCTTTCCGTTCACAATACGAACATCTGAGCGGTAAAATCCTCGACGGTGAAGTTTGCAACGTCGTTTCTCATGGTCGCATGTGGACGCTAACTTCTCTTGATGAAGCTCCGGCCTTATTCTCAAAGTTGCAATTTGGATCTGGTGGTGTTGTTACTGGTAGCTCTGGTTCCATAGGTTGGGCATTTGCTGGTGGATTTGTTAAGCACGAGGGCGGGTACATTATTGAGGTGCAGGTTAAGCAAAATGCCTTCATTGCTCCACCTCCCCCCCCTCCTGTGGTTCTTGTTGAGTCTGCGACGATTACCACTAACAAGGAGAGTCCTCAGCCAAACAATGCACCTGTGCAATTTAACGTTGCTGTAAAACCTGACAACGCCACCAATAAAACTGGCGTGTGGTCTGTTGATGCTGAAAATGTTGCGACAATAGATCCAGAATCTGGCGTTCTTACTCCAATTGGTGGAGATTCAGCAGGTAGCGTAAGCGTAAATTGGACGGCTAACGATGCCAGCAAAACTAAAGAATCGATCACTTATGTCTTTGATGCTACGCCATCCGAAGAAGAGTCATAACACAAAAATACTTTGACGCTTTAACAAAAAGTGCTATTATTGAAGCCGTGAACATAATCACGGCTTTTTTATTAACTAAGGAGAAGTAATCATGACTACTAAAAAATTTGATGAAGCAGATAAGAGCAATGTTGAAATGTATCTGATCCAGGCTGGCGTAAAACAGGATGCAGCCGCAACGATGGGGATCTGGACCGCTCAGGAACTACACCGCATCAAGAGCCAGTCCTATGAAGAAGACTACCCGGTAGGCTCCGCACTGCGAGTATTCCCGGTTACTACCGATCTTTCTCCTACTGACAAGACTTTTGAGTACATGACCTTTGATAAGGTTGGCACTGCGCAGATCATCGCGGACTACACCGACGACCTGCCGCTTGTTGATGCCCTGGGTACTTCTGAGTTCGGTAAAGTGTTCCGCCTGGGTAACGCGTACCTGATTTCAATTGACGAAATCAAAGCAGGTCAGGCAACTGGTCGTCCGCTGTCAACTCGTAAGGCAAGCGCATGTCAGTTAGCACACGACCAACTGGTTAACCGCCTGGTGTTCAAAGGTTCCGCTCCGCACAAGATCGTGTCCGTGTTCAATCATCCGAACATCACCAAAATTACATCCGGCAAGTGGATGGATGGCGCAACTCAGAAACCGGAAACGGCTGAAGCTGAACTGACTCAGGCGATCGAAACCATCGAGACGATTACTCGGGGCCAGCATCGAGCTACCAACATTCTGATCCCGCCGTCCATGCGTAAGGTTCTGGCTATTCGTATGCCTGAAACCACCATGTCTTACCTGGACTATTTCAAGTCTCAGAATGCTGGTATCGAAATCGACTCTATCGCAGAGCTTGAAGATATCGATGGTGCGGGTACTAAAGGCGTGCTGGTGTACGAAAAAAATCCGATGAATATGTCCATCGAGATCCCGGAAGCATTTAACATGCTGCCAGCGCAGCCGAAAGACCTTCACTTTAAAGTGCCTTGCACCTCTAAGTGTACTGGTCTTACAATTTATCGCCCGATGACTATTGTCTTAATCACTGGCGTGTAATATTATAGGGGCTAACTTAGTTAGTCCCTTTTTTATTGGAGAAATCAAAATGGCTAAAGAAAAAACTGTTGTTATCGTAAACGTTGGTGTAGCTCTTCAGATGTTCCGTCTTGAAGATGGTTCCTTTGCTAAAGTTCTTCCAGATGAAGAGGTCACGCTTCCGGCTTCCGTTCTTGATTTACCTGGCCTGCGTTGCTTAATTGCTCGCGAAGAAATCGAAGTTAAAGACGACAGTGCAACCAACCGCAAAATCCGCGATGAAATGGCAAAGATCACGAAGCCAGATCCGTGGGATAGCAAAAGCGTTAAAGAGCTTGAGGACGGCGGCGAATATTAATCATCAAGGCGCTCACGTAGCGCCTTTTTTTATGGGGGGTAAATTATGAATCAAGAAAATTTAATTGCAGTTATTGAGCAAATGCGAAAGCTTGTTCCGGCACTTCGCAAGGTTCCAGACGAAACGCTTTATGCGTGGGTAGAAATGGCTGAGCTGTTTGTATGCCAGAAGACCTTTAAAGATGCATACGTCAAGGCGCTTGCTCTTTATGCATTGCACCTTGCTTTCCTTGATGGGGCGCTAAAAGGTGAAGATGAGGATCTTGAATCGTACTCACGACGCGTTACGTCATTCTCCCTGAGCGGTGAATTTAGCCAGACTTTCGGAGAGGTGACGAAGAACCAGTCAGAGAACATGATGCTATCGACGCCGTGGGGTAAGATGTTCGAACAGCTTAAAGCACGACGCCGTGGTCGATTCGCATTAATGACAGGACTCCGTGGAGGATGCCACTAATGAACTACTCACAGATTGAAAGGATGGCTCGTAAAGGCGTGACTTTCTTCACCGATCCGTCAAGACCTATGAACCTGATAAAACAAGGTGAATACGGATATGATGAAAACGGATTCGAGATCCCACCGATGGAACAGGTTATTCCAATATCCGGCGCGACGCGAATACCGAACGCGCGTGAGATTGACGGGGAAACTATCCGTGCCTCAGATATTTTGGGGATCTTCAATAATGATCATGAAATAAACGAAGGTGACTATATAGAGATTGATGGCATTCGTCATGTTGTCGTTGATGCTCGCCCGGTTCAGGCGTCACTGAAACC
>OLFX01000697.1_pt1 | contig 49909 bp, 65 predicted proteins | sample 1605091 | NCBI WGS metagenome assembly OLFX01 (sample SAMEA3888906, study PRJEB22519) | human gut metagenome | biome: human gut; feature: human-associated habitat; material: faeces | place: Denmark | collected 2012 | reverse complement strand
TGTTTGATGTTGCTGAAAAAGTTGCATTGGAATCAGGTCTTGTAGAATCTGGTGACAACATTGTTATCGTTGCTGGTGTTCCTGTAGGTACAGGTGGTACAAACACTATGCGTATCCGCACAGTAAAATAAGATTTAAAGAAAAAGCCTATCATATCAAGGTTTAAACCTTGGTAGATAGGTCTTTTTTATTCTAAGGGGCAAGAAAGGGGCAAGTTATCAATGATTTCAACTACCTTATTCTTCATTTTGTTGGTGACGTGAGTATAAATCTTCATCGTTGTATCACTGTCATCATGCCCAACTCTATCCATGATAGCCTTTAACGGGACGCCATTCTCAGCTAGATAACTGACCAGCGTATGCCTGAAGATATGTGATGATATTGGTTTGTTAATTGGCTTATCTAGTCGCTTGTTAGCTGCTTGAATAGAGTTGTTAAATGAGTTTCGTTGAAGTGGTACGCCCTTGTCAGTCACAAAAATATAATCCCTATCCATGGTCACCCAATCGTCTGATAGCGACCTGTTTAGATCCCGAATCTGTATAGCTTCATCTAGTAATTCAATTTCACGTTTAGTTAACTTGTTGCTACGGTAGCCTGCTGGGGTCTTAGGCGGTTCTTTTTTAGCTCTCTTATAGCCCTGAACACTATCTAGAGTGCCAAAAATATCAAGATATCCATCCTCTTTTCTGTAGTTGCACGTTTCAAGGGCTACGGCTTCACCGATCCGAGCACCACTGACAAAGAGGAACTCAGCAAGGATGGCATTTCTATAAGTGCGTTTTTGCTTCCGTAATTCTGCCAGAAGTGGGAGTAATTCAGTGTCTATCTCTAGAAACTTATTCCTTATCTTGTCGTAATCTTCCATCGTTTGTTGTTTCTTGGGAAGTTTTGCTTGCCTTGCAGGATTGCTAGGAATATAACCAACGGTGCAAGCGTAATCGAAGGTCAGGTTTAATATAGATTTAATACGCTCAAGGATTGAACGTGGAACATCGGCATCGTTGATAAAGCGTTGGATATAGTGTGTATCAATGTTTGCTATTTTGACATCTACAGCGAAATTCTCTGCAACATATCTGACATTGCTGGTCATGGAACTAATCGAAGTCCTTCGAATGCCTTTCTTGTGAAATTCCCACCACTCGTTCAACACGTCGTTAAATGATGCGTCGGTAGTGTTTAAGTCAGCCATCTTCTGGGCTATCTTATCATCCAGTAAGCGTTGAGCTTCTTTCTTTGCTCGATTTGAGCCACTATTGAGTGTTACAGATACCCGTTTCCATTTCTCAGTGTAAGTGTCTTTGTATCTCTCAAAATATTTATATTTTCCGTTTGGTAATTGTTCTACCCACATTGTCATATCTCCTATTATTTGGTAAAATGGGTACAGAAAAAAGACTCATTGTTTTACCTGAGTTTTTGTTTCTGTGATTCATAAGCTCTATAATCTAACTTTGGCGAGGGAGATTATAGGGCTTTTTTTATTGTCTTATTTAACCTTGACTTTCATTTCTCCATTAAGTTTTTGACTTGCAATAGCACTGCCATCATCCGCTTTAATGTGAAACATTGGATAGCGCTCATAATTGACATTGTTAATTGCAGCCCAAACGTTAAATGCTTCATGTTCTTTGGCGAGCATGCCATCAGCGAATTTTTGTAAATCGGTTTTGTCATAGTATTTATAATCAACAGGTACCGACATATACAAAATGGTATCACGATTATAAAAACCGTATTGACTAATATCTACACCCTTTTCTGTCAAATCTTTTTGGAAGTACTCGATAAAGCTAGCCATTTGATCAGCGGTAACATCTTTAGGCCCATCTGAAGAACTTGATTCTTTAGTTTCGCTTTTAGATTCTTTTTCTTCGGAAGAACTTGATTCTTTTGAAGCCTTTTCCTCACGTTGTGGGTTAGACAAGTCCGAACTACTGCTGGTTTTAGTTTTGGCCTTAGTTTTGGCTTTCGACTTGGAAGAAGACGTTTGGACGGTCTTAACTGGTTCTGTTTTCGTTTCTGGAGCAATACCAGTTATTTCAAAGAACTTACCAAGAACAGCCATACCCAATATGACAACAACCCATTTTTGCCAACGCTTCAATTTTTTCCATTTACTCAACATTTTTCAGTCTCCTTTAGTTTTAAATATTCGTTTTTTACAAAAGTCTCATCACAAATAGTGGTGAGATTATATTTTTCCATGAAGCGGATATAGTTAAAATCGTCCAGGGATTCATTTTCGAGCAATCCACGAATCATATTCCTATTCGCTTGAGCCTCATACTTTTCCCGTAGACGCTCATAGTGTTTAGGGTCGTGTTCTAGGTGCCCTAATTCGTGCAGTAAGACCTTTAAACGTCTTTCGGTGGGTAAATCCCTATTGATGTAAACCACACGGTTAACGGGGTCTAGAAACCCATCTCGAGACCACTGGCTAGAGTCAAACTCACAAAGAGACACGTTGAATTGCTCAAGTAATTCTTTTTCAGGCATAGCTTCCTCGTATCGGTTTCTATAAAAAAACAAAAAGAGCCAATTCGACAAACGAACTGGCCCTTTTTAGACGTTTTGTTCCCTTACACTTGCGCACGCACAAGCCATAGGGCGCTGAACTTAATCAGTCTTCCACTAAAATTAGTTTACAAAATGTTTTACTTACTGTCAACGATTTTATAAAAAAATAGTAAACGTTTTAACCAGTTCCGGTGTTTTTTGTTTTCTGTTTTTCTGTAATGCATATCCTCACACTCAAAGATGGCCGGAGAGCGTGGGGGGGTGAGTTGTTTCCAAAATGGAAACAGTTGATTTTTTACTATTGTTCGTTGTAAAATAGTGATGAAAGGTGGTGCAAAAATATGTTTTCTTTTTTTACTCACATCAATCAAGAGCGTCAAAAGATGGAGCAGTCTAAAAAAGAAATGGAATTGCGCCACAATGAATTTGCTGATAGAGTCCGCATGGATATTAAAGTAGGCGAGGAAGAACTTGATTTAAAAAGAGAGTGTTTTAATCAGCGCTACGGACATCTATTTAGTCCTCGAAATAAATAGCAATAGGTCTTACTAGGTGGTCATCCTTATCTACCTTTACTAAACAGTTTGTTTTTGCTAAAATCAAATTTAGAAAGCAAAGAGGAGGAGTTGGTATGAAAAACATTCAAATCCTTTTGGGATATTTATTGTTATATTCTATTTTTTCTCTCACTCTTTTCTTTTTAGACAGGGGTATTATTTTAATAACTTTTGTGATTTTTATTCTAGTTGTAAAAATCATTCCTCACCCTGATTCTCATCGAAACCCATTTGCGTTTGGGCTACGTTTTCGTAAGAGACATTAGGAGAGTCGACAGTTATTTCAAAGGCTCTTACATTTTTTAGTAATTCTAATTCTTGACGAGTTTTTTCTATTTCTAGTTCACGCTGCATATCTTTCAGGGCAGCATCTTTTTCCATCGTTTCAACTTCTACAGTCAGTTTGCGTTCTTCCAATCTGGCTGTTTTTCTTTGCTGTAAATAAGGGAAAAGCCCTTTTACTTTAATACCTTTGATATCAATATCTCCAAACAAAAGCCCTAGTCCTATTAAGCCCGAGTTCAGCATCCAATGATTGTCCGATATGAATTGACTTATGGATTGTAGATTTATTTCCCCTGGACTCTCTACGTTAGATGTAGCAATAATTTCTTCATCAATTTCAGGGTTCTTATACTCATCGATAATAGAATAAAGATTTTTCCACATACTTGATGTGATAGGTTCATTAGTATTAACTCTCAACTGAAGGTGTAATTTTCCATCTTTGAAGTAAAGCGGAGATATGAGACCGTTGATGTATTTTGATAAATCTGTGATATTAAAGATAGTGTGATGGACTGTCAGTGTACTGTATAGAAATTTTGGATTTACTTTTCTTCGTGGCACTTCGTTAATCCACTTTACTTCTCGACGTTTGATATCCGTAGACTGTTCGTAGCCATGATTTAGGGTTAGTTGCTCTTTCGGGATATCTTTTTCATAGACATCACTTGTAATTTGGCCAATCAAGAAATAGTTCGACTTGAATGATGGAACTATGACGTAATCTCCTACACTCATATCTTCTATAAAGCTATAGAGTCGTTTAGCAGTAAATGTAATTTGGTGTTTTGATAGACTTTTGTCTTGATACACTCTTGCTATTTGTTGCTTGTAGTGCTCTATAGTTTTTTCTGTTGTGAGGAGTAAGTCAGTAGTCTGTAAATCTGCAAGCGTGACTTGGTTGTGATGAATAGAAATGAAGTGGTTGTATTTAAAATCATCGTAATACTTTCCACCCTCTGCTCGAACTAGCCAGTATTTTGCACGACTGTTAAATTGATAGATTTCAATTTGATTTTTGTGAGACATTTCAATCTCCTTTTTTATTTCCCTCTATACACATCCACGACTTTACCGATGATCCTAAAATCACTGTCTGAATTAATCGGTATATCTTTGTATTTCTTATTGAAACTTCTCAGATACGCTTTATCTTTCTCTATAATAAGTTGTTTGATATATGCTTCTCCCTCGTAGTCAAATACTCCAACCGTACCACTTGGAAGCTCTACGGTCAATTTGACAAAGACATAATCCCCAGATTTATAATCTGGTTCCATCGAATCTCCGTAAATCGGACAAACAAAATCAGCGTCCACCTTCACAGGAAGCTGGATTGTCTCTATCTGTACTTCGTTTAAATATTGTCCTGTACCAGCAGATACAGGCTGGTCGTAGTAGTTGTATGCGAAGTACTGGACAGACACTTCATGGACTTCAGCAAGTCTCTTCTTAGCTTGCTTTTGCTCCTCAAGTTGCCTCTCTGCACAAGTCAGTACATTACGCTGGTATGGTTCTGGGGCGAGCTCTTTGACTGTATCAACTATTTTGTCGACAATATAATTTTCAACAATCTGTTGTGCTGTTGAACGATCCTCTACAAGATCCGATTTCATCACACCGAAGTAATTTGCGAGCATTTCTATTTTATCAATACGTGGATATGTTTTTCCATTTATCCAGTCAGAAACGGTCATATATTTCAAATTCAAATCAGCTACTAGATCATTTCTGGTTTTGCCAGATTTTTGAAGGTAGTATTTTATATTTCGAGACATAATCTCTTTATTTCCTAATGCCATAAAAAATCGCTCCTTTCATTATATTTTACGGTTAAAACGTAAAAAAGTAAAGGAGAACGATAAAAAAATAAAAAAAAACGTATTTTTTTATTGACATCACGGTTTAACCGTGATAAAATATAGTCAAGGTTAAGGAATTAACCAAAAACAAAAGAAAGGAAGGACAGTATGCTGAACCGAAGGCAAAAGAAAAAGGACCCTTGGTTGACATAACCAAGAGCCACAGTTAATGTAAAAGTAAAAAATATTGATCGTTTTATTGAATTGAATAACGATATCCGTAACAATAACATAGAAAGGGAGAATCAAAACGGATAAATTAAGTATTGACATCAATGTTTCTAATGTCGAGGAATTGGCCGAGGTTAGTCAAGAAGTATCTAAAAAAGCCGAAGAATTGCAAGAAGCAATTAAACGGCTTAACGAGGTCAAGTTAAAATTAGAAACCAAGTTTCTTCATGATTAGGATTTGCGCTGCAGCAGACATCATTTCTTTCCAAGTATCGAATTTTGTTTGTTCAGAAACAAAGACATCAAGGATTGATTCATCTGCTTTTTCAAATTCCTCTGCATTGGATATTTTTTCTGGACTTGATAGTAAAAATTCATCAATGGTTGAAAAATTTGTGTGTTCAATCATGAATTGATCGGAGAAAATTTCTTTGAAAGAATATTCGTGTGTACCAGCAACAGATTGAGCATTCTCTGAAAGCTGATCAAGACGGTTAGAAAAATCATCTAGTCCGTTGATTTTGAAAGTCATATTGTTAACCTCCTTTCTGTTTAGATTTTGACTAAAACGCGAGAGGTCTTAATCAAGATATATTGTAACCCAAATATATTTGATTTTCAACATATTGTATAAGAAAGGATTTAATGTGCTTGAAAAACACAACATATGGTATTTTTTGATGTGGGATAAAATTGAAAAACAATTAAAAATAAAAGGCTGGTCGATGTATCGTTTAGCCAAGGAATCAGGTGTCCATCCATCTAATTTTTCAAATCTCAAAGCTGGAAGATTAAAAGAGATGTCTTGGACGAATATGTGCAAATTAGCTGATGCACTGGAGGTCAGCTTGGACGAATTTAGATAGGAGGTGAAAGAATGACACAGTTAACGCTGAAAATGTTGAGGGTTCGAAACAATTGGACTCAAGAGCAGGCAGCCAAAAAAGTTGGTGTTTCAAAAGAAACGTGGTCAAATTGGGAAAATTATAAAACGTATCCAGACATACCAAAATTAAAGAAGATTGAATCAGTGTTTGAAATATCGTACAACGATATTAAATTTTTAGATAAAATCACGGTTTAACCGTGACAAAGAAGATTGAAAAAATGAATGAACTAGAAAAAACAGCCCTCAATGAAATATTGAGGAGTAGAAACATGAAACCAAAACGATATCCATATAGTGGAAAGAAAAAAGAATCAAACGCTATTTTGAATATAACGATTGATTCTAAAAGAATAGCAAATGTTTCTAATCTTGAATTTTGCCACATGAGACGCCGATTATTTGGTCAATAAACAAATAAACAAATGGCATCGTCATTTTTTGATTTGAACTAGTAACCAAAGTGACATCTACTAAGAGGATAGCTTCGAGTGGTTCGTCGCCGTCGAAAGTATGGCTTAAATTTTTATGAAACTCTAAAAATTTTTTTATACCATCATAAGTTTCATCAGGATTATCAGGAAGTAATTTTCCAAAGTATGTTCCAGCCGCTGTCGATATAGCAATATCATTATCAATTTCTGTGGCAAAGAATGCTATATCACCAACTAAGTCAAATTTTTTGTAGTAGACATATTAATTCCCCTTTCCATAATATTTGACTAGCGATTTTCATAAGGAGATGAGAGGCCCTATTTAATCATTTGTCATGAATCAATTATATCAGAAAGGATAGAATAACACAATATGTTGTGTTTTCAATACAATAAAAAACTATATATTGTGTTTTGGGATTAAACATGAAAAAAACTTTAAGCAAGTTACTTATTGACAGAGGAATGACAGTCACAGAGTTAGCTGAAAAGACTGGTATCAGCTATAACACGTTGATGAACATCGGAAAGAGAGGCATTTCTTTCAGTAGAATGGCGAAAATCGCTGACGTTTTAGATGTCAGTTTAGACGAATTCAGAAAGGATAATACATGAACAATTTAATCAATATAACTTTAAACGAAAACCACGAACCAGTGGTATCTGGTAGACAGCTCCACGAAACACTAGGAGTTAAGACTAGATATAACGACTGGTTTAATCGCATGACTGAGTTTGGTTTTACCGAAAATGAAGACTACTTAGCTATTACTCAAAAAAGAGTAACAGCTCAAGGTAACGCAACCAACCAAACCGACCACATCATCAAGCTAGACATGGCTAAAGAAATCGCCATGATTCAGCGAACCGACAAAGGAAAAGAAGTACGTCAATATTTCATCCAAGTCGAGAAAGACTTCAATAGCCCAGAGAAAATCATGGCTAGGGCATTGCTAATGGCTGACAAGAAAGTCCATAAGCTAGAAGCACAGATTGAGGCTGATCGTCCTAAGGTGCTGTTCGCTGACGCTGTCAGTGCTAGCAAGTCATCTTGTCTAATCGGCGAACTGGCTAAAATCTTGAAACAGAACGGGATTGATATCGGTCAAAACAAGCTCTTTCAGTGGCTACGCTCTAACGGCTATCTAATTAGTCGCCGCGGGGATTCTTGGAATCAACCAACTCAAAAGAGTATGCAATTAAAGCTGTTTGAGTTGAAAGTAACAAATATTAATCACGCTGACGGCCATACAACTACCAACACGACAACTAAGGTCACTGGCAAGGGTCAACAGTATTTCGTCAACAAATTTCTTAATCAAGAACGCTTAACGGTTTAGATCAGAAAGGAAACACTATGAATGAAATCAAAATCCGTGAAGATAAAGTGTCCTTGGACGGTCAAGAGTTAAAAACTCTTACGGAATTTGAAATAAAAAGCACAACCGAGGACGGCTATGCAGAAGTGAAATTAACCTTACTTGCTAAGTTGACCTGAAAGGAGCAAAAAAATGAATCACATTCACGATTTTATCGAGTTCATGCAAAAAGGCCGCACAATCCCAGAATGGGACTTCACGACCTACATGTTCTTTACATTCTCAATGCTTGTCGGAGTTCTCATCTTGCTCCCTGTTCGATTCGAGAACTCTTTTGGAAAGAGACCAGAAGGCACCAAAGATAGGGACGCTAACGAAGGACATTAAATTTCCAAATTGAGTATCAGACAGGACAATCAAGCAGTTTCTCAAAACGAGGAATCCAAAGATAGGCAAAGTGATGACAAAGCTATAAGTTATATCACCGTCTTTCTCAAACTTGAAAAAGAGCAGAATGTCATGGATATAGCTTAACGCTAACATCGAAATGAATAAAGCGATACCAATCACTAGGCATAGATACGTCCAATTGATGTCGGCCAGCCTAGTCAAGGCTGAATGGCTATCTGGTGTTATACAGTGGAATTCAATGTACAGCAACCCAACGAACATCAGAAAAGCAGATATTTCAGATTTATTCTTCATGTCAAAACCTCGTTTTTATTAACTATTATATCAAATGGAAAGGACTACCAATGGAAATCACCTACAAACCAGTCGGAGTTAACGAAACGGCTGAGTGGGGAGACTACGACCACCTAATGCAACGGTGGGAAGGCCTAGGAAAGTCAATGGCAAAGAACCTCATTCGAGAAATGAGGGATAACAAAGACTTTCGAGACTACGTATTCAACCCGACGCACAAACTGGTATTCATCAACTATGAGGGATTTAAGTCCTTCATCGAGTGGAAAACTAGAAACAGATTCAAATAGCAATACATCCCTAGCCGTAGCAGTGAGCTAGCGAGGAGATATAAGCAATACCTACCTGAAACTACAACGATTTGATATTCATAAGTCTCCTTAAATTATATATGAATTAAAAAACCTCACTAGCTCTCTAGTGCGGTTAGGGAAAGAAGAAAGGAAATACAATACAACATGAGGCCAACAAGATGGCCGTATTCACGGCAAATAACAAAAACCCCTAGCGACTTGCTAGAGGAATGGATTAAAGCTAGAAAAGCATTCTATGCCAGTGCTGAACAAGGGCGCATATTTGCTTTAAAACAGTTGAATGAAGCTACTTATCGTGCCGAGAAAGTTGATCATTCAATTCAGCAACTCGGCTCTCGAGTTTAGAAATCTTTGCATTAAGCTTATCAACTTCTTGAAGCTTGAATGAAGTTTCAAGATCAACTGCTTGGGCTTTGAGTAATTCATCAACAAGTTTGACGATAGCATCAGAACCGCCCGCAAATTCGGTTAGTGCCTTGTCAGCTGCTTGTTTAAATGCATCGAATTGTTCGCTCATAATTCCACCTCCCTTCATTTGGGATAACTCAATTGTATCACGAAAGGAAATAAACAAATGAAACCATCAAAACTATTTAGCTGGATTTGGTCAAAAAAACAGCCACAACAAGAATGTTTCTTTGAACCAGTATGGACACCACGAGAAATTAACGACCAGAAATATGAAGCACGTCAGAGACGTGAGCGGTATCTAGCCGCTAAGTATCTTAACAGTAAATAGATCATCAATCTTTCAGCGTGCAGCCACGGCCTGCCGTGGAGTGTAACTTATACCTTTCCCCAAAAAAATCTTTACTAAATTACTTTTTTCCTAATTTTCCCATTCATAAGTCTAATAAAACATTGAAATACGACACGGTGGGTCATGGGTGCACGTTGAAGGCACTAAAAAAGCATGGGTTAGGGCCCATGCAAGAAATAACATCTAAGGAGATTATACCATGATTTCACAAACAATTGCAAAACCATCTTACGTTAAAACTAAAGCTTTCGGTCTTTGTGGCACGCTCGCACTTGCTACAGCTCTATTGATTGGAGCTGGTCAAGTATCAGCGGATGAAATAACACAGCCAGTAGTTGACGCTCAACCAGCGGTGTCTAATGTGTACACGGCTGACAATGCCGGCAATGTTACTGTGACACCGTCTGAAACAGTGGTACCGACAGAAACGCCGGTAGCAACTACAGAAGTAGCTACACCAGCACCAGCAACAACTACAGAGGTAGCTCAACCAGTAGCAGAAACACCGGCAGCACCTACAAGCGTGACTAAAGAGGGTGACACTATCACCGTCGAAAACCCTAACGTGCAAGTGGACTTTCCTAATGGCACTGGTAAATATAACCCGTTTGAAGTGGAATACAAAGATATCAACTTCCCAGACGATATGGCGATCAATGAAGGTGACAAAGTTGTAACTGAACTACCTAAAGAAATTGGTTTGCAGACTAGCTTTGATTTCGACGTTTACAACAACGAGAATGTCGTTGGTAAAGCCAACGCTGACGCTCAGACACGAGTGATCACAACGACATTTAACAATTATTTCACTGAGCACCCTTTGAATAAAAAGATGTCTTTAAAATTCGATGCGAAATGGCTTGATGTCGTTGAACCGGGTAAACCAGTAACAGTGAATTTCGACGGTACTGTTAAGACATTCACCATTGGTGAAGAAGGACCGCTTCCAACAGACGAGCTTCTTTCAAAATGGGGTAGCCAAAATAAAGATAACCCACAAATCATCAATTGGACCTTGCGTCTTAACACTGCCCGCCAAGTGCTTAACAATGCATTATTGTCTGATACTTGGTCAGATAATCAAGAGTTCGTTGACGGCTCACAAAATATCTACTTCGTTGAGAATCCTGTTAAGTGGACTGGCATTGATTATTCAGCTAAGGATTACCTTGAAAGCTGGAATGTTAGAGCAGACGGCTTTGATGCGAAATTCAAAGAGTTTAACCGCATCATGTACATCGATTACCAAACACGCTTGAAATCAGCGGTTAAAGACTCAACTAATCCGACTAACAAGGCTACGCTGGTAGCGGTAGATGCTGGGGCTATCTCAACATCTAAGGTTCAATTGGTTGGTGGTCGTGGTGACGCAAGCGGTGAAAACAAACCAGAACCAACCTTTGAAATTCCACACGACGCACCTAAAGTTGACATCCCAGAATTTGAGGGTGGCATCCCTGGAATTCCAGAGGTACGAGAATTGCCAGAGTACACTGAGCCAATCGGAACAGTTCCTAATGAAGCCCCAGTACATGATAAGCCAGAGTTCCAAGGTGGTATCCCTGGTATTCCAGAAGAACGTGAGCTCCCACCATTTGAAGGTGGCGTAGTGCCAAACGATGCCCCTGTCCTTGACTTGCCAGAATTGAAAATCCCAGAGGAACCAACTAAACCGACACCAGAGAAACCAGTGACACCGAAAAAAGTACCTAGCAAACCCGTAGACGCTCCGAAAGCGAAAGAGGCGGAATCCGCCACAGTATCTTATAAGCTCGATTCTGAGCCAAAAGAAGTGGCAAATACGACGGTTTACGGTGGCACTCTTCCAAACGCTGGTGAAAAAGAAGGAATTGCTAGCACTCTTGGTCTAGCAGTTATCGCTGTTGGTATCGCAGGTTTGACATTGAGCTTTAAGAAATATAACGAAGGTGAAGGAGAATAATCATGAAAGAAAACAATAAACAAGTCATATTTTACAGCGCTGAAAAAGATGGGTTCCTTAAAAGTTACAAAGATAGAGGAAACCTAGTTTTCGCAGCGACATTTACTGACCGTTTGAGAGACGCACTATACTTGCCAGTTGAACCATATGAGGAACAAAAAACTGAAATCGACAAACTTGCTGAAGCGTTTGACTGCGAAGTGCTTATCGTAGAAGCCGAGTATAACGTTACTAAACTTGACGGTTCGGGCTTTGAATGCACGGAGCGTGAAGAATCCATGAAAGATGGTATCAAAGCACTCCTAGAATTTTTGGCGAAGTAACAGAACGTGAAGTGGCGGGAGGGTAGGCATTAATTATGGCAGATAATCAGAAATACTATAGCGCAGGAGGTACAAATGGGGAACCGTAGAATGATAAGTAAAACCGTAACTCAAACGCATCGTTTTCTACGCTTGCCGCTAGAAGCTCAAGCTCTTTATTTCCATCTTATCCAAAATTGCGACGATGATGGAGTGGTGGAAGCGTTCCCTATTCTCAGAATGATAGGGGCTAACGAGGATAATCTAGGGCTTTTAGTTATCAAACAATTCGTAAAACCTCTTAATGATGAAATGGTCTATTTCGTGGTTGATTTTCACGAACAAAACACTGTCAGAAAAGATAGGTATGTTCCTAGCATTTACAAAGAGTTACTAGAGGAAAACACCGATGAAACCACTGGTAAACCACTGGTTTACCCAATATAAGTAAAGATAATGAAAGTAAATATAATTTAAGTAAATCTAACAGTAGAGAGGATGAAACATCAGAAATTAGTCAATTTTCTTCTTCTGCTGCTGACGACCAATCAGATTTTAATATTTTCAGACATTATCAAGAACGAATCGGGCCTATTGATGGCTACCAAATGGAAAAGCTAAAAGGTTATATCGATTTCGATAAGCTAGAAATCATGTTAGTCAAACGTGCCATTGATAGAGCCGCCGACAACTCGAAACGCTCATTTGGATATGTCAACTCTATTTTAAAATCTTGGGCACAAAACGGGATTCATACCGTTGCCCAGCAAGATGAAGAACAACGTCAATTTGACAGTCGTAAAAGTTTTGATGATCAACCGGTTAAATTCGGCCCAGCTTGCAGCAAATACTAGAGGTGATGCTTATGAGTTTAGAGCAAACAGCCAAACAAATGCGAAGGCAGTACATGAAGCCTAGCGATAAATATTGCGATAAGCACCAACGGCATTATGTCATGATTCAGTTCCCGAACTCAAAACCCTACACAGTGTGTGAACTGTGCCATAGGGAAGAACAAGACCAACAGAACGCCATCAAAGCACAAGAGCAGTACGAGCGTGAGCAAGAGCAGAAACGCTTATACTTCCTCAAAGATTTCAGTTTACTGGATGATGACCTAGCTAGTGCTACATTTCAAAACTTCAAAGCTCTTACCAGAGAGCAAAAAGAAGACTTAAAAGCTGTTAGAAGTCAGCTAAAAGGCTACTTAGATGGTCAAGACTACAACATCGTCCTTATTGGTGATACCGGAGTGGGCAAAAGCCACCTAGCTTATTCAGCACTTAAGGCATTGTCTGATCACACTAAAAAGATGGGGCTATTCATCAACGTAGTCGATTTGTTAGCCAAAATCAAAGAGGATTTCAGTCTTGAAGCTGAATACATCAGACGCATTTCGGAAGCTGAATGGCTAGTCCTCGATGATTTGGGGACTGAAAAAGTGACAGAGTGGTCTAACGGTATCTTGTATAGCATTTTAAACAAGCGTACCAAGACCATCATCACAACCAACTTAAGCCCACGGGATATCATGGGCACTTATGGAAAGCGTGTCTATTCTCGAGTTTTCAAAAAGACAGGACTTGGAACGACGAATGAACATGTTTATCAGTTTAAGACACAACAAGACAAGAGGATGATGCTTTGACAGAAACGGAAGTAAAGCTAAAACTCTTTGAAGACTACGAGCGTATTCATGGACTTGTGTTTTCAGAGGAACATAAACAAAAAATGATGGATGAACTAGACCTATATTCATTCATCGAGAAATTAAACGAATATATGGCATTTGGCCACCAATCGATAATGGTATTTGAGGGAGCGAATAATGATAACATTCAAAGAATTTGAAGAAGTCTGGGACGAGTCAAGAGTTTTAAGCGACATTGTAAGAGTGCTAAGTTCAGCCGAAGAGAGGAACTATATCGAGGTCAAAGTTTACAAAAACATTGGCGGGATAGACATCTCGTCATCGGTCAGACTGGATGCTGAAGATAAAAAGGATGTTGTTGATCTTTTGAGTAAAATTATGGCACGGAAACTCAGCAGACTTAGAGAGCAAGGTTTCGATTTTTACGAAGAATACCAAAAATCAGAAACTACCGCCTAAAAACGATAATAGACCCCTTAAATTGAGAATTAGAGGGTGTACAAGGAGAAAAAACATGAGCAATCAACTGCAAACGCAAAATAAAAGGGATATTTCAACAGATACAAGCGCCTGGACGTTTCAAGATATTAAACGCTACTATGACCCACAAGATTTGTTGACAGAAAAACAAATCGGGCAAGCTTTATCACTGATTAAAGGGCGAAACCTCAACCCGTTGTTGAACGAAGTCTACATCGTGGCTTACAAAAAGAAAAACGGCGGGGCTGAATTTAGCTTAATTGTCTCGAAAGAAGCATTCCTGAAGCGTGCAGCACAGAACCCAAACTACGAAGGATTTGAAGCTGGAGTAGTAGTTGTTGACAATTCTGGCGATATGGTTGAGCGAAAAGGGGCACTATTGCTACCTAACGACAATCTTGTCGGTGGTTGGGCAAGAGTTTACCGCAAGAATTTCAAGGTTCCTGTAGAGGTTTTTGTTAGCCGTGAAGAATACGACAAAAAACAAAGTACTTGGAACGCTATGCCAGCCACCATGATTAGAAAAACCGCTCTTGTCAATGCCTTACGTGAAGCTTTTCCAGAGGATTTAGGAAGTATGTACACCGAGGATGATGGTGGTGAAACATTCGACAGGATCAAAGATGTAACACCACAAGAGACACAAGAGGATGTTAGAGCTCGCAAAATGGCTCAAATCGAACAAATGAAACAAGAACAATCGCAATTCCAACAAACAAGTGAAGACAGCTCTCAACCAGTTATCAACTCACAAAATGAGCTGGTTCAAGGCGAGCTTCTCGACTATTAACGAGGTGTGAACAATGCAAGAATTACAAGTTAATATTGAACAAGCCAAAGTTGAGATTGTAGGGCAAGAGGTTTTTGAAAAAGGTATTGCTGATGTAGTTGCAAAGTATCAAAATTACACAGTCACCGCTGGCACTATCAAAGACGACAAAAAAGTCTTGGCCGAATTACGAAAGCTAATCAAGCAGATTTCAGACGAACGCATCAAAATCAAGAATGAGTTATCAAAACCAGCGACGGATTTCGAAAAATACATCAAGGAAACAGAGAAGCCTCTTAAAAACATCATCAACCAAATCGCAAATGATGTGAAAGAGTTCGAAAATCATCAAAAAGCACTGAGACTGGACACGGTTAAAAGCTATCTGGCCAACAAAGCTAGTGAGTACATGATTGACCCTCGTATTTTTGATGAAAAAGCAACGGAATACATCAAAGTTGGCGATTTTATGGCGGACGGTGTAACTCTAAAGAAAGCGACTATGAAGGCGTTGGATGATATGGTTACTTTTGAATATCAAAAACAAGAGGAATTTAAAAAAGCCACTCAATCCATATCTGGACTTTGTTCAGAGTACGGAATGACCGACCAACCGTATATCCGTATGCTTCAAAATCTGACATTAGCAGAGGTGTTAAATCAGATTCGTTCAGACCATGCTTTTGAATTACAAAAACAAGAAGCTGAACGCAAAAGACAAGAACAAGAAACACTACGACAAGCTGAATTACAAAAGCAAAAAGAAAAAATAGTAGAAACAACACCAACGGCATTAGTTGTTGATTCAGAAACAGGCGAAATTATCGAAAATACGCCAACAATTGAAGAAGCTAACATTCCAGAATCAAAACGTTATCGCCAAAAAATGACACTTGAAGTCTACTTTGAAGATTCAGACGACAAAGACAGATTTAAACGTTTACTTAGCGAAAACGGCTGGGAATACAAACAAAACTACACCGTCAGCGGCTATCAAAACATAGCTAGTATGACCGAAGAAGATCTGAAAACACATTTGAGTTAATGTAAAGATCAACAATTACCTTGCACGTTGAAAGTCTGGCAGCGTGCTTGGATAACGCAGCGACCAGGCAAGAAAGGAAACTCGTCTACAGTCTAACAAGCTGGGCGATGATACCCAACCCCTCGTATTTAGCACACACACTCACAATTTTCAAAAAAGGGGTTGGTTTTAATTAGTCACAAATATGCGAGAAGCGAAAGAATATGCCTTGTATAAAGGCGAGAAATTGCTTGGCATGGGTACGATTCGAGAACTAGCAGAGAGGTTTAACGTTAAAACAACTACACTCTACTACTACCGAACTCCGACGTACTTAAGACGCACAAGCAATGAACATGGTAGAAGGTTGGTTGTGCTATGAAATTTGAGTTTTTACTTGAAAGACATCCATCTAAACCAGCCCAAAACCTTGTAATCAACAGTAACGACAGATTCCATTTCAGACCAGAAGCTAAGATGGTGAAGAACCTACGCTTAATAGCAAGAGCTGAAGCTGGGTTGAATGTGAAGCCAGTGTTTAGTCCTGATAGGCCTTGCAAGGTGATTGTGACGGTCTACGGGGCTACAAATAGACGACTTGACCCACCAAATCTATATCCTACAGTTAAAGCTCTTATTGATGGGCTGACTGATGGTAATCTATGGACGGACGATAATCACAAAGTGATTAAGGAGATGTCCTTCCGTTATGGTGGTGTCAGTGGAGTCCCAAAAAAATTTAAATTCGTTTTGGAAGTAGAGGAAGCAGAAGATGAAATATAAAGTAATCGTCTATTACGACGATATGGAAGACAGTGAGCATGTCTTCAGTAATAAAAACGATGCGATTAATGAATTACACAGATTAGGTTTGAAATATCGCAATGCAAAAAAATATAAGGTTGAAATGGTGGAATGTGATGGATAGCTTTTACGGCGGAACATTAGCTGACTATATCAGATACTGCGAGGACAGATATAGCGGCAAATTTAAATTGAAAAAAGGTGAAGATGTTTTTGACGGATTCGCTAGATGGTTGAAAGAAAATGAGGGTATTTACAATGGATAGACAAGAAGCAGTACAGAAATTAGCAACAGCGGGACGCCTTTCAATAGCCCACGCTGAGGATTTATACGACTCATTCTTTCCGAAACCAGTAGTATCGCAGTGCGTGGCGGATTGGTATGAGGGACATAAAGATGAATTTGAGATAAATCTGTATCGAGAGGTCTGCAGATCTGAAGAAAATTACAACTGTGGCGGTTTGACTGATTTTCAAGAATGGCTGATTAGTGACAAGACAAGTCCGTTTAGTGTCCTCGTCAACATGCACCAGTTTGGCTACACAGTCGAGAAAGAGGCTAAATATACGGTTAAAATTAAAAGTCGTTTAGGGCAATATCTAGGCAAATATTACTTAAACAACGAGGAATTAACGCCACAGTTTACAAGGACTCAATATAGTGAGGGTGGAAGTTTTACGAGAACAGAGCTAGAAGCGAACGGCTTTGGCTGGGTGTTTGATTGCCCAGGCGTTGAAGTGAAAGAGGTGACGGATGGGAACGATTAAATTCATTTTGGCAACCATAGCTTTGATTTACGCTTTGCGCACGCTGTCTGGAAAGGGAGGAAGTAACGGATGAATAATCTTGAACTGTTACGGAGATCGAGGGGAATGACAAGAGTGGAGTTAGCCCAAAAAATTAAGGTTACAAAATTGACCATTCTTAATTGGGAACATGGCACCCATGAAATCAAAGGAAGTGACGCTAAGAAGTTAGCTGACTACTTCAACGTGTCAATCCCTTACTTACTTGGTTACGATACTGATAACACATTCTCAGATTTAATTACTAAAATCAACCACTGGGCAGACGAACGCAATTTAAAGCAGGCTGACCCAAAGATTCAGTGGATGCGTGTGACTGAGGAAGTCGGAGAAATTCGGGATGTACTCTTGAAACCGACGAAATTCACGGAACCACAAGCAGCACTGAAAGACGCTATCGGTGACACGCTGGTAACAATTATCGTTCTAGCGTATCAATTAGACCTCGATGTAACTGAATGTCTTGGTATTGCTTACAAGGAGATTAAAAATAGGAAGGGAAAGATGATTAATGGCACATTCGTCAAAGAAGAAGACCTCTAGTATGATTGTCTGGGCTTTGTTTGACAGTGGAAACGGATCATACACAAAAGGTGTTAAGAAGTTAGACAAAGATATTGAAATCTATCCAATAGGTATTGATATTGAAAATAAAAATCATCATTTTATCAATCTGAATTTAGCTGATTATAGCCGTTTGTTTGGAAATAACACCCTATTTGACACATTGGACAAATTGCCTAAACCTGATCTGATTATCGCTAGCCCACCGTGTGAAAGTTGGTCTAATGCTAGCGCTATGGATAGAGGAAATGCGTGTTGGAAACAAGAGCAAGGCGACTCTTTATTTCAGCCGCAAGAACCATTGTCGATATTTACTGTTCGTGATCATAAAGATTATGACAGATATCAATATTATCCAAATAAGCAGCTTATGAAACGCATCAATGGTGAATTATGTGTATTCAATACAGTTGAAATCATTAAACGATACAAGCCAAGATATTGGATCATAGAGAATCCAGCGTTTGGCAGAATCTGGGAATACATTGAGAGGGTGTTAGGTTTTGAAATACCTTTTGAAAATCATACAAGGTACAACAACTATGATGATTATCCAATTTCTAAACCAACTCGTTTTTCTGGGAACATTGAGCTTAATCTAAGGAATGAAAAAAAGTCAAATAGCATCAAATTTCAAGATTGGACGAAATCCTATAACGAGAGGTCAAACATCCCTCTGAGTTTGGCTTGCGAGATTTTTGAAAAAGTATATAAAGGGGTTATGAGTGAAACATAAAGATTTAACAATAGCTACAATCATACTACTAGTCTCACTAGCTATTAACATGCTGTCAGTTTACTACGTTCTAACAGTGCCACGCAGGGTGGAGACAGTAAGTATCCATAAAGTAGATAACGTGGGCGCAGAGATGCACGGCAAGGTGACTGGGAAAGAGAAGATTAATGATCTCTACACTATTGATTGCGGGGCTTACGGGAAATTCCTTGTCAGCAAGGAGCAATACAACAGTGTGAACGTTGGGGATGATATCCCTAGCTACTTAAGGGGGCGAGGACAATGATACTAATCAAAAGGTTAGGAAGAATGAGAATCAACAACAGAAAAAGGTTAGAGTATTGTTCATTATTCAAATGTCCTAAATGTGGATCTCTTGTTATTAGACCAACAGGGGAAGGTAACAGATTAACTGCGTGCAGTCAATCTTGCTCACAGTTAGGTGTTAGGAGAAGGTCTTATAAAAAGAGCGTCATTATTAGTGGATATGAATACATTTACATGCCTGAACACCCCAATGCCATGAAATCAGGGTATGTTGGAAAACATAGATTAGTATTGGAGAATAAATTAGGAAGGTTTTTGAAAAATAATGAAGTTGCACATCATGTAAATGAAAATAAACTAGATAATAGTCCCGAAAATATTGAATTGATGTCATTTTCGGAACACTCAAGACTTCATGCCAAAGAAAAATGGGAGGAGCGTGGTGGTTTTGTTAAGATTTAGAGCGTGGCTTAAAGAAGATAAAGAAATGGTAGATGTGGATGAAATCAATTTCTATAACGGTGAGTTTGATTTCATCGGAGACGCTATCACTTGGATGTGCAAGGCTGACGATTGTATTCTAATGCAGTCAACCGGACTCAGAGACAAGAATGGCAAGGAAATCTTTGAGGGGGATATTCTTAAAGTAACCAACCTATCAAGCTGGTTGGAAGTTGTATCTTTCAATAAAGACAAGGCAATGTTTGTTTCTAAAGAGACTGAAAGAAAGGTTGAAGAAACTCCTCTATATGATTTGTTTAACACGGATATTTTTGAAATTGAAATCATCGGAAACATACACACAAATTCAGAGCTGGCAGAGGTGGAACAATGAACAAACGACAACGAAAAAACAATATACCAGAGCGTTTTCGAAGGCTTACGACGAAAGCATGAAATATGTTGGGATGGAGGGAGATGTTTCTATTTCTACGGTCACAGATAGAAGAGGAACAACAAGGATATTTACGTCACTTAACAAAGATGTGAGCGCTGAATTTAGCTTATACGATTTTCCGCAACTTACGATTGAAGCCTTGCTACTGCATCGAAAAGTTATAAAGAGGTAGGCTCATGAGCAAAACCTACAAATATGCAGGACTGACCAAGGAATTACATCAACGGTTAGTCAATGAGCGTGTAGCGCTAAAACTAGCACATCTGAGAGATTACAAGCAACATTTCCAAAAAGTGAGACAGTGCAGTGAGAAACAAGCGATTATCATTTTGCAAGCACTCAACAGTGCAGTCGTTGAACGTGCGAGGATCTCACCTCAAACAGTTGATAGATTAGAAGGCATTATTTCTGATGAGCTTTATCACGACCTTAAAGCGTATCTGGCCAAGAATTACACAAGAGGTAAAACCACGCGCCCATTTTTGGATAAAACGAACGCAGGACTGCCAGAGGAACTATTCAAGCGATTCCGTGAGGAAGTGGAAGGGCTACGCAAGGAACACCCTAACGACCTAAACAAGTACATTAGAGACATTAAAGGGTGCGATAAGAAGAAAGCTAACAAAGTCCAAAACGCCCTCAATTGTTGCTATGCGGAGAAAGCTGCCTTAACGCCATTGAAAGCGATTCAAATGGAAGGGATGCTATCAAGGGAACTATTTAGCGAGATTGCTGATTTTGTCTTCAATAACTATGAATGGTCTGAAAGGCTGGATGACGATGCTGACCGCATCATGCTTGAATATCACACTAAAGGCAAGACAGGCATGGATAAAATCGCTGTAAGAAAAGCCCTATACAAAGCCTATTCGTTAGGCGTGTAGCTAGAACGGTCTATGAGGGTTCGACTCCCTCGCTAGCTATTACCAGTCAATACACATTAGAAAAGAGGAGCCTTTTGATTTCATTTCATTCAAATCAAGCAGAAGCGTGACTGGTCGTGGATGCTACCAAAATCCAGTAAATAAACAATTAGAAAAGAGGAATCCCCCTTAATAGATTTTAACTACCAAATCTAAAGCGTCTATACTGGTGGCGTGATTATCCAAGGCTTATGCCTGCAAGTAGATATAGGTCAGAAATCTCCATAATTCTTTTATTATTTCAAATCAAAGGAGGAAAATCTCCAAAAAATGATTTCACTATATCTGGCTGGAATGGTTGCTCAAGGGGTTCGATTCCTCTTGCCAGTCATTGTCTGTCAAAACACTAAAAATAAAAAATGAAGCTAAAAAATAGATATAGATTTTTAGTGGCTTGAACACTTTTCAACATCGAGCAAGCTGACAGACCTTGCTCAAACAAAACCCAGCAAATTTTTAAGAAAAAAAGGATGTGAAAAACCCTCTTTCTTATTGATATCTTGCATTACAAAAAAAGCCAAAGACTTTGCTGGTGTCAATGGCTAGAAAGGAGGTGATAAAAGGCTTGAGAAACACCCCAAGAATAAACACTTATTCAATCTTTTCAATAAAATCTCTTAACGTTTCTTGAGCTAAAATAAAAAAGACCGACACAATGGCCGGCACTCTTTGAAAGTCAACACTACTATTATACCAAAGAGGACAGAACAATGCTATTGCCGGAAATTGATGAGAAAGCAACTATCAGAGGTTGCAAGCGAAAACTTCGAGAATATCCACGCTGGCGAGAGATAGCACACGATAGCGCCGAGCAGAAGATTACACAAGAGTTCACTTTTATGCCAAGAGGTGGCAGCGGAGTGAGCAGGCCAGTGGAAAATATCGCAGTTAGGCGTGTTGATGCTATGAACGAGCTAGAAGCCATAGAGCAAGCAGTTAGCGGGCTATATCGTCCAGACTATCGCAGAATACTGATAGAGAAATATCTGGCATACCCACCGAAACCAAACTGGCAAATCGCCCAAGCAATAGGATTCGAAAGGACAGCCTTTCAAGGATTGCTAAATAATGCTATCCTAGCATTTGCAGAATTGTATAGAGATGGCAAATTAGTTGTGGAACGTTGAAATAACGGTATTTTGACGGTTAATTCACGGTGTCTAACAACTGTTTGAAGTGGTATTATTATATTATCGAAGAAAATTCAGAGACGGCTCACTTTGTGGGTTGTCTTTTTATTATGCAGTGAAGGAGGTGGACATATTGGGCTAAATCAACGACAGAAATTATTTGCTAGCGAGTATATCAAGCTAGGTAATGCTACACAAGCAGCGATTAATGCTGGGTATAGCGAGAAGACAGCTGGGCGAATCGCTGGGCAAAACTTGAAAAAACTTGAAATTAAGAACTATATCGATGCCGAAGTCGGGAAAATGCACAGCGAGAACATCATGGATGCTAAAGAAGCCTTGTCCATTCTATCCGACATTGCAAGGGGTAAGCGTGATGAAGAAGTCCTCATGATGAATCCAGTCACTGGTGAAGTTGAACGGGTGACTAAGAAAGCCGATAACAACACAGTTATCAAGGCAATTACTGAAATCTTGAAACGCTATCCGACGGCTAAACAAGCCGAGAAACTGCAACTTGAGATTGAAAAACTCAAATCTCAAATCGGTGGCGATGAAGGGCAAGATGAAAAAATTGCTGGTTTCCTCGATATCATCAAAGGAGCTGTAAGCGATGGACTTGAGTAAGTTCTATACCAAGCGACAGCTGGATGTGTTGAACTACATTTGGAATCATGATTGGTTTATATGTGGTCTTCACGGTGCTAAACGTGCTGGTAAGACAGTGGTTAACAATGATACGTTTGTAACCGAGTTAAGCCGTGTCAGAAAGATTGCTGATCGCTTGGGCGTGGATGAACCTATCTATATCCTAGCGGGTACGTCATCAACGTCGATACAGAATAACGTGCTACAAGAGCTTTATAACAAATACGGTTTTGAGCCAAAATACGATAAGCATGGCTCTTTCGTTTTTTGCGGAGTTAAGGTTGTCCAAGTCTACACCGGCTCTATATCTGGGCTTAAGCGTGCCCGTGGTTTTACAGCGTTCGGGGCTTACGTCAACGAGGCGTCGTTAGCAAACGAGATTGTTTTCAAAGAAATCATCTCACGCTGTTCTGGTGAAGGTGCCCGTGTCGTCTGGGATAGCAACCCAGACAATCCTAATCATTGGCTGAATCGAGACTACATTGGCAAGAATGACGGCAAGATCATAGATTTCAGTTTCAAGCTTGACGATAACACCTTTCTATCAAAACGCTACATTGACTCTATCAAGGCAGCAACACCCAAAGGTAAGTTCTATGCCCGGGATATTTTAGGCAAGTGGACTGTTGCTGAAGGCGCTATCTATGCTGATTATGACACTAAGATTCATGTAGTTGATGAACTGCCAGATATGAGGCGCTACTTCGCTGGCATCGACTGGGGGTATACTCACTATGGATCTATTGTGATTGTCGGTGAAGGCGTGGATAATAACTACTATCTTGTCGATGGCGTAGCAGCGCAATTCAAAGAGATAGATTGGTGGGTAGAGCAAGCTAGGAAACTAACTGACATCTACGGCAATATCCCGTTCTATGCTGATAGCGCCCGCCCAGAGCACGTAGCACGATTTGATAATGAAGGTTTTGATATCAGTAATGCTAATAAGTCAGTGATTGCTGGCATCGAACTTATCGCTAAGCTGTTCAAAGAACAAAGATTATACGTTAAACGGGACTTTGTGCCTCGCTTTTTTGATGAGATATTCCAGTATCGATGGAAAGAGAATAGCACAAGAGATGAGCCGTTAAAAGAGTTTGATGATGTGCTGGATAGTGTGAGATATGCTCTCTATTCAGACTATGTTGTTAACAGCACAGAGCGAGCAAGTTATGATGATTTGATAGATATGTTTAGCTGAAGGAGGAAGAATGGAACAGACAGTATTTGTCGATAGTACCGGACAGTCGCATGTTTTGAATCTGCGATTTCATCGAGAATCACGCACAAAATATCGTGCTAAAAGTGTTGATGACTTAAAGAAAGATAACTGGGCATTGCTCAAGAATTTCATTAACCATCACAAGTTGCGTCAACGTCCAAGAGTCCAGGAGTTGTTTGATTATGCTAAAGGAGATAATCATAGTGTTCTTGAAGCTGGAAGGCGCAAGGATAAAGAGATGTCTGACAAACGTGCCGTCCACAACTATGGACGCATGATTAGTAAATTTAAGACGGGATATCTAGCTGGCAATCCTATTCGGGTTGAATATGACGATAGTGTTAGTGGTTCGCAAAACGACGAAGCTATTAAGGAAATTGGACGAAACAATGACATTGATACGCTGAACCGCAACCTTATTCGGGGTTTGTCACAAGTCGGGCGTGCTTACGAGTTGATTTATCGAAGTGAGGACGACCAGACACGAATTAAGCAGTTAAGTCCTCTTAATACGTTTATCATTTATGACAATTCGCTTGAAGACAATTCATTAGTAGCAGTTAGATACTACAGTGCTGATTTATTCTCTGACGCACATCAAACCGTTGAAGTATACACTTCAACAAATATTCACGTTTTGGATTACTCGGAAGATCTAAAAGAGGTTTCTGTCACTGCTCATGCTTTTGGCACAGTTCCAATCACGGAGTATTTGAACAATACTGATGGCATTGGCGATTATGAAACTGAGCTCTATCTGATTGACTTATACGATAGTGCAGAATCGGACACAGCGAATCACATGAGTGACATGGCTGACGCTATCCTTGCCATCTATGGCGATATGCGATTGCCTGCAAATATGAAGCCGGAAGACATGAAAGCTAAACGGTTAATGCAATTGGTTCCACCGAAGGTTGCGGACGGTAAGGAAGGGACAGTTAAGGCTGAATATCTAACCAAGTCTTACGATGTGTCTGGTGTCGAAGCGTACAAGACCAGATTAGATAAAGATATTCATACTTTTACCAATACGCCAGATATGGCCGATGAGAACTTTTCAGGCAACACGTCCGGCGAGGCAATGAAGTACAAACTGTTCGGGCTTGACCAAGACCGCATTGAGACTCAATCGCAATTTACAAAAGGTTTGAAGCGTCGCTATCGTTTGGCTAGCCGTGTGGGTGAGTTGGTCAAAGAATTCAAAGCGTTTGATGAAAACTTCTTGAGGATAACATTCACACCAAACTTACCGAAATCACTATCCGAGCAAGTATCTATTTTGACTGGTCTTGGTGGTCAAGTGTCACAAGAAACTGCTCTTAGCCTATCTGGGTTGGTCGAGAGCCCAGCCGAGGAACTCGACAGAGTGGATAAAGAGGCGTCTAAAATCGATTTTAAGGGGTATTCTAGCGAGTTTAACGGGCAAGTGGGTAAATATGCCGACGACGAAGAAGAAGGAACGCATACGAGCGATTCTGTGAGGTCTGATGAATGACGTATTGGTCAGAACGTGCTCAAAGAGAGAGAGAAGCAAGCAATAAAAAGGGTGAAGCTGAGTTTAAGAAAGAACTTGAAGCGCTATATAATTTGCAACTTTCACAGTTGCGAAAAGAACTAGATGCTTATATCCAAAATTTCGCTGACAAAAACGGATTAACCGCTAGTGATGCGAAACGAAGAGCAGACAGTTTTGATATCAAGGCTTTTGAAGCTAAAGCCAAACAGTATGTAGCTGACAAAGATTTTAGCCCAAAGGCAAACAAGGAGCTTCGAGATTACAATTTTTCTATGTCTGTTGGTCGTCAAGAACTTCTTATTCAAGAGTTAGAACTTGAACTATTGGTTTTATCTGAAGGCGAACGTCAATTAACTAACGATTATCTGACGAATGGCTATAAGAGCGAAATTGTAAGAGGAAGCCTGCTTGATCAGACGGTGCCTAACAAGAAAACACTTGAAAAGTACATGACGACGGCTGTTAACGCTAATTTCGAAGGCGCTAAATGGTCGGAGCGTATCTGGAAGAGACAGGAACAGTTGCGCAATTTGGTAAAAACGGAAGTGACCAGGGCTCTTATTCGAGGGGAGAACGGCACAACCATCGCTCAGAGAATCCGCAAATACATGGATGTCTCTCGCACTGACGCTGAACGATTGGCAATCACGGAACATGCTAGAGTTCAGACACTAGCGCAGCAAGATATCATGAAAGAGAATGGCTTCGAGTATTTCAAACTCATGCCAGAATCGAGAGCTTGCGATTATTGCAAACAAGTTGGCCGTGATACCGAGAGAGAACCCGTCCCGGTTGATAAGATGGAGAGCGGGCTAAACGCTCCACCGATGCACCCATACTGTCGTTGTGCAGTGGCCGAGGTGTATGTAGAAGAAGTTGCAAAAACCAGCGACAGGGTGTATGATGAAAATATGGGTAGTATGGATTTAATGGCGAAAAGCCGGCAGTTTGTAGTTGGCGATGATATTCGAGTAAGGGCTAAAAAGGTGAGTGGTGTTGATTATGATTTTTGGGCTCAGGATTCAACTAAGAAAATTCGAGATACCATGACGAATGTCGCTAAAGCTCTGGATGAATTGCCAAATCTACCTAAACCTAAAATGGTTTTTGTGAAGGAATCTCGTTTGGCTGGTTTTGCGGGCTATGATTATAGGCAGGATACTTTATTTATCAGCGATTCATTACACTCGGCAGATTCCGTGGCTGATATATTGCTTGATAATTACTTTGCGGCTAGGGATATAAAAGGTGTATTGGTACACGAACTAACACATAAGAGGCATTGGGATAGTGCCCGTGAATTTTACAATCATAACAAAAAGAGATATAATGGAGTTGAACAAGCCAAGGCTGAGTTGGATTCGGCGATTATCTCGTTTATCAAATCCCAAGTGGCTGTTGATTACAACTATTTAACCAGAATTAGTGAGTATGCGGATATTTCCGGTATTAGCAGAAAGTATAATGAAGTTATAGCGGAAGCTATGACTTCGGAAGGCAATGTTGATCCGTTACTGATTAATAAAATTAAGGAGGTATTCAAATGGAAATGATGTCAAGACCTAGCAAAGAAGTATTAGTGTTTTCAAAAAATATCCGAAAATGGATAATTGGCGATAAAACTATTTCAGGCAAGAAGCAATTTATTTTCAAAGAAGATACTCCGCAAGATGTCTTAGATTTGTTCCAGGAAATAAAACCCAAATTAGATTTTGCGTACTAACTTTTTATTATAAATAAAGCGTCTGTATTGCAGGTGCTTTTATGTTTTGAAAAGAATGGAGAGTGAGAAATGTGAAACTCACTTAATTACCGTGAAATAAATAAAAAAAGTCGTAGCAATACGGCTTTTTCTTATGCGCTGATAGCCGTGCTAGACAAGGGGCTTGGGGGTTCGATTCCTCGTCAGCGCATAGGGCTAATTTAAGCCCTAAATAAACAATACTAGCGTGGCTCGTGGGTAAACACCCTAGACAAGACTAGAGATGGCGTAGCTAGCCTTATCGTGGCTTAGAAAGGGCGTTATTTACGAGACTAGGTAGGAGGAAACTATGGAACAAGATAACACTATCGAGACTAACGGACAACAAGAAAGTCGCCAAGACCAAGGACAAGGGAGCAACCCAACCCCTGCGAGCGACTTCAAAGCGCCTGGTTCTCAATCTGAATTAGATAGCATGATTAACAAAGCGGTACAGACTGCTTTGAGTAACAGGGACAAGGGTGAACAAGAGCGTACAGCTCAAGCAGTAGCCGATGCCTTACAAAAAGAGAAAGATTATGCCAATCTATCAGCTCAAGATAGAGCTAAAAAAGAGTTCGAGGATCAGCAAAAAAACTTTGAGAAGGAACGTGCTGCTTTCGAGCATGAGAAACTTGTTGTTGCTGTCGAGAAAGATTTGGTAGCTAAAGGTTTGCCTAGCGCATTGGCTGAGACATTTGCAATGGCTGGCAACGCTGAGAATGCACTGAAAGCAGTGACTGAGTTTGAAACAGTATTCAATAATGCAGTTGCGGAAGAAGTCAAGAAAACCATCCGACAAAATGCACCTCAAGCATCAGCGAACGGTATTTCCAACACAGACAATTACGGCTCACGTTTGGCTCAAAAGGCTGTTCGTTCGTCAGGTAAGATTATCTAGCCAACAATTAGAAAGGATTTTTCATGTCAGTAAAAAAAGTATTTGACACAAGTAACATTCTACGTTCTTTGCCTTACAAAGCTGTCACTGCCACAGTTGATAAAAGTTTTGCTGGAGTTGACGTAGACGGCAAAAAGTACATTAAAGCTGGTACTTTGGTAGCTGGTAAAGGTGGGTCGATTTTTGACGACCGCTCTAAGCCAGTAGAAGAGAACAAGACGGCACCAGAAGGAATCGTTCTATACGATGCAGACTTGTCTGTTGATAAAACAGTGTCTGTTTTGTACGCTGGTGAGGTTTGGAAAGAAGCAGTAAACGGTGGTACAGTTGACGACGCTATTAAAACAGCGTTGCCACTCGTTAAATTTATTGCAGGAAAAGGAGGCAATGCTTAATGGGTCTTATTTATGACACGGTAACAGCATCTAATATCGCTGGATATTTCAACACATCGCAATTAGATGTGGATTCAACGCTCGGGGAACGTATTTTCCCTGCACGAAAACAACTTGGGACTAAATTGTCTTATATCAAAGGTTCTTCAGGGCGTGCGGTTGTCTTGAAGCCAGCAGCATTCGACACTAATGTCACTATTCGTGAGCGTGTGGGCGCTGAAATTCATGACGAACAAATGCCATTCTTCAAAGAAGCCATGTTGGTCAAAGAAGCTGACCGTCAACAGCTCAACTTAATCGCTGGTTCTAACAACACTGGTTTGATTGAGACTGTCACACAAGGCATTTTCAACGACGAAATGACACTTATCCAAGGTGCCCGTGCTCGTTTGGAATCAATGCGTATGCAAGCTCTCGCAACTGGTAAGATTGCCTTTGTCAACGAAGGAAAAAATGTTGATATTGACTATGGCGTTAAAGATGACCACAAGAAGACAGTTGCTAAAGACTGGACGCAAGCAGCAGCAACACCTCTTGCAGATCTTGAAGAAGCAATCGAAACAGCTCAAAGTCTCGGCTTGATGCCAGAGATTGCTATCATGAATGCCAAAACATTTAGCTTGATTCGCAAATCAGAATCTACGGTCAAAATCATCAAGCCTCTTGCAGCTTCAGGGACGACAGTAACTAAAGCTGAGGTTGAAGCGTATATTTTGGATAACTACGGTGTGACAGTTCTTTTGGAAAACGGCACATACCGAAATGACAAAGGAGAGATTAGCAAATTCTATCCAGACGGTCATTTGACTTTGGTGCCAAATGGTTCATTGGGTTCTACTGTTTTCGGTACAACGCCAGAAGAGTCAGATTTGCAATCTGGAGACACTCCAGGAGCGCAAGTTGAAGTGGTTGACCAAGGTATTGCAATTACAACTACTAAAACAACTGATCCAGTCAACGTCCAAACCAAAGTATCAATGATTGCATTGCCTTCATTCGAACGCTTGGACGATTGCTATATGCTCACTGTTATTCCAGTAGCTTGATTTTTGGTAGGAGGTAGCTATGACTAAAGTTTTAAAAGCGTTTCAGGATAAAACTGACGGCATTATTTACTATGCCGGTGACGATTACGCCGGTGAACGTGTTGAAGAACTTGCTGAAGCAGGTTTTGTTGAAGCTGAAGAGAAGCCGAAAAAAGCAAGTCGCAAAAAAGCAACAGATAACACTGAAGAGTAAGGAGGTCTAGCATGGCTGAATTAGATCGAGAAAAGGTCCTAGATAATGTCATGCTGGACCTTGAGATTTCAAAAGATGACGACGATAGCATTGACCTCTTAAGGGTATTGCTAAACAGAGTAATTAGTCATTTCAAAGCAGAATATGCCGTTGTCAACATTGACGATGGTTTTTCTTTTATCTTCGAAGATTGCGTTATTAAACGCTTCAATCGTCGAGGAGCTGAAGGGGCTAAAGCCGAGACGGTAGATGGCCACTCAATGTCTTATTACGACAACGAGAACGAATTCAAGCCGTATGACGATATGCTTCAAAGAACATTCGGAACCTCTGGGCAATCGAAGGAAGGGAGCGTGTTGTTTCTATGAGATACACGGATACAGTGATACTCAAATATCAAAACGATAAGACACCGAAACGATACGATCCCGTCCTTGGCCGTATGGTTGGAGGGGAAGACTGGTGCAAAGAAGTTAAGTGCAATGTAACTGGCGCAAGCTTAGACCTTCAAGCTAAGCTGGGAGGTTTGCTAAATGCTACGAGCTTGGTTGTTCGTTTCAGAAGCCCTGTGACAGTATCCGTGACTTCCGTTGAATATCACGGCAGCAAATACACTCCGGTAACCGCTAGAGGATATCTAGCTGGAAGAAGTGTTTTGTACGTTAATAAGGCGGTGAAGTGATATGGCTACGCTTACGTTTTATGGACTAGATGAAATGAGCCAATCTTTGCTAAAAAATGCCAATCCAGAACGACGACAACGGGTTCTAAAAAAATACGGCAGTAAATTAAAAGAGAACGCAATTAGCAAGGCGCAATTCAGCGGTAAATATACCGCTGGTGCAACACGTCGCTCGATCACTCTTGAAGCTGGGGGCGATAGAGCTGTTGTGACGGCTCATACAAAATATTCTGGGTACCTTGAAGTAGGCACTCGGAAGATGGCAGCGCAACCTTTCATGGCTCCTGCACTAGAAGCGACTGTCCCTGGAATGGTCGAGGAATTAGCTAAATGGGAGTAGATATGAAACAACCAGACCAATTACTACATGACGAACTCTTTCGAATTAGTGAGGGACTCGGTTTCACTACTTACCCTTATCTTCCGTCAGACAGTGCATCTTATCCATTTGTGGTTATGGGCGAAATTCAAACATTGCCCAGAGCTACAAAGTCACGCTTGATAGGTCGCTTATCGTCAACCGTCCATGTTTGGGGGCGAGTAGACGACCGCAAACAGTTATCAGATATGGCTGGGCAGTTGTTGTCCAGCTATTTTGCTATCAAAAATATCAATGGGATGCACTTCTCGACGGAAGTCAATGAGTCGTCAATTGATTCTAACCGTGATAACAGCACTGACGAAGAGCTTTATCACTTCGTTATTTATTTATATTACAAATTTTACTAAGGAGGAAAAACATGGCTGATACAAATGTAAAAGAAGCACAGCTAGGTAAGAATAAAATCTTGATGTTTCGCAAATACGGAGACACTAAAGCAGCGGCTAAATTGGCACTGCAAACAGAGCATAAGTGGGAATATTCCCGTGATGCGGACACAACTAAAACCAAAGATGGTGCAGTTGTTGCCGATGGTGGTCTAGAAACAACCTTGTCAATCAACGCAATCGGGACTAAGGACGAAGTCAATGAAATGTTGAAACAGTCGGTAGTTGATGGATTCAAGGTCGAAGTTTGGGAAACCGATTTGACTGATAAGAGAACAAATGGGAAATATGGTTCGCTCTATGCAATCGGTCGCTTGTCTTCATGGGAAGTCCCAGCGAATGTTGAAGAGCTCGTAGAGATTGAAGCTGAAATGTCTATTGAAGGTAAACCACAAGCTGGTGAAGCAACCTTGTCTGACGAGCAAATCAGAGAGATCCAATATACTTTCCAAGACACTACTGCTATCACTGGACATTGATAATTAAAACAGTTAGCGAGGGTTTCCCTCGCTTTTTATTTTTGAAAGGAAATTTAAAACATGAACACTATCACAATTAATGACAAAGACTATACTTTGAATTTTGGGTTTGACTTCTTGCGAGTGCTTGATGAGCGCTATTCAATCAGTCAAAACGGTGTAGCATTTGGTTTTGGTGTACAACACGCAGTGGTTGATTTGCAGCAAAAGAACCCACTTGTTCTGTTAGACCTCATTCAAGCAGGAACTGCTACAGAACGACAAAAACCATCTGTAGAGGGTATTGAGCGTTTTGTTGAACGCGAAGCTGAGAATGGACGATTGGATAACTTATTCGAGGATTTTTTATCAGCATTGCAGAAGCAACCATTGACACGAGAGACAGCCAAACGAATGTTGGACGCCCAAGAAGAAGCCTAGAAAACGTCAAGAACTCAAGGGAGACCTACGAAGATTTAATCACGAATTGCATGGCTAGGTATGAGACGACACTTCTAGAAGCTAGACGGATGACGCTGAATGAGTTGAGGTTATATCAAAAAGCTTATGCAAAAAGATTTATCCAAGAAGAGAAGAAACTTTATTTGCAAGCCTTCTTAAATCGTAGTGTCAAGGCCACAAGCAAGGGCGGTAAAAAGTATGTCTTTAAAGAATTCAAAGACTTTTACGACGAAGACCGTCGTGAAAAAGAACTTCTTGGGGATCATGAAAAAGACAATAGGCATCTTATCCAGATAGCTAGACGAAATTTAGCGTTCAAAAGAGAGGAGGGGTTGTTAGATGGCTGATAAAACATTCAACGTGAGGGCAATACTGTCAGCGCAAGATAACGGCTTATCTAGCGCCCTGAAAAACGCTCAAAAACAAGCTGAATCACTCGGTAAGAGTAGCAAAGGTCTAGGCTCGATGTTTAAAAGTGTGCTCGGTGCTAACCTTGTTAGTGCTGGGATAACCAAGGGGATTGGCGCTATAACCAGTGGTATCGGTGGTATGATGACCGAGCTTAACAACTCAACGAAGGCTTGGAAAACATTCGATGGGAGCTTGAGCCAGTTAGGTTGGGGGCAAACAGAAATTGCATCGGCTAAAAAGGCTATGCAAGACTATGCAACACAGACAATCTATTCTGCATCGGACATGGGTACTACGTTCTCTCAGATGGCCGCAATCGGTCGTAGCGATGCTGGCGATTTGGTAAAAGCCATGGGTGGTCTTGCTGCTTCTGCTGAAAACCCTAAACAGGCAATGAAGACGCTGAGCCAACAAATGGTTCAAGCGATGACTAAGCCTAAAATTCAATGGCAAGACTTCAAGTTGATGATGGAACAGTCACCAGCAGGTATGGCTGCCGTCGCCAGAGAGATGGGAATGTCTCTTGATGACCTTGTAAGCAAAATCCAAAACGGTGAAATTAAGACTGAAGATTTTGCAGAGGCTTTTAAACGAGCAGGCGATTCTATGCAGAGCTTGGCTACTAGGTACAAATCTGTAGACGAAGCCGTTGACGGGCTCTACGAAACGGTTTCAACCAAATTGCAACCAGTTTTTGAACAGCTTAGCAACAAGGCAATCAGAGGAATTGAGGGAATCATTGACGCTCTTGGCAAAATTGATGAACAATCGATTCAGAAGTTCGCAAACGGACTCGATAAAGCAATCGACCAAGTTGTAAAAGGGGTCTCTCAAACCGTTCAGTCTTTTTGGAAAGGTTTTAGTAATACAGGAGCCATCAAGGGTTTAGCAAATGCATTTAAGTATGTTTCTACTCAAGCTAAAGCAGCGCTAAAAGCCATAGATTTCAAGGGCATATTCCAAGGGCTAGGCACTGGCATTGGCGACATTGTTAGTGGGCTATCAAGAGGTTTAACTGTTGCTACTAGGTCAGTTAAGAGCTTCATTAGCTCGTTTTCGGACACCGGCGCATTCAAAGCTTTTAAATCAGCGATAGAAGATGCTTGGGGAGCTGTTAAAACCATCGGATCTTCAATTGGCGATGTGTTTAGTAGCTCTGAGATGCAAACAATTATCTCAGCACTAGGAACAGCCTTTGGAACGTTAACAAAATGGATATCTCAAGCCGTTTCAGCAGTATCTAAGTTTGCAAGCTCTATCCCTAAAGGCGTGCTCAATGGCATCACTAGTGGCATTTTAGCCATGGTGGCAGGTTTTATGACTGCCAAGGCTGGGCTTTCAGTGTTTGACACTGCTATGCGAGGTCTGAACTGGATTAAGTCATTTAATCCGTTTAGTGCTTTTAAAAATAAAGCTACCGAGGGTCTTGAAGGGGCTACAAATAGCGTTAAACGTTCTAAGTCAACGATAGCCCAGTTGTTCAGTGGGATATCCAACGTAATCAAATCATCTGGGAACGCAATCAAAGGAATCTTGACAGCTATATTCAAAGGTATAGCTGAAACTTACAAAGGTTTCGGGCAAGGTCTAAAATTCGCCTTGCAAGGTCTCAAGGGGCTGAGTTCGGCTCAGATACTATCGTTTGCGACTGGTGTCGCTATCGCAGCGGTCGGAATTGGTGCAGGTATTGCTATTATCGTTGCTTCATTCACGCTACTAGCCACTCAATCGCAAGGTGTTTCACAAATCTTAAACGCCATAGGTTCAGCGTTTGGAACTGTTGTTGAATCAATCGGTAAGGCCGCAGGAACTATCGTTGAAGCCTTTGGCACGGCGTTCGGTATCGTTGTTAAGGCGGTCGGAGAAGCTGCACCAGGGCTCGCCAAACTTTCACCGCTGGTTGAAGCTATCGGCACCGCTCTAGGCAATGCAGCGCCATTCGTTACAGCGTTTGGATCAGCACTGACTTCTATTTTGGGAGTGTTGCCAACCATTATTGACGCATTGACTAATTGGGTTACTGCTTTGGGCGCTGCAATCAGTGGAATCATCGAGGTATTCACTCCGATTGTTCAAATCATTAGCGACACCATCACGGCAGTAACTCAGATTATCGCTAACGCAATCGTGGCAATCGCACCGGTTATCTCAAATTGTATTGTCCAAGTTGCTCAAGTGATTGGCCAATTTGGGCCACAGATTGCAATGGTTTTACAAGTAATCGTACAAGCCATTCAAACAACGGCACCAGTCATTATGACCTTGATTCAAGGGATTGTTACAGTCGTTCAGACGATGGCTCCAGTCATTAGTCAAGTGATTTCTGCCATTGTTACGGTTGTTCAAACTCTCGCACCTATAATCAGCCAAATCATTTCAGCTATTGTTACAGCCATAACACAAATTGTGCCTATCATCACGGCAATTGGTGGTGTAATTAGTGCTGCATTCTCTGGAATTGCATCAGTCGTATCAGCGGCAGGAATGGCAATCGCTACGGCTGCAATGGGTATTGGTACAGCTATTAGTACGGCGCTTAGTGGTGTTGCTAATGTTATTAGTTCAGTTGGTTCTGCGATTGGTACAGCACTACAAGGCATTGCTGACGTAGTGCAATCAGTCGGCACATCTATCGCTACAGCGGCGCAAGGTATCGGTGACGGTATCAAGTCAGCATTTGAAGGCATTTCAGACGTGATTACCTCTGCAGGTAGTGCAATCAGTAGTGTATTGGATAGCTTGGCTAATGTGTTCAATTCGATTGGTACGGCAGCACAGAAAGCAGGGTCTGGTTTCAACCAACTTGCTAATGGTGTCGTTAAGATTACCAACACAAACCTCGGTGATATGGCTGCATCTCTTGCGGCGGTAGCCAAAGGTGTCGGTTCAATTGGTAGCAATTCAGCAGGCCTTGCACAAGCCGGAACTGGCATGACCAACCTTGGCAATGGTATGAGCAAGGTTTCTAGCTCGGCTTCCAGCGCTGTTGCAGGTTTGAGCCGTTTCTCAAGCACGGTTACAAGTATTCAATCGTCGTTCACTAACTTACAATCGCTATTGACTACAGCAGGAACAGCGTTTAGCACGTTCTCTAGTCAAGCTAGTCAATCGCTCAGTGGTTTGACTGCGATTGTAGGGCCTATCACAGCCTTCAGAGCACAAATCATGACGCTTGCGCCAGCATTGATGCAAGCCGCTACTGGATTGACTCAATTTAGTGCAGTTTCAACGTCGTTGACTTCTAGCATGACTTCAGTTAATGCAAGTATGACTACATTAACTGCCAGCCTAACTAATCTCGCTAGTCAATTAACCATGATCACTACTGGCATGTCTACAATGGCATCAAGTACGACTATGTTAGGTACTAGCCTAACTCTCGTAGGTACTCAATTCACTATGATTGGTACCTCTTTGACCATGCTTAATAGCCAATTTACGACCTTCACAACTGCATTGTCTACAATCAACAGTCAACTATTAGTTGCTACATCGGGCGTGACAATGTTTGGGTCACAATTCACGATGCTTGGAACAATCTTGTCTATGATCAATAGCCAATTAACAATGGCTGGAGCATCTATTCAAGCGGTGACTACACAGTTCACTGCGATGAATGCAAGTCTCACTGCTGTCGGTGCTACAGTTGCACTAATCAGCAGTCAATTTACCATGGTAATTGCAAGTGTTACGCAGTTGACAGCTTCGATTGCTTTGATTCCAGCACAGTTCAGCTTGGTTGCGTCAAGTGCCACTATGGCTACGACTGCCATTATGCAAATTGGAACATTAGCGCCACTGATTGGTGTAGCGATGAATAACGCAGCGGCACAAGTGCAATCAGCAATGCAAAGAATGGCGCAGGCTGTTCAATCGAACGGCCAACGAATGATTCAGATGGGTCAACAAGCAGGTCAACAAACTGGACAAGCCATTGCTCAAGGGATCCAATCGGCAATTGGTGCTGTGTCTTCTGCAATGGGTGCGCTAGTTAACGCAGCGCAAGCCCGTGCTATGGCTGGTGTAGGAGCTATGCGAGCAGCAGGGGCAATGATTGGTCAAGGTTTGGCTGCAGGTATGATGTCTGCTCTTGGTGCGGTAACGGCTGCTGCTAACGCTCTTGTGGCTCAAGCAGAGCGTGCAGCTCAGGCAAAAGCTAGAATCCATTCACCATCAAGATTATTCCGTGATGAAGTCGGTATCTACATTGGCCAAGGTATGGCTGTAGGTATTGATAGAAGTGTTAAATTTGTCAAAGATTCTATCAAAGACATGATTGATGTGGCTAGTGAGTACGCAATAGATTCTAGAGATCTATTCGAAGACAACGACTTGTTTGATGGTTTTGGTGGTGGTTTAATTCGTGGTAGCGTTGATTTGTCGGTCCGAGACGATAGTAGAATGGACCGCCTCGAGCAAGCAATGGATATTATCACTGACCTAATCGGCCGTCCTATCTCATTGAGTGTCGATGGTCGAGAATTTGCGTATGCAACCGGCGACGATTTGACTTCATACCAAAAAGACAAAGATTTCACTTACAAACGCATGAGAGGTATTAAATAATGGCTGTGTTTCAATTCAACGGATACGATTTGAACGATTACTTTAAACTGATCAAAGTGTCGCACGAAATCGGAAACGAACGAAATATAACGACGGATTCAGCTCCCAAAATCGGGGTCAATATTCAACAAGTTGCGTTTGGTGCCAAAAAAATCAAACTTACTGTTAGTTTGGCGACAAGACATCTTGAAGACATTGCTTTCGTAGACCCGAACGAGCCAGCTAAAGTTGATAACGGCATGTTTTATCGTGTCAGGGAACAAGCGGCTAGAGTGCTACATTCTGATAAGCCAGTTAAATTGAGATTGCCAGACGAACCAGACAGATATTACTTAGCGATAGTGAAAGGGGATGTTAGTTTAAAAGGCGTTTCAGACTGGTATGACCAAGCTGAAATTGAATTCATGGTCCCTGACGGGGTTGCGCATTCAACCACATATCGAAGTTTCGAAACCCCTAAAACAGAAAACGGCAAACTGGTGTTTGACCTTGTCAACGACGGATCAGTTGATGCGCATCCGATAATTACAGTGAAGCACAATAGTGAGAATGGCTATATCGGATTAGTTAACAGTAGCGGTATTTTAGAGCTTGGTGACAGGCAAAAAGGGGATACAGAGACTTACAAGCAGTCAGAGGTCTTGTTTGATTACGCTTCATCTAATGGACAACACAGAATCCCTAACGGGTTGTCACAAGGTTTGAAAAACGTTGGTATCACGAACGATAGCAACGATACCAGGCCGAACGGAACCCTCTATATCGACAACGCTTGGGGTCGCCCTCACATTGCGTTGCAGAGTGGGCAGACAGCATCGGTTACATTTGATATCCCAAGGGATTCTAGCGGTGTAAAAGGTGCTCTGTACGAGTATTTTTGGTGGAGACAAATTTTTTGGTTAGGCTCTGCAGATCAGATGGGTTATTTGAAAATTAGTGTCACAGATGCAAGTGGCACTTTTTTGTATGGGGTCGAAACCTACAAACGTGGTAGCGGTCTTGGTTGTGAATACAACTTTCTAGCCAGCGATGGCAGGGGCGGTTACCGTTTTGTTGACAGAAAGCAGTTTCTAGGGACGCACATAGAAGAGCACAACCCATTTAACGAACCTAGAGGATGGTCAGATATCCAACGGTTTGACGACGTCGTTCAATTTTATTGGTGGGGGTCTTACCCTAGATACACTATCCCTGAAATCAAAGGTAAGAAATCGGATAAAATCCACATTATCTTCAGCAAGATTGGGAACGCACCGCAAGTTAGCCACATGTACTTAGATGATTTCATCTATCGCAAAGATTATGTCGTAGGGGTCCGGAAAGTTCCCAATCGATATAGGGCTGGTGGAGAAGTTGTGATAAACAGCGAGAACGACACTGTTCTAGTAGACAACATTTCGAAAATCGTTGATGTTGTGCAAGGCTCTGACTTCATCACCATTCCTCCTGGCAAATCTCAACTCGAAGTTTATTGCTCAAGGTGGGTCACGAACAAGCCCTCTGTGTCTGTAAAATTTGAAGAAAGGTATTTGTAATGCTATTAACGATTCACGATGCTAATTTACAGAAGATTGGCTTCATCGATAACGAAAAACAAGAAACGTTAAATTTCTACGACGATACTTGGACTCGCAATCTTGAAACAGCGTCTAGTACATTTGAGTTTACTGTTTCGAAGAAGGAATTGCTGAGCGATACAGCAAACCAACCGCTTTACAATCAGCTAAACGAGCGCTCTTTTATTTCCTTCAAACATAATGGCCAAACGTACTTGTTTAACATTATGAAAGTCGAAGAGAATGAGCGATGGGTGAGATGCTACTGCGAGAACCTGAACCTTGAGTTGATAAACGAGTACACGAATGCTTACAAGGCTGAAAAAGCTATGTCTTTTGCAGAATACCTCAATGCGTTTGATATTCCTCAATTTGCGATGGTGACGCTCGGTGTCAACGAGGTCTCTGACCAGAAGAAAACACTTGAGTGGGAAGGGCAAGATACAAAGTTAGCAAGGCTGTTGAGTTTGGCTAATAAATTTAATGCTGAAGTTGAATTTGTGACTAGGCTTAATGACGACAGTTCCATTAAGCAGCTTGTCCTGAATGTTTACCATCAAGCGGACGATTCGCACACTGGGGTGGGTCGGATTCGTAGCGACATTCGTTTGACGTTTGAAAAAAACATCAAATCGATGACGAGGAAGGTTGATAAAACAGAAATCTATACGATGATTGTTCCTTACGGCAAGGCGAAAGAGCAACCTGAAAACGGCCCTGAAGTGCGAGTCTATATTGACGGTCTTCCAGCTTGGGAAGAGAAGAATGATAAAGGAATTGTTATCTTCAAGCAAGAGGGCAACTGTCTCTATGCCCCTCATGCAGCCAACTTATACCCTTCAACTTTTGGCGCTTCAACTCAAGACAATAAGTGGATTCGAAAAGATTTAGAAGTTGACAGTGATGATCCGAAAGTTATCCGTGCTGCAGGGATTGCGAATTTGCGAAAAAACGCTTATCCAGCTATTACTTACGAAGTCGATGGGTTCGTTGATATCGAAATCGGAGATACTATCACAATTCACGACAAGGGATTTGCCCCGTCGCTCGATGTAAGGGCTCGTGCCATTGAGCAAAAGATTAGTTTTAGCAACCCAGCCAACAACACGACAACTTTCGGCAACTTCAAAGAGCTTGAGAATAGGACATCGGGAGACCTTAGAACCGTCTTCGAACGAATGGTTGAAAACAGTAGACCCTACAACATCCTTTTTTCAACAGACAACGGCGTTATCTTTAAAAACAATACAGGTCAGTCAACATTACGTCCAACGTTAAAACGAGGGAATCAGACAGTTAATGCAACCTATCGATTTGTAATTGACGGATCCATTGTTGGGGCTGGACTAACATATACTGTTAACGCAAGCAAGATTACTAAACCTACCGTAATTATGGTATCTGCTTGGGTTGGAGAGAAAGAAGTTGCTAGTGATGAGATTACATTCGTCGGTGTGTCTGATGGCTTAAACGGCCGAGACGGTCGAGATGGTATCGCTGGTAAAAACGGTGTTGGAATTAAGGGGACGACCGTCCTTTACGGAATTTCAGCGTCAGATAGCATTGCACCCGGAACATGGTCTCAGACACCTCCGAAATTAATTCAAGGCCAATGGCTTTGGACAAAGACCATCTGGGCTTACACCGATAATACAAATGAGACCGGTTATCAGAAAATCTATATTGCCAGAGATGGCAACAGTGGTGTTGATGGCATCCCGGGTAAAGACGGTGTCGGTATTCATAGCACCGCAATCACCTATGCTAAAGGGGTATCTGGGACAGTCCCGCCAACAACTGGTTGGGTTAGCCAAGTACCTAGCGTACCAGCTGGGCAATACCTCTGGACTAAGACAGTCTGGAGCTACACAGATAACACTAGCGAAACTGGATACTCGGTTTCAAAAATTGGAGAACAAGGGGCTAAAGGCGATAAAGGCGACACTGGTCCTCAAGGCTTACAAGGCCCGAAGGGTGATCAAGGGATTCCCGGCGTTAAGGGTGCTGATGGTAAAACCCAGTACACCCACATCGCATACGCTGACACGGTGTCTGGTAGTGGTTTCAGCCAAACCGATACAGACAAGGCTTTCATCGGTATGTACCAAGATTTCAGCACTACGGATAGTCGGAATCCACAAGACTATCGCTGGTCTAAATGGAAAGGTAGCGATGGGCGTGATGGTATACCGGGGAAACCCGGAGCAGACGGACGAACAGCTTACGTCCATTTTGCCTACGCCGATAGCGCTGATGGCCGAACTGGTTTCAGTTTGACTCAAGACGGCACCAAACGATATCTGGGTATATGTACTAACTTTGACAAAGCAAATAGCACTAATCCAGCCGACTATTCGTGGAATGACACGGCTGGCAGTGTTTCAGTTGGTGGTCGGAATCTCTTAAAAGGTTCGAAAGGGCCTTTTAAACCCGACAGAAAACCAACGAATTTTGATAATAATGTTTTATACAAAACCGAAACTTCTGTCTTCTTAGAGCAAAATCAAAAATATCTTATTAGCGCAAAATCAGACGGTAATTTTACTGCTTTGCACAACCCAAATATCGAAAGCGATAATGTGACACTTTGGTTGATTGATGATAAATACCAAAATTATCAGATTGTATCTGATTTAAAGACCGGGACTACAGGAACGCTAATTACTTGGAACAAACCAACAGGAAACTATCATCTACGTGTCAACACGTATCATAAAGCAGCTAGCAAGTCTGTTTGGGAAGTAAAAATCGAAAAAGGGACAGTCAAAACGGACTGGACCCCTGCAATTGAAGATGTACAGGATGACATCGATTCCAAAGCCGACCAAGTTTTGACACAAGCACAGCTCAATAAGCTCAACGAAGTTAATTCAGTGGTACAAGCCGAGCTTGAGGCTAAAGCCTCTCTTGAGATACTTAATCAGTGGGTCAAAGCCTACCAAGATTTCGTTAACGCAAACAACGCCAATCGGGCACAAGCTGAGAAGAATTTGGCTGATGCCAGTGCTCGTGTCGCAAAACTAGAGAACAATCTGAGCGATATGTCAGAGCGCTGGAACTTCATTGACAGCTACATGACTTCATCAAATGAGGGGCTTGTTATTGGTAAAACCGACAACTCTAGTTCTATGCTGTTCAGCCCAAGCGGTCGCATTTCAATGTTCTCTGCTGGTAATGAAGTAATGTATATTTCGCAAGGTGTGATCCACATCGAAAATGGTATCTTCTCAAAAACCATTCAGATTGGTCGCTATCGAGAAGAACAAGATTTCATCAATCCTGACAGGAACGTGATTAGATATGTGGGAGGTAGTTAATCATGGTAGAATTTTGGTCAAATAATGACCGTGGATATCGCATCAGGCTGTGGATTGACCAAGTTGGACAGAATATCCAAAACAACACAAGTGATGTCCGTATTCGATTGGCATTGCTGAATCAAGGGTGGACATTTGCAAGCTATCAATGCTCTGGGTATGTTGATGGTTTTGGACAACGAATTGACTATTCAGGAAGCCCGGTGATGCTTAGCCGAAACTCAGAAATACAGTTGATTGACCGCACAATCACTGTAAGGCATGCTGATGATGGAGCTGGTGTCTTTGGTGTGCACGCACATTTCAATGGCTCGGGTGGATACAGCCCCGGAAGCCTAGACATCGGCAACCAAGGCATAACGCTGACAACTATCCCAAGAGGGAGTTCGGTGAGTGTCTCGGAAGGTTTTATTGGCAATCAGGTAGATATCACTATTGATAGGAAATTAGCTGGTGCCACGCACACACTACGATATGTTTGGGGCAACAAGCAAGGTAAAATTGCTGACAATGTTGGGGCATCGTTTAAGTGGACAATCCCAGCGGATTTCGCTAACGACATACCAGATGCAACAACTGGCCGGGGCACTATATATGTTGATACTTATGTAGATGGCAAATTGATTCAAACACAATCAGCAACACTAACAGCAAGCGTTGTCACGAACAACATGAAGCCTTCATTCACTGGATTCACTTTGACGGACACAAATGCAACGACTCAAAGGATAATTCCGGAGCCAACACATTTCGTGTCCATAATGTCGCTTGTGAAAGTTACATTCAACGGAGTGCAACCCAAAAACGGGGCTACAATAGCTGGGTACTACGCTGAAATCGTTGGTGCTAGCAATTCCGTTTCTGCAAATGGCGGGGTATTCCGTGAGGTTGCTGTAAACAAAGACACTCAAATGACCTTGAGAGGGAGAGTTCAAGACTCTCGTGGGATTTGGTCTGATTGGAAAGAGATGAAAATAACATTTCTATTCTATTTCAGCCCAACGCTGAAATTTGAGGTTACCAGAAGCGGTGCGAAGTCAGACACACTAACCATCAAGAGATTCGCTAAAATAGCGCCACTCAGCGTGAATGGTGTTCAAAAAAATACCATGAAGCTGACTTTTACAACAACAAAAGTTGGAACAAGTAATGTTATTGCAGATAACGGACAGGCTGGCGGTGAATGGTCAAGTATTTCTGAATTCAAGGCTTCTAATGCAAATTTGGGCAAGGAATACCCTGCGGATACCTCATTCATAGTCACAGGGAAACTAGAAGATAGATTTTCAGTCTCAGAATTTCAAACTACAGTGCCGACCGATAAAATTATCATGTCCTATAACCAACAAGGTGTTGGTATCGGTAAATATCGGGAAAATGGAGCACTCGATGTCAATGGATTGATTTATTCAGGTTCAAAGCCAATCCAGCACCATAAGCTTACAGAAGTTCGAGGTGCTGCGATTATTGAATATAACAACACGAACCTTGACGATTACAGAACGACAGGATTCTTCTCGGTGATGAGCACGATGAAGAACTACCCTATCAACAAGCCTAAACCTACAGAACAAGTAGGGTTCTTAGAAGTAATAGAAGGGCTGGGTGGCATTCACCAATCGCTGACAACAAGCTCGGGTAGATTCTTCAAGCGAACTCTAACACAAAATACCGTTGGGAGTTGGGTTGAGTTCGTGCAAAGTAATCAGCCTGCCGTAAAAAAAGAAATCCCAATAGGCTACGGTGTCAAAGCTAACATAGTACGACAAGGTAGTGTAGTGACCTTCAGTTTAATCAGAGGTATCCACTCTGTCGTCGAGGGAGAACACAGAGAATTGGATGAAAAAATTCCAAATGGGTTCAAACCCTGCGTGCAAACACATTTGATTGTTAACAAAAATGTAGCCAACCAACACAAAGAATGCGCAGTATGGCATCTTGAACCTGATGGAAGTATGTATTTTTCAAACCCAAGTTTTGGAGATGCAGTCTACACAGGGACAGTCACTTACATCACTGAAGACGAATACCCAACAATTGAAGAATAAAAGAAAGGAAAATAATATCATGTCACTAAAAATTACAAAACAACGCACAATCAATGCAGAATTTAACGTTGAAGAAGAAGGAGCTACAGTTCTGGTTAAACAGACTTACATCAGCATTGACGAAAATGCGGTATCTAATGTTCAAGAGAATCTTATTAACGCTGAGCTCTATGCTAAATACCGCAAACAAATGCGCAAAGATGAGCAAGAACTGCGCACCCTTCGTTACAAAATTGAAGATGAAATTCTAGCAGAGTCCAACGGCACAGAGGTAAGCAATGAGCAATAAACCAGATGGCATTTTTGGGCTCTTTGATGTAGTCCGAGACTTCTATGCGCACGGTATTGATGAGCACCCATGGGTGCTCTTTCTCGTCATCGTCATCTTCTCAGACATTGCTGTGGGTGTATCTAGGGCGTGGGCTGCTCACGAACTTTCGAGTACAAAATTTCGCAAAGGAGCAGTCAGCCACACAGCAATGATTGTGTTTGTGGCAATATTCTATCCATTTGCAAATTTCATGAATTTGACGAGCATCGTTGATACATTCATTTTTTCCATGATTGCGGCTTACGGCTCTAGTATTTTGGCTAGTCTATCAGCACTAGGGGTGGAAATCCCTTATATCGATAAGTATGTTAAGAGAAACATCGACAAAGAAAAGTTTTTTTTGAAAGAAGAAAAGGAGAACAGTAACAATGATTAATTTTAAACTACGTTTGCAAAACAAGGCTACTCTAGTAGCTCTTATCTCAGCAGTTTTTTTGATGTTGCAACAGTTCGGGCTTGAGATTCCACGCAATATTCAAGAGGGTGTTAATACTTTCGTTGTGATCTTGGTAATTTTGGGTATCGTTACAGACCCAACGACTAAGGGTCTTGGAGATAGCGAACAAGCGTTGGGCTACCACGAACCACGAAACGACAAGGGAGGTTACTAATATGGCAACAGATAATGACATCATTCAATTTGCAGAAAACCTAGCTAACGCTGGGATTGGTACCGATGCAGACGGAGCTTATGGGACACAATGCGTTGACCTGCCTAACTCTATCTCAATCAACTTCTTTGGCCGTGCTCTTTGGGGCAACGCTATTGACTTGCTAAACTCAGCGGCAGCAGCGGGCTATGAAGTCGAGTATAACCAAGTGGGCAACCTTGACAGTCGTCCACGTCGTGGGGCTGTATTCGTCATGGATACCACTTACATTGCAGGGCATTCATACGGCCACACTGGTCTGGTTATCGAAGATTCAGACGGCTATACCATGCGAACGATTGAGCAGAATATTGACGGTAACGCTGATAGCTTGTATGTTGGTGGTCCTGCTCGTTACAATACACGCAATTTTGACGGTATTGTAGGCTGGTTCTACTTCCCAACAGATGATCAAACACAGTCCCCTGCACCAATCCCAGACCCGTTCGATGGTATAATTACTATTAACGAGGAAACCGGGACATTCACGGTTGAAGTCTCAGCTCTTAATGTTCGAGCTGGTGCTGGTCTAGGTGCTGAAATTGTGGCAGTTTATGGAGCCGGTGAAACTATCAACTATGACGGTTGGTGTGACGTTGACGGCTATATCTGGATTAGCTACATTAGCTGGTCTGGTAATCGTCGCTATGTTGCAGTCGGTCAATCAGAGAATGGTCGACGTGTCACGTCATTCGGTTCATTCGCTTAATTTGTAAATAACAGACCACGCAAACTAAAAAAACGAAAAGGAGTATATCACCTCCCGACAGACCACAGTTCGGACATCATGGTGGTAGTGGTCGAGCCTCAGCGTTTGCTGGGGCTTTTTTTATTTGCTATAATATATCTATCCATCATAGGCAAAGAGCCATGAGTTAGTCTCATAGCTCTTTTTTTATTTGCTAATCTCTACGATAAGTGATACCATAGTCAGTGGAATACTTCGTCGACTTTCGATGAACGCAAACTATCCCCGACACAAAGTCGGGTTTTTTTATAAATAAGGGGCAAATAAGGGGCAATAAGTGTAAACTTTAGTAACTTTATGTGCATTTTACCGACTGTACTTCACACGCATATATCCTTATTTAATGGGTTTTCTTCCTATTATATACGCATTTAAAAACCGATTAACTTTCCCGCACAGTAAAATAATTTAAGTAGAACTTAAATAGAAAGAAGATCCTAGGGGTCTTCTTTTTTTGCTCTCAGCTCTCAGTCAACTGTAGTGGGTGATGAAAAGCTAACATCTAGAGAGGACCGGATAGGGATTCCACTGAAAAAGTCATCAATCGATGTTTTTTGTTATCTTATATCGTATATTCAAGTAATAAAAATACCCCAAAAGTTAGATTTTCTCTGTCTAATTTTTGGGGTGCAGTTTAATTCACGGGTAGTTTGATTAAGGGCTATAAGTCCATAATAGTAACCAGCGTCTTAAGACGAAGTCTTTCACTTTGTTCAAGCCTTTATTTCTTTTATTCGTCATAAGCTTCTCAAAGAGGCAGACGCATTACTTACCGTTATCACTGAAGGGATTTTTATATTCTTTCACACTTAATTGTTCAATGCGGTATCATACTTCACTAGTTCCTAGATATATTTCTTAATTGTGGCTTCATTAAGTCCTATCGTACTTACATAAAAACCTTCTGCCCCAAAATGTTTGTTTCCAAATTTATATTTTAAATTGGCATTTCTATCAAACATCATTAATGCACTTTTACCTTTTTAATATCCCATAAAACTAGCCACACTCATTCGTTGTTGTATACTTACTAGCATATGAACATGATCTGGCATTAAGTGACCTTCTATTATTTGTATGGCCCAGCCTGCTGTTTTTTAAGTCGTCATGATTGACTTTGCTCTCTAGGAAGCGTAATCTAGACCTTAGGTAAAGGATTATAAGGAGGTCCCTCAATGATTGAAGTAACTTATTTAAATACTGCCAAGCAAGAAAAACACACTTCCTTTGAAGATTACAATGAATTTGTCAGAGCCCAGCAAGCTTGTTGGATTGCCTTGCCAGATGCAACACCAGTTACTAAGGTGACAATAAACGGACATGATATTGGCTACAAAGGACAATATGGTGACCTTTACTTTTTTATTATGAAGCTAGACTTGGCACAGTATCAGTAATAATAAGGGAAAAGAATCAGACATCTTGTTCTGATTCTTTTTCTTTGAGCAAGGTGATTTTTATAAATTAAGAATATTGCTAATTGACTGAAAATGACTTACAATAGAAAGGAAGAATTTATAGAAGGAGACACATATGAAAAACAAGCGTTTAATTTGGACTTTGGTTTTCCTAGCTATCTTGACGCTCGGTTCTATTGGTACAGATTTTTTCAAAAAAGAACACCAAGATGCCAATAAGGTCGTCAAAGTAGGTATCCTCCAGTTCGTGACTCACGACGCCCTGGATCAAATCGAGAAGGGAATTGAGGATGGCCTTAAGGAAGCTGGTTATAAGGGGGACAAGGTTAAAATCACCCTCCTAAATGCCGAAGGAGACCAGTCTAAAATTCAAACCATGTCTAAACAATTGGTTAATGACAAGAACGATGTCGTTATCGGTATTGCCACACCAGCAGCACAGGGGCTAGCGGCAGCTACCAAGGATATTCCAGTCATCATGGGGGCTATCTCAGACCCTGTTGGGGCAAAATTGGTTAAGGATCTCAAGCATCCAGAAGGCAATGTTACCGGTACCTCTAACCAAGTGCCGATTAAGCAGACAGTAGAATTGGTCAAATCACTGACACCCAACGCTAAGACGATTGGTATTCTCTACGCTTCAAGTGAGGACAATTCCAAATCACAGGTTGAAAGCTTTAAGAAATACGCAGAAAAAGATGGCCTGAATGTGGTCGAGTACGCCGTTCCATCAACCAATGAAATCAATACAACCATGTCAGTCATGACTGGTAAGGTAGATGCCATCTGGACGCCTCAAGATAATACTATTGCCTCAGCCTTTTCAACAGTAATCTCATCAGCTAACCAAGCTAAGATTCCAGTTTATACGACGGTTGATACTATGGTGAAAGAAGGCGGTTTGGCTTCAGTTGCTCAAAGCCAATATGAACTTGGAAAGGCTACAGCTCGTAGTGCCGTTAAGGTTCTTAAAGGTAAGAAAGTTAAGGATGTTCCTGTAGATGTTATCGATGATGGCACACCAACACTTAACCTTAAAGTTGCTCAAGACCTCAACATCACCATCCCTGACGATGTGCTTAAACAGTCAGACATCGCTGTTAAAGCTGATAAATAAGGAGGACTTATGATTATTTCATCTATTTATCAGGGGCTTCTATACGGAATCCTAGGTCTTGGGATTTACATGACTTTCCGTATCTTGGATTTTCCTGATTTGACAACAGAAGGTTCCTTCCCTCTTGGTGGGGCAGTAGCAGTAACCCTTATGAACTTTGGTTGGAACCCTATCTTGGCGACCTTGGTTGCCGTCTTGGCGGGCTGTGGTGCTGGACTTGTGACTGGTCTCCTCTATACTAAGGGAGAAATTCCTACTATTTTGGCAGGGATTTTGGTCATGACCTCTCTTAACTCAGTCATGCTTATGATTATGGGAAGGGCCAACCTAGGACTTCTTGATATTAAGACTATTCAAGACTTGCTTCCTTTCAGCAAGGACTACAACCTCTTGATTGTTGGTCTCATTGCGGTAACCATTGTTATCACTGCCTTGATTGCCTTTCTTAACACGCGCCTAGGTCAAGCTTATATTGCCACAGGTGATAATAGAGACATGGCCAAATCATTTGGTATCAATACAGACAATATGGAAGTGATGGGGCTTGTTATCTCAAACGGTATTATTGCCCTCTCTGGAGCCCTGATTAGCCAACAGGATGGTTATGCCGACGTTTCTAAAGGAATTGGGGTTATCGTCATCGGTCTTGCCAGCATTATCATTGGTGAGGTCCTTTATGCGACTAACTTGACTCTGTTGGAACGTTTGATTGCCATCTGTATTGGCTCAATCCTTTATCAGTTCCTTTTGACAGCGGTTATTGCTCTTGGCTTTAACACTAACTACCTCAAACTCTTTAGTGCGATTGTTTTGGCTATTTGCTTGATTTCGCCTGTCCTACGTCGAAAATTCTTTAAGGGGGTGACCTTATCACGATGACAGCTATTGTAGAACTCAAAGATGCGACTGTTAAGGTCAATAACGGTTTTGACACCGAAAAAACCATTCTGGACCATGTTAATCTTACCATTAGAGAAGGTGACTTTATTACCATTCTTGGTGGAAATGGTGCCGGAAAATCAACCCTCTTCAATGTCATTGCAGGGACTCTCATGTTGACCAGTGGTCAGATTTTCATCATGGGTGAAGATGTTACGGCTCTCCCTGCTGAGAAGCGTGCCAAATACCTCTCACGAGTCTTCCAAGATCCTAAAATGGGAACGGCTCCTCGTATGACTGTTGCAGAAAACCTCTTGATTGCCAAATACCGTGGTGAAAAACGAGGACTTAAATCACGCCAAATTCATCTCTACACAGAGGAGTTCCAAGGTCTGATTGAACGTATCAGTAATGGTTTAGAAAAGCACTTAGATACACCAGCAGGTCTCCTTTCAGGTGGTCAGCGTCAGGCTCTCAGTCTGTTGATGGCGACACTTAAACGTCCTGAGCTCTTGCTCTTAGATGAGCACACCGCAGCCCTGGATCCTAAGACCAGTGTAGCCCTTATGGAGTTGACTGATGAGTTTGTAACAGGTGACCATCTAACAGCCTTGATGATTACCCACCACATGGAAGATGCCCTAAAATATGGCAATCGTCTAATCGTTATGAAGGATGGTCAAATCATTAAAGACCTTACCAAGGAAGAAAAAGGTC
>OLFX01000694.1_pt1 | contig 49986 bp, 34 predicted proteins | sample 1605091 | NCBI WGS metagenome assembly OLFX01 (sample SAMEA3888906, study PRJEB22519) | human gut metagenome | biome: human gut; feature: human-associated habitat; material: faeces | place: Denmark | collected 2012 | reverse complement strand
CGTGAATTTTGCTTCAAAGAATTTCCCGCCGTCTGTTTATTCTGGAACTTTTTTGTTCTCTGGTCTTCTAATAATATTACTTATCATCCCAAAGCGGCCTATGCTGATTGCAACAATTTCTTTTGCAATATTTTGTAGAAGAAGAGTTTCTTTCGGCTGTATGTTGTGGTAAAATAACAGATATAAGCTGGGAGTAAAATTTCCCGGCAATTACGAAGGGGAATGGAGAGAAGTACCATGAAAGAGGAGCAGAAAGTATCGTTTATTCACTCAATTTCAGCAAAGATCATGCTGCTGACCGTGCTTGCAGTGGTTATGTCGGTGTTGATCGTCGCATTCCGGGCGGAAACGGGAGCAAAGAAGGTTGTCGGAGATGTCAGTGCAGATTATATTTTAAGCATGGCGGAGATGGGAGTGGAGATTGTGAACAATCTTCCACAGGAGGCGGATGCAGGAGCATATGAGAATGCTTTAGCGGATATCAGTATGGAGGGAATTGATTCTTCCTACGCCTATCTTGTTGACACGGACGGCACCATGTTATATCACCCGACCGCGGAAAAGATCGGACAGCCGGTGGAGAATGCTGTCGTGCTTGGCGTCGTTGCAGAGCTTGCCAAGGGACAGGTACCGGTGAATGAGACAGTGACGTATGATTTTAAGGGCGTTACCAAATATGCGGCTTACGCGATCACGGCGAACCGTCAGATTGTTGTGGTGACGGCGGATGAAGACGAGATCATGAAGCCGCTGAATCAGATAGTAAGTAAGATTATGCTGCTGTCATTGGGGATACTGGCTGCAGCGATTGTTCTGGCATACGTAGTAAGCCAGTTTATCTGCAGACCGATTCAGCAGATTACAACGATTATTGTCGATACCGCACAGTTGGATTTCAGATCAAATCCGAACGGCGCAAAGCTGCGCAGCCGCCGGGATGAGACGGGAGAGATGGCAAATGCGGTACATGTGATGCGCAGGAACCTGCGTTCCATGATTGGCGATATTGATACCGCAAGTAACCAGATCACACAGAATGTGGATGGTCTGCAGGAGATTACCACCACGGTGGATCACATGTGTTCCGACAACTCCGCGACAAGCCAGCAGCTTGCGGCAGGCATGGAGGAGACGGCGGCAACCACAGTAACAATCAACGAAAATATCGAGGTTATCAAGAACGGAGCGGATGATATTAACAGTATGGCGACGGAGGGCGCACGGACCTCGGAAGCGATCATGATGCGGGCAAATGATCTACGCACCAAGACAGTTGAGGCAAGCACCAAGACAATGACGATGTACAACAACGTCAAGACAAAGGCACAGGAAGCCATCGAGGGATCGAAGGCGGTCGATAAGATCAACGAACTGACCGGCACGATCATGGAGATTTCATCCCAGACCGGACTGCTTGCACTCAATGCTTCCATCGAAGCGGCAAGAGCCGGGGAGGCAGGACGTGGATTTGCGGTGGTTGCAACGGAGATCGGAAGCCTTGCGGATCAGACTTCCAAGGCGATCAAGGATATCGGCACGATTGTGGATGCTGTCAACGCAGCAGTTTCCAATATGGCAGAATGCTTAGAAGAGACCACCGGATTTCTGGAGAATACCGTGCTGACGGAGTATAAGGAATTTGAGCAGGTCAGCGAACAGTACCAGGAGGATGCGGATACCTTCAAGACCAGTATGAACGACGTGAGCGATGCGATGGCGGGTCTTGCCAATTCTATCGACGCGATTGCACAGGCACTTAGCGGAATCAACTCCACAGTGGGCGAGTCGTCGATCGGCGTCAGCGATATTGCGGAGAAGACCAGCGACATGGTGGAGAAGACAGGAACCACGCACGACATGGTGGAAGAGTGTTATACCTATGTGGAGAAGCTGCGTGAGATTGTGAGCCAGTTTGTATTACAGTAAATAAAATATGATTTGCAGGGAAAAGGGTATGCAGATGTTGGAGCGATGCAGTACATCGGAATCACGTCGGCATACCCTTTTTTGGGCAGGCAGGCATAAACCCGTCCACATTTTCATAGGATGAGTTAACGGCAAAGCGGTGGACGTGCTGCTTTGCGGGAAACTCAATGGATGGGGGCAGCGCATATGCAGGAATATTATCGCGGAAAAACGGAAGAACGAGGGAAAAACGTGCTCGAGGATGAGGAGAAAAAATCCTGGGCGGAAAGTTTTCTGGAACAGTTAAACGATCCTCTGATCTTTATTCTGTTTGTGGCGGCGGCGATTTCCCTGCTGCTGCGGGAATACGGCGATATGGCAATTATTCTGGCTGTGGTGCTGTTAAATGCGACGGTGGGAGTGATACAGGAGGGAAAAGCGAAAAAATCGCTGGAGGTGTTAAAACAGATGACCAGCCCGCATGCACTGCTTCTGGAAGGGGATGAAGTGCGGCAGATTCCGGCTGCCGATCTGATCCCGGGCGATCTTGTGGTGCTGGAAGCCGGCTGTCAGGTTCCGGCGGATCTTGTGCTGACAGAAGCGGTGAACCTGAAAATAGAAGAAGCCGCACTGACCGGCGAGTCTGTTCCGGTCAACAAGGATACGGCGCAGAACCGCATGGCATATATGTCGACAAATGTGACCTACGGGCGCGGCGTGGGGAGAGTATCTGCCATCGGTATGGATACAGAGATCGGGAAAATTGCCGGGATGCTGAAGGCGGCGAAGGTCGAGCTGACACCGTTGCAGAAGCGGTTGGCAGACCTCGGCAAAATTTTGGGCACGGTGTCCGTATTCTTATGTGTGCTCCTTTTTGGCATGGCAATCCTGCAAAAACGGGATGTGGGAGAGATGCTGATTACGGCGATCTCTCTTGCGGTGGCGGCGGTGCCGGAGGGACTTCCAGCCATTGTGACGATGGTGCTGGCACTTTCCGTCTCGCGGATGGTGAAGGCAAATGCCATTGTAAAGCGCCTGCCGAGCGTGGAGACATTGGGGTGTGTCAGCGTTGTGTGCTCGGATAAGACGGGAACACTGACACAGAACCGCATGACTGTAAAGAAATGTTACGTGAACGGCAGAGTGCATGCGGTAAAAGAACTGCATCCGGCCGGCGACCGGTATTTTTTGCAGGGATTTTCTCTCTGCAACGACGCATCCCTCCACGGAGGGGAACGCCGCGGCGATCCGACAGAATTAGCGCTCTTGGACATGGCGGCAGCGTTCGGCATACAGCGCGAGACATTGGAGGATACCATGCCGCGGATCGACGAGATTGCCTTCGATTCGGAGCGGAAACGGATGACGACGCTGCATGAGACGTTGGACGGCAGAATCTCTTTCACGAAGGGATCGCCGGATGAAATCCTGGAGCGGTGCCGGTATGTGTGGAGCAACGGCAAGACGGCGGCGTTTTCTGCGGCGGCGAGAGAACAGGCAAAGCGGGGACTTGCCGAAATGACGGAAGCGGGACTTCGCGTGCTGGCGATTGGCATGCATCCTAAAGCGGCACAGATGGAGGAGAGCGGGCTTACGTTTCTGGGGATGGCAGGAATGGAAGACCCGGTACGCCCCGAGGCGGCGGAGGCGGTGGAACAATTTGCACGTGCCGGAGTCCGGACGGTCATGATTACCGGGGACAGGGCGGACACGGCGCTTGCGATTGCACGCCAGCTCGGCATTGCCGAGCGGGGGGATGAATGTGTGACGGGCGAGGAGATGGAGCGGATGGACGAACAGATGCTGGCGGAGCGGATCAGTAGAACCCGGGTGTTTGCCCATGTATCCCCGGAGCACAAGGTCAGAATCGTGTCCGCATGCAAAAAGAACGGGGAGATTGTCGCTATGACAGGGGACGGAGTCAATGACGCTCCGTCGTTAAAATCTGCGGACGTGGGAATTGCCATGGGAATGGCGGGAACGGACGTCGCCAGAAATGCGGCGGATATGGTGCTGGCGGATGACAATTTTGCAACGATTGCAGGAGCGATTGCGCAGGGGCGCAGCATCTATGAAAATATCCGCAAGTCGGTGCTGTTTTTACTTTCATCTAATTTCGGAGAAATTATCACAATGCTGGCGGCAGTTGCCATGGGGCTGGCATCGCCCTTAAAGTCGAGCCATATTCTCTGGATCAATCTGATTACGGATTCCCTGCCGGCGCTGGCACTCGGAGTGGATGTGGAGGAACAGAAGGATTACATGAACCGCCCGCCGAGACGCCGGGATGAGAGCCTGTTTGCGGGCGGCGGCTGGGGATGCACCTGTTTTTACGGTCTTTTAATCGCGGGAATCAGTATGCTTGCCTTTTTGCAGGAACCGGTCGGCACGATCAAAAGCGCCGGGATGACGCTGACGATTCCACATCTGCAGGCGGTGCTTAAAGATGCACAGGTGTTAGCGCGGTCGCAAACCTACGCATTTACCGTGCTCGGCATGGCGCAGTTATTCCATGCGGTCGGCATGCGCGATGTGGAGACTTCGGTGTTTTGCATGAATCATCTGGAAAATCGTCTGATGTTGGCGGCGTTTGTGGTGGGAATTGGTCTTCAGTTGATGGTCACGGAGGTACCGTATTTTGTACAGTTGTTTGGAACCTGCAGACTTACCGCTCTGGAGTGGACGAAGCTGCTTGGACTTGCGGCAATGCCGCTGCTGGCACATGAACTGTTGGTGCTGTTTTCCTGCGCGGGAGAGGTAAAGGATGCGTTAAGGTTGCAGGGAGAGGATTGACAAAGGCGGCGTCGGACTGTTATACTCCATACAATCTTAAATAACAGAACTGCTAAAGGGGAGTAGTTTTAAATTGCAGCGTCAACATACGCGGTCTTGGACCTGGCGCTGTGTACCATGAAGATTACCCGTGGTTATGAGACTTTTAGCGCGGAAAGTATCGCAGAGATACATTTCGTGCTGGAAGTCTCTTTTTTAATTTTAAGAAAACAGGAGGCAGAAATGAAAGAGTGGTATCAGATTTCAGCGGAAGAAGTGAAAAAGAAGATGGAGACCTCAGAACATGGACTCACAACGGAGGAGGCGGCAAAACGGCTGGCGCAATACGGGGAGAATGTGCTGGTGGAGGGAAAGAAAAAGAGTGTTTTTGCGGTTTTTTTCGGACAGTTTGCGGATCTTCTCGTGGGAATTCTGATTGTGGCAGCCGTGATTTCCGCCTGTTCGGGGAATCCGGAGAGCACCTTTGTCATTCTGGTTGTGATCGTGCTCAATGCGCTGCTAGGAACGGTCCAGTATGTAAAGGCGGAGAAGTCGCTGGAGAGTCTGAAGGATCTGACGTCGCCGAACGCGAAAGTGCTGCGCTCCGGCGTGAAGGTGGAGATTCCGGCGAAGGAAGTCGTGCCGGGAGACCTTCTGCTGCTGGAGGCGGGAGACATGGTGGCGGCGGACGGCAGAATCCGGCGCAGCTATTCACTGCAGGTGGATGAGAGCTCGCTGACGGGAGAATCGACGAATGTTGAGAAAAGAGAAGGTGTGATCGAACAGGAGGCGGCGCTTGGCGACCGCGTGAACATGGTGTATTCGGGAAGTCTGGTGACTTACGGAAGGGCAGAGGTTTTTGTGACGGAGACTGCGATGAACACGGAGATCGGTAAGATCGCAGGACTTTTAAGCAATGCGAAGGAAAAAAAGACGCCGCTGCAGATTGCATTGGATGATTTTGGAAAAAAGCTGTCATATCTGATTCTGGCTGTCTGTGCGCTGGTGTTTGGTCTGTCCATGTACCGGGATATGCCGCTTCTGGATGCGATGATGTTTGCGGTCGCGCTTGCAGTTGCGGCGATTCCGGAAGCCCTCGGTTCGATCGTGACGATCGTGCAGGCGATGGGAACCCAGAAAATGGCGAGGGAGCATGCGATCATCAAAGATCTGAAGGCGGTGGAGAGTCTGGGCTGTGTGTCGGTAATCTGTTCGGATAAGACAGGCACGCTTACACAGAACAAAATGACCGTGCAGAAGATTTATCTGGATCATACGGCGATCATGCCGGAGGCGCTGCAGATCAACGATCAGCTTCATCGTTATCTGATGTATGATGCGATTTTAAATAACGATGCGCGCATGGATGACGGGAAAGTGATTGGCGACCCGACGGAGTCAGCACTGCTCGAGATGGTGCGGAAATGTGGCGTGGATGATGATTTCTTACGGGGAGCAATGGAACGACAGCAGGAACTGCCGTTTGATTCGGACCGCAAGCTGATGAGCACGGTCTATGCGCTGCACGGTGTACCGACACTGCTGACCAAAGGGGCGCCGGACGTCCTTTTGAAGCGCGCGGTCTATCTTAGGGAGAAGCAGGGCATCCGGCGGATGACGGAGGAAGACCGTACGGAGATTTTAGAGCAGAATCAAAGATTTTCCGGGGAGGGGCTTCGTGTGCTGGCGTTTGCTTACCGGGAACTGAAAGAGAGCGAGGAGCTGACGCTTTCCGGGGAGTGTGATTACATTTTTCTTGGACTTGTGGCGATGATCGACCCGCCGCGCGCGGAGTCTGCGGCGGCTGTGGCAGATGCGAAGCGGGCGGGAATCCGACCGGTCATGATTACGGGGGATCATAAAGTGACGGCGACGGCGATCGCAAAGCAGATTGGCATTTTCGGGGAGGGGGATATCGCACTGGTCGGGCCCGAGTTGGACGCCATGCCGGATAAGGAGCTGGACCATCTGATCGGACACATCGCCGTGTTTGCCCGCGTCTCCCCGGAAAATAAGATCCGCATTGTGGAAGCGTGGCAGCGCAGGGGGAGTGTGGTCGCCATGACGGGAGACGGCGTCAATGATGCACCGGCACTGAAGGCGGCGGACATTGGCGTGGCGATGGGAATCACCGGAACCGAGGTGTCCAAAGACGCGGCAGCCATGATCCTGACCGACGACAATTTTGCCACGATTATCAAGGCGGTCGCGAACGGAAGAAATGTCTACAAGAATATTAAAAATGCAATCCTGTTTTTACTTTCCGGAAATATGGCGGGAATACTGGCGGTGCTCTACACCTCGCTTGCAGCACTTCCGGTCCCGTTCCAGCCGGTGCATCTTTTGTTTATCAATCTGCTGACCGATTCCCTTCCAGCGCTTGCCATCGGTATGGAACCGGCGGAGAGAGATGTCCTCAGCGAAAAACCGCGCAATCCAAAAGGCGGAATTCTGGAAAGGCGCTTTATGGCGCTGCTTCTGGGGCAGGGGGCGCTGATTGCCGTCTGTACCATGATTTCCTTTGAGGTGGGATTGAAAGAGAGTGCGGCGCTGGCGAGCACCATGGCGTTTGCGACACTGACACTTGCACGCTTGTTCCACGGGTTTAACTGCAGAAGCCGTCACTCCATTGTAAAAATCGGATTCCGGAGAAACCGGTACAGTCTGGGAGCCTTTGCGCTCGGCGTGCTGCTTTTGGCACTCGTTCTGTTTGTGCCGGCACTCAAAACCCTTTTTGAGGTGGAGACGATGAATGGCATGCAGCTGGGCTGTGTCGGTGTGATGGCGGTGCTGCCGACGTTCGTGATCCAGAACTTCAAGGTGGTGGGTGAAGTGTTTGACAGAGAAAAGTAGGAAGAAACAGCTTGTGAAAACGTTACCAGTCCTGTATGATAAGGAAAAAGGATACAGAAAATCTGACAGAAAGAGGGGCGTTTGGATGAGACGAAGAGGAAAGAGAGAACTGGCGGCACTGCTGGCAGTGGCGTTGCTTGCTGGAAGTGCGGCGTGCGGAGCGGATGCCGGGGAGAAAGACGCGGCAACAGGTGCGGCGGAAGCGGCAGCCGGGCAGGACACGGAGACGGCAGCCGGGCAGGGCACGGATGCGCAGGCGGGAGCACAGGAGAACATGGAAGAGACGGCGCTGTCTCTGATGCGGGAGGTAAACCCGGCAGAAGCTGCAGGAACGGATGATCTCTACCGGAGCTGGTACGAGGTGTTCGTTTACAGCTTCTATGACGGCGATGGGGATGGCATCGGAGATCTTCCGGGACTGACGGAGAAGCTGGACTATATCAATGACGGTAATCCGGCAACGGATACAGATCTGGGATGTGATGGGATCTGGCTGATGCCGGTGATGCCGGCGACGACTTACCACAAATATGATGTGACGGACTACTGTGCGATCGATGAGCAGTATGGCACAATGGAGGATTTCGAGACATTCGTGAACGCATGCCATGAACGGGGAATCCGTGTCATGATTGATTTTGTGATGAATCATACTTCGTCTCAGCATCCGTGGTTTCAGACGGCGGCAGAGTATCTGAAGGATCTGCCGGAGGGAATGGAGCCGGATACAGAGGCATGCCCGTATGTGGATTATTATCATTTTTCCAGGGAGAAAGGCAGCGGATACTGCCAGCTGGCAGGGACGGACTGGTATTATGAGGCACAGTTCTGGAGCGAGATGCCAGATCTGAATCTGGAGAGTGAAGCGGTGCGGCAGGAGTTTGATGAGATTACAGATTTCTGGCTGGAAAAGGGTGTAGATGGTTTCCGGCTGGATGCGGCAAAAGAGTATGAGACCGGAAGCATCAACTCGAACATAGAAATTCTATCCTGGTTTAATAATGTGGTAAAAGAAAAGAAGAGTGATGCGTATATTGTGACAGAGGTGTGGTCGGATCTGGAGACATACGCACAGTATTACCAGAGCGGAATTGACAGCAGCTTTGACTTTGCGTTTGCAGACAAGGACGGTGTGATTGCGAAGGCGGTCAAGGGAACGAGCGGTGCCTCTTCCTACGGAAAAGCGATCGTGCGGCTGCAGGACGCGCTGGGAACTTACAGTGACAGCTATATCGATGCGCCGTTTTACACCAACCATGATATGGGAAGGGGCGCAGGGTATTACTCCGGCGATACTATGGAGGCGCAGACCAAACTGGCGCAGGCGATGAATCTTCTGATGTCCGGAAGCAGCTTCTTATATTATGGAGAAGAACTGGGAATGAAAGGCGCCGGAAAAGATGAGAACAAGCGCGCGCCGATGTACTGGAGCAAGGATGCCGGTGCAGAGGGGATGTGCCTCGGACCGCAGGATATGGATGCGATCACGATGATCTATGACAGTCTTGCGGAGCAGCAGGACGACGGCAATTCCATCTACTGGTATGTGAAGGAGGCGCTGCGTCTGCGGAATGCCTATCCGGAGATCTCGCATGGAACGGCAGAGTTTCTTGAAAATCTGTCGGATGACGCAGTGTGCGTGCTGCGCAAGAGCTGGCAGGATTCCTCGGTGATCGTCGTGTTTAACTGCACGAAGGACGAGCGCACCGTGGATCTGTCACAGATATCTGCAGACAGTGAAAGCGGGGATTTGAAGCTGGCAGGAGAACTGCTGACCGGAACCCGTGCGGCTTCCTGGCAGGATGGAACGCTGACGCTTCCGGCGTACGGTGTTGCCATCCTGAAGTAGAGATCTGAAAAAACAATCAGCCGCTCTGCTGCCGGCAGCATCAGGAGAGAAAACGATCAGTCGTTATAATTCAGAAGAAAGTCCGCAAACTGTAAGGCGGCGTCTAAGTTCTGATTCTGATAGAGAATGCCGAAATAGCAGGAATCATAATAGTTGTATTTGTGAAGCCAGGCATTGTCGGTGAGCTCGATCGCACAGGGATAGGAAGCGACGGCACCGTCCTCGGTCGTGTAGATGAGATGATCCCGGTAGCGGTCCAGCAGTTCGTCGGATAATACGGTGGACAGATCCATAAGAGCTCCCTGGTCGGCGTAATCGAGATATTCATCGCCGGTTCCGAAGAAGAGATCCTGTCCGCCGGCTGCCAGCATTAGCGTCAGCACCTGCGTGTCGTTGTAGGACGTGGAATACTCGCCGTCCGAGAACTGTAAGGACGATGTGAGGGAGACGGAATCCGTCTTCGGGTCGTAGCCGCAGGCTTCAAGAAATTCATCGAAGCCCTTGCTGTCGGCGGTTATGGAATCGTTGCAGTTCATCATGATGACGTTTAACAGCGGGTCGCGGTAGGTCGCGTAATGATAGATGAGGTAAATGACAAAGCAGAGCGCAGCGATCGCAGCGGCGATCGGCCATTTGTAATAATCCCAGACATACTGCACTTTCGCCTTGCGGGAAAGTGAATGAAAATCAGCCTTTTTCTCCATAATGGTACTCCGTTTCTAAAATGAACTAGTACAAGAATAACATAGAAATGGAAGGTTAAAAAGGAAAAAAGAATGAAAAAATTATAAAAAAACAGAGCAGTGAGAGAATCTCTCGATCTGCTCTGTCTTTTTATGCTCTCCAATAAGAAAAGCGGGTGATGGGAATCGAACCCACGTATCCAGCTTGGAAGGCTGGTGTTCTACCATTGAACTACACCCGCATGAAGTGCCCAGTTCCGGAATCGAACCAGAGACACGAGGATTTTCAGTCCTCTGCTCTACCAACTGAGCTAACTGGGCGTCTCACAGGAAATTATTTTACAGGAAAGCCATTAGGATGTCAAGAAAAAAGTTTTGTAAGAATCTTAAATTTTTGAAAAATAAACGCAAAAGGGCTTTTCGGGAAAAGGGATACATGCTAAAATATAGCACAGTGAGCAGTTTTTGGAAGGAAGAGGCGCAGGCGGGATACTGCGCGGAAAGAGGTTTTACATGCACGAGAAATTAGTGATTGTTCCGAGAAAGAAATCTACGGTGAAGAAGATTTTAAACGTGGTATGGTTTGTGCTGGCATGCCTGTGCTTTTTATTTGCGATGTGGGTGCCGATTTTATTTGCGGTGCCGGCAATTATTTTTGCCATTATCTGGTATTTCCAGGCATTCCGCTCTGATATTGAGTATGAGTACACCTACTATGACGGAGAGTTCCGTTTCGCGAGAATCAAGGCGAAGCGCAAGAGAAAGGGACTTGGAAGAGTCCAGATGGAAGATGTTCTTGCACTGGCACCGAAGGGGGACCGGAGTGTATACAAGTACGAGAATGACAATTCACTTGCCTGTAAGGATCTGACCTCCGGCGAGAGCGGCACGAAGATCTATGAGCTTGTTTTTAAAGGGGAAAAGGGAATCAACCGCTATGAATTTGAACCGGATGAGGAGATGCTCGACGCAGTCATGGTGAAGTATCCGCGTGCAGTCATAAAGTAGGGAACAAAAAGGTGGCCCGGATCGGTAAAGCGATCGGGACACCTTTTTATATCATATATGATAAATCAGGACAGATCCGTGGATCAGTCTTCAATGAAACGCATCCGGCTGTCTGAGACATCCTCACGGGCAGAGGAGTGAACAGAGACATCCTTCTGGCGCATGCATTTGGCACATAAAGTTCCGAAAGAGATCGGTGCGCCGCATCTGGTGCAGTGCATAGTAATCGTGTTCAGATGGTCGTCCTTGTACTCAATGCGCCCCTCGCGGATCCACTTTTTGACCTGTATATGCGGGATGTGGAAGTGCTGTGCAACATCGTATTCATTTACATCGTTCTCACGGATGTACTCTTTGACTTCGCGGAAGAGCTTCTGCTCGATACACGACGGGCAGAGATTCTCTTTATATGTCAATGGAAGCGGTCGTTTGCATTCTTCACAATATTTATAGTTCCCAAATAAATCCTGTGGTTGTTCCATCGTCTGTCACCTCCGGTAGTATGCTGCCACATCCGTCCGCCGCATGCAGGCATGGGCGTTCGTCTTTACTCCATGTTCACTGTTTATAGATTCATTATACCATGAACGACGGTGAATGAAAACTTTTTATCACGTAGAAAAGAAAAGAAACTTAGCAGAAGCTTAGCGGGGAGGAAACGATTTGAAACTGTTTCATTTGTCGGATCTTCATATAGGAAAACAGCTGCACCACTACAATCTCGCGGCAGAGCAGCGGGAGACGCTGGCACAGATTGTGGCGCTTGCAGAAAGCGGGCACCCGGACGCCATCCTGATTGCGGGAGACATTTACGACACACCGGTGCCTTCGGCGGAGGCAGTGTCTGTCTTTGATGCGTTTTTGTCTGCATTATGCGAGATAGAGCCGCAGATTGCGGTCATGATCATTGCGGGGAATCATGACAGTGCAAGAAGAATTGATTTTGCCAGCAGTATTCTTGCAAAACATGAGGTATATATCGCGGGACTTCCGCCGATGCAGGAGGGGGAGACGATCCGCCGCGTGACGCTTGCGGACGGATACGGTGAGGTGGATTTTTATCTGCTTCCGTTTGTGAAGCCGGGTTATGTGAGAAAGCTGTTTGACGAGGAAATAAAAGGCTATGACATGGCGGTAAGGCGCCTGATTGAGCGCGAGGAGATAGATCCGGCGCGGAGAAACGTGATCCTGTCACACCAGTTTTATACGGCGGGCGGAATGGAGCCTGCGACCTGCGACTCTGAAATCCACTATGTCGGTGGTGTTGAAAATGTTGATGCCGGTGTGCTTGCGCCGTTCGACTATGCAGCATTGGGACATATCCACCGTGCACAGCATATAGGAGCGGAAAAATACCGCTATTGCGGGACGCCTTTTCCGTATTCCGTCAGCGAGGCTGGGGAGGAGAAGAGCGTGACGGTCGTGGAACTGGGAGAAAAGGGACAGCCGCCTGTGATCCGGCAGATTCCGCTTACGCCGGTGCGGGAGGTAAAAAAGCTGACCGGGACGCTGCATGAGATTTTGGAGCAGGCGGGGGAGGAGGTCTGCCACGCATTTGTGAGCATCACACTTACGGATGATGTGGAGGCGTTCCAGCCGAAGGAGCGTCTGGAGGAAAAATACGACCACATCCTGGAGATACGGATCGACAACGCGCGGACGAGGAAGCTGTTGTCGGACACGGAAGAGCAGCTTGCCGAAGTGCGGCCGGAGGAGGCGTTTGCCATGTTTTTCTCGGAGATGAACGGGAGAGAGATGACGCCTGAGGAACGGGAACTGATGCGTCAGGTGATTGCGCAGGAAATGGAGGGGGACGAATGAAGCCTGAAAAACTCATCCTGTCAGCGTTCGGATCGTATGCGGGACGCACGGAGATTGATTTTACGGTGCAGACGGGCGGACTGCTTCTGATCACGGGGGATACCGGTGCCGGGAAGACTACGATTTTTGATGCTATTACCTATGCGCTGTACGGGGAGGCGAGCGGCGGAGGCAGAAGCGGAGCCATGATGCGGAGCCAGTATGCCAAAAGTGTGACGGAGACCTATGTGGAATTCTCTTTTTTGTATGCGGGCGAGTCATACCGCGTGCGGAGAAATCCGGAATATAAGATCGTAAAAGAACTGAAAAACGGAAAACTGCGGGAGCAGAAGGTTCCGGCAGTTGTGGAACTGACGCTGCCGGACGGAACGGTGTATCCGGAAAAAAGGAGCCAGACCGATGCGAAGATCGAAGAGCTGATCGGACTGACAAAGGAGCAGTTCACACAGACTGCCATGATCGCGCAGGGCGATTTTTTAAAACTTCTGTATGCAAAGTCGGACGACCGGAAAAAGATTTTCTCCAAATTATTTCACACAGACGCATATTGGAGAATCCAGGAGAACTTAAAGCGGCGTTCACTGGAGATGGACCGGGTGCTTGCGGAAAATGAGCGGGCTGCCGGGCAGGAGAGGGCGCGCGTGATTCTGCCGCGCGAAGAACTGAAAGAACTTCCGCTTCCGGAAGCGGTGGAGCAGATCGGTATCCGGGAGAGGAAGCTGACGGCTTCACAGGAGACCGTGCGGGAGGAGATACGGAGGCTGACTGCGGCAATCTCTAAGGCGAAGGAAGTCAATGAACTGTTTGAAGGGTTAAGAGACTGTGAACAGCAGGTACAGAAGTTAAAGGAAGAAGAGCCCGTGGAAGCGCGCCGGAAAAAACAGCTGGAGGCGGCAGCACGTGCGGAGAGGGTGCATGTGAAGGAATTGCGCTGCAATGAGCGTCTGGATGAGCGGCGGCAGTCCGACGAGACGGTGGAGCGGATGAAGCGCCTTATCGCGGAGGAAAAGGAAGCACATGACAGGCAGGAGCAGGACTTTAATACGCTTAAGACGCAGAGCGCCGATGCGGCAGAAGCCGACGCGGAGAAAATGCTCCGCATCCGGGAACAGCTTCCGGTGTATGAGCGCCTGGGAGAGGCGGTAGAACAGGAGCGGCAGGCAAAGCAGGCGTACGAGTCGGCGAAGCAGTATTATGAGCGTGCGGTGCGGGAAGGTGCCAGCCGGCTGCTCGCGGAAAAAAACAGGCAGCTTTTGCTGGAGGAGAAGTATGTCAGCGCCGCAAAAGCGTGGGAGCGGGCATCCGCCCGATCCACGGAGGCGTCTGCGGAATATGAGCACGTGTACCAGCTGTTTTTAAAGGAACAGGCGGGAATTCTGGCACAGAATCTGCGGGAGGCAGAGCCTTGTCCGGTCTGCGGCTCCCTGACACATCCGCATCCGGCGTCCCTTGCCGAGAATGCGGTCAGTGAAGCAGCAGTAAAGGCGGCGAAGGAACAGCGGGAGCAGGCGGAGACGGCGCGCGATGCTGCGTATCAGGAATTTGACGGGCAGAAAAGCGCGGCGGCAGAGCAGGAACTGCGTCTGGAGCAGGCGAAGCAGCAGTTCTTGGCGCTTGCGGGAGATGCGTGCGGCGACGGAGAGAAAGAACTTTATACGTTTGCCGCACAGCAGGCGGCAGAAGAACCTGCAGCAAAAAAGAGGTCTCTGACAGAGCGTGGACGGCAGGCGGAGCGATTTTCACGGGAGGGGAAAAAACATCCCGGGGAAACGGGAGAGGCGGTGGATCGCCTGAAGCTTGAGTCACTCAAGCGCGACTGGGAAGAAGGACAGCGGGAAACGGCACGGATCCGCGCGGAGTTATCATATGAGACGAAGGAACGGGCTGAGGAAGCGCTGCAGCAGCTGACGGATGGGGCAGACCGGCGTACGAAGCGCCTTGCTGATGCAGAGGAAACACTGCAAAAGAAAAAGGAAGACATTTCCAGACAAGAGGGAATGCTGACGCAGGAGCAGACGAAGAATGCCGGACTTGTGCAGGAGTGTCTGGAATTGGAGAAAGAATACCGGCAGGCGCTGCGTGATGCTGGATTTTCTTCGGAGGAGGCATACCACGAGGCGTTCCTAACAGAGAGCGGTCGGGAGACGCTCGTGCAGCAGTCTGAGGCATACGTCCGGAATCGCGTGGAAAGTGAGGGCAGGCTTCTGACTATGCAGAAGCTGACCGAGGGAAAGCAGGAGATCGGGATCTTGGCATGGGAGACGGAACTGGAGGCGCAAAAACAGCGCCAGCAGGAGCTTCATGAGGAGATTCTTGCAATGCACACCGCATACGAGACGGATGCGAAAGTGGTGGAGCGCTGCAGGGAATATTTCGCCGCACACGAGCGGCTCGATGCGGAAAACCAGGTGCTGAAAAGACTGTACTGCACGGCGGACGGGCGTCTGGCGGGCTCGGCGAAGATTGATTTTGAGACGTATGTGCAGCGCCGGTATTTCCGGCAGGTGATCTACGAGGCGAACAGACGGCTATTGACGATGAGCGGACATCAGTTTATGCTTAAGCTGAAAGAGACGGAAAACAGCGGGCGCAAATCCAACGAAGGTCTGGATCTGTCGGTGTACAGTCTGGTCACGGACAGTGAGCGCGATATCCGTACCTTATCCGGTGGCGAGTCGTTTCTGGCAGCGCTTGCCATGGCGCTTGGACTTTCGGATATTGCCATCCGCAAGGCGGGTGCCGTGCATCTGGACATGATGTTTATCGATGAGGGATTCGGTACACTGGATGCGCAGTCTAGAAAACAGGCGATTGAAGTATTGTCACAGCTTGCGGGAAGCGAGCGCCTGGTGGGAATCATCTCCCATGTGACAGAATTAAAAGAACAGATAGAACACAGACTTTATGTCACGCGCACGGAGAACGGAAGCGAGGCAGTCTGGGAGGAATAGCAGTGGAAAAGTATGAAAACAGACAGGAATGTCCGATTGGTGTGTTTGATTCGGGAGTCGGAGGAATCAGTGTGCTGCGGGAACTGGTGGCACAGATGCCGAACGAGAATTATATCTTTTTTGGGGATTCTAAGAATGCGCCCTACGGTACAAAGACGCTGGAGGAAGTGCAGAAGCTGACCTGTGCGGATGCCGAATATCTGCTGTCACGCGGCGTAAAGGCGCTCGTGGTGGCATGCAACACGGCGACAAGCGCGGCCATCCGGATCCTTCGGGAAAAATATGCGGATATGCCGGTGATCGGAATTGAGCCGGCACTAAAGCCGGCGGTGCACGCGGGCGGTCACCCGCGCGTTCTTGTCATGGCAACGCCGATGACCCTGCGCGAGGAGAAGTTTCATGCCCTGATGCAGCGGTTTGAGTCGGATGCCGAGATTCTCCGGCTGCCGTGTCCGGGGCTGGTGGAGTATGTGGAGCAGGGCGTGCTGGAGGGCGCAGAACTCGAAGCGTTTCTTGCAAATCTGTTTGAACCGTACCAAAGCCATCCGGTGGATTGTGTCGTGCTTGGCTGCACGCATTATCCGTTTGTGCGGGAGACAATCCAGAAGCTTCTCGGAGCCGGAGTGCAGATCTTTGACGGCGGAGCGGGGACCGCGCGGGAGACAGAACGCAGGCTTAAGGATTGCGGTCTGTGCAGTGGCAGAGCGCAGCAAGGAACCGTGGAATTGTGCAACAGTCTTGCGTCGGAGCAGATGAAACAGCTGGAGATCCGGCTGCTCCAGTCGGGCACGGTGCAGGCAATTATAAAAAAATAGAAATAAAATATTAAAGAAATCTAAATAACATTGAACGTTTTTTTAGAAAGCTTTATGAAAATCGACATACTTCGGACACATTTTTTCCGTATACTAACATCATCGAAAGGAGCTGAGGACGGTTTCCCAGAGCTTCGTTCCCAGCAGCTCAGAGATGTGGAATAAAGGTCATATTTCTGCAGAACCTTTCGGTGAAGATTCCTTTATATAGATTAACATTTTCATAACTAAACTCCTCGAAAAACCCCCGGGACAGAGATGTCCCGGGGGTTTTTCATTGGGGGGAACATACAAAGAATGTAAAATGCAGTTTTTATATGTTGAACTTACTATGCTTGTGATATAATGAATCTTGACAGATTCATATTAGAAGTTCCTGCGGAACTTCAGATGCGCAGAAAGCAGCGCAAAAAAAGATGATATATTCGCTGGAACGCCGGCAGGCACAAAAGAGAGGGGGACGCTGGTGGTAGAAGATAAGGTGACGGGGAAGCGTATGATTGCTCACATCAATGCGAGCGGAAAGATTCAGACAGTAAAAAGCCATTCTGAGGGGACCGCATGTCTGACACAGCAGTTTGCGGAGGAGTTCGGTTGTGGAAAACAGGGATATTTTTGCGGACTTCTTCACGATATTGGAAAGTATTCCGAGGCATTTCAGAGGCGGATTGCGGATCCGGAACACACGGCAAAGGTGGATCATTCGACTGCGGGGGCGGTTGAGGCGATGAAAATAGCAAAAGAAAACATACCGCTTGCAATGACGATTGCCGAGCATCATTCTGGGTTGTTGAACGGAGGCGTCTACCGGATTTCCAATAAAGGAGACGGCACGTTTTTTGGAAGAATAAAAGGAGCGGAAAGTCTGCCGGATTATGCGGCATGGAAGAGAGATATCGTACCGGAGGATGTGAATATTCCTGCATTTTGTAGGGATGGAAGCAATCCCTGTTTTACGATGTCTTTTTTTATTCGGATGATGTATTCCTGCCTGGTAGATGCGGATTATCTGGATACGGAAGCGTTTATGAAGGAGAATCAGGCAGTCAGGGGAGAATATGATTCCCTGAAGGTTTTGGCAGAACGTTTTGACAACCATATAAAACAATGGCTGGAAAAAACGGATTTCAAAAGCGACAAACAGAAAATACTCTGCAGTATAAGAAATCAGGTTTTGCAGGATTGTATGAGCAAAGGAAGTGAATTGCCGCCCGGAATCTATACGCTGACGGTACCCACGGGAGGCGGGAAAACCACGGCATCTTTGGGCTTTGCACTGCGGCATGCGATACAATCAAAGATGAAGCGGATTATTTATGTGATACCGTACACATCGATTATAGACCAGAATGCAGAGGTGTTCCGCTCTATTTTAGGAGAGAAAAATGTTCTGGAACATCATTCCGGAATTCTCTACGATCTGACGGAGGATAAGGCGGAGAATGAAGCGGCATACCGCAAGGCTCTGGCCACCGAAAACTGGGACATGCCGGTGATCGTGACGACTGCGGTGCAGTTTTTTGAATCGTTGTATGCGAACCGCAGTTCAAAATGCAGAAAGCTTCATAACATGGCAAACAGTGTCATTATTTTTGACGAGGCACAGACAATGCCGATTCCATATCTGGAACCGTGTGTTGCGGCAATCGCAGAACTGGCGGCGCATTACCATTCAACAATCGTTCTTTGTACGGCTACGCAGCCGGTATTGGATGAAATGATCCAAAAATATATACCGCAGACGCAGGTAAGAGAAATCTGTGAACATACAGATATTCTTTTTCAAAAACTGCGCAGAACATCGATTGTTGCAGCCGGCAATATGGAACGGGAAAAATTGATCGACTGTCTGACTGCGCAGGAGCAGGTGCTTTGCATTGTAAACAGTCGAAATCTGGCACAGGAACTTTTTGAAGAAATTCCGAGAGAGGGAGCATTTTGCCTCACAACATTATTGTACCCGGAGCATCGCAAAGAGAAATTGCGCGAGATCAAAGAGAGACTGGAACATCATGTGCCCTGCAGGGTGATCGCTACTTCACTTGTGGAGGCGGGCGTAGATCTGGATTTTCCGTGTGTATATCGTCAGGAGAACGGACTGGATGCACTCATACAGGCGGCGGGCAGATGCAACCGGGAGGGGACGCATTCCCCAGAGGAGAGCAAGGTATATCTGTTCGGTTTGAAAGGCGATGCATCGGTATATTTTGCACAGAACATCAGCGCGTTAAGGCAGACCCTGCGTTGTTACGAAGATCCGGCAGCGCCGGAGGCGATCGCATTCTATTTTAAGCAGTATCGTGAGATTCTGGGGAGAGAGAATCTGGATCAAAAGAAGATAATGGATGCATTTACTGCCGGAAAAGGAATCAATGGGGATTGCTTTCCGTTTGCAACGGTGGCAAGGGAATTTCATCTGATTGAGAGTGAGACACAGACGATTTATATTCCGGTCGGTGAAGCGGAATTGTGGATAGAGGAGATGGAAAAGGGAAAGGTCTCAAGAGAACTTATGCGAAAGCTGGGGCAGTATGCGGTGAATGTATATCCGAATCATTTAAAAGCATTGTACGATGCCGGCTGTGTGGAAGGAATCGGAGAGGGGATGTATGTGCTTCGGGATATGAACCAGTATCATGAGGATACCGGACTTCAGATGGATGTGAGTACAGGATATGGATTGTTCGGATAAAAGAGTGGTCAAAAGGCGGCAGAAATCTGCCGCCCTGATGAAAGAAAAACATATTAAATATTTCAATCCACACTTATAAAGTGACAAAATCAGTGTATACAAATATAACGTTTTTTTCAATAAAAAATGTATTGACAAACATAATAATATATTATATTGTATAAATACTTTAAAACATATTAAATGAAAAAATAAATGAAAGGAGGAATGATATGTGGCAGTAAAAATGGAAGTGTGGGGGAATTTTGCATGCTTCAGCCGGCCGGAGATGAAGGTGGAACGCGTCAGCTATGATGTGATGACACCGTCGGCGGCGCGGGGAATGCTCGAGGCAGTATACTGGCACCCAGGCCTGCAGTGGCATATTGACAACATTTATGTGTTGGCGCCTATTCAGATGACAAACATACGGAGAAATGAGGTGCAGTCCAAGGTGCTGGGGAGCAGTGTAAGAGCAGCTATGACCGGCGGACGCACAGAACTGTATATTAACACATCAAAGGATATTGTGCAGAGAGCATCATTGGTTCTGCAGGATGTCAGATATGTGATTGAAGCACATTTTACCCTTACAGAGAAGGCGGCAGCCGGAGATAATCCGGGAAAGTTTCAGGATATCATAAAGCGCCGCCTGAGAAAGGGACAGTGCTATCACGAACCATATTTTGGATGTCGGGAATTCCCGGCGAATTTCAAGGAGTGGGAGGGCGGAGAGATTCCGGCTATTCAGGAGACAAGGGATCTCGGCTATATGTTGTGGGATCTTGACTTCTCAGATCCGGCAAACATTCGTCCGCTGTTCTTTCGTGCAAAGATGGAAAACGGCGTGATCCATGTGGCAGATTGCGAGGTGCTGCGATGATTTTACAGGCATTGGTGGAACATTATGAAGATTTGTTGAAGCAGGGGCGGATTGCAAAGCCGGGTTGGGGAAAAGTAAAAGTTTCCTATGGACTGAATCTGGATCGGCAGGGACACGTACTAGGGTTGATCCCGTTGAAGGTGGCGCAGGAGACGGGAGGCAGCAAGAAAAAAACGGTTTTTGTTGCGCGGATGATGGAAGTACCTCATCCGGAGAAGAGATCCGTGGCGGTTTGCCCGAACTTTTTGTGCGACAATGCGACCTATATTCTTGGTGTTGATGAAAAAGGAAAACCAGAGCGAACCAGTCAGTGCTATGAAGCCTGCATGGAAAAGCACATGGAATTGCTTTCTGATATCCACACGCCGGCAGCAGAAGCGATCTGTCATTATTTCGAGTATTGGAGCCCGGATGCGGCGCGCCAGTGTACTGACATAGAGGATAACTGGAGCGATCTGATGGCAGGAGTAAATCTTCTATTTTATTATGAAGGAGAAGCAGTGACAGAGGATCCTGCAATACGTGAAGCATGGCAGCAGTTTTATGACAGGAAGGATGAAAGCGGGCAGACGTTGTGTCTGGTTACCGGGAAAAAAGACAAGCTTGCAGTGCTGCATCCGAGCATTAAGGGGGTTCGCGGCGCACAGGCGATGGGAGCGTCACTGGTATCTTTTAATGCAGCGTCCTTCTGTTCCTATGAGAAGGAACAGGGTGCCAATGCTCCGGTGGGTGAGTATGCGGCATTTGCCTACACCACAGCGTTAAATGAACTTCTGAATGACCGGGCTCACACGGGAACTATCGGGGATACAACCGTGGTATGCTGGGCGGAAGGAGGAGAGAGCCTCTATCAGGATGTCGGTATGATGGCGATGTTCGGTCTGACAGATGAGAGTGGTATGACAGATGGCGAACTTCGGGCAATTATCGGGAAGGTGGCAAACGGGGAGCCGGTACAGATCGAGGATATACGACTGGATCCCGACAGACATTTTTATGTGCTGGGACTTGCACCGAATGCGGCCAGACTGACTGTCCGATTTTTTATGAGGGATTCTTTTGGCACTATGATCCGGCATGTCAATGAACATCAGGAGCGTCTGCGGATTGTTAATGCGCGGCAAAAGGAGTATCCCATCATTCCAATCTGGAAATTGATGTCAGAGACCGTAAACCAAAATGCGAGAGACAAGTCTCCGTCACCACAGATGGCAGCGGATACGCTAAAAGCGGTTCTGACAGGCGGAAAGTATCCGGCATCGCTGCTAAACGCCGTTATGTTAAGAATCCGGGCGGAACACAGGATAACACGAGAGCGAGCGGCTATGATAAAGGCCTATTATCTGAAGAATGAGAACAAAGACTGTCCCAAGGAGGTATTGCAGGAAATGATAAATGAGGAGAGCAAAAATGTACCATACACACTGGGGCGCCTGTTTGCGGTTTTAGAGCATTTGCAGCAGGAAGCGAATCCAGGAATTAACACGACGATCAAAGACAAGTACTTCAATTCGGCAGCAGCGACCCCGGCACAGATTTTTCCGCTATTGCTGAATCTGGCGCAGAAGCATCTGCGGAAACTGGCAAACGAAGGACACAAAGTTTATTTTAACCGACAGATTGGGAAACTTGCGGAAGTGATTGGGGAGAGTTTCCCAAAGCGTTTAAATCTGCCGGAACAGGGAGCCTTTCAGCTGGGGTATTATTGCCAGACACAGAAACGATATACAAAGAAGGAGGAAAACTAAGATGGGAGAGGCAATTAGGAACAGATATGATTTTGTAGTACTATTTGACGTGGAGAATGGAAATCCAAATGGAGATCCGGATGCCGGCAATATGCCGAGAATTGATCCGGAAACGGGTTACGGTCTCGTGACAGATGTGTGCCTGAAGCGAAAGATCCGCAACTATGTGGAGACACTCAAGGAGGATACGACCGGATATAAAATCTATATCAAGGACAATGTGCCGTTAAACCGCAGTGATCTTGGAGCATTCCAGTCACTTGGCATTGACGAAAAGGAGATTAAGAATTTAAAGAAGACAGATCCAATGCTGGACGTAAAGGTTCGTGACTTTATGTGTCAGAATTTCTATGATATTCGTACATTCGGAGCAGTTATGACCACTTTTGTGAAAGCAAATTTAAACTGTGGACAGGTACGCGGACCGGTGCAGATGGGATTTGCGAAATCCGTTGATCCGATTCTTCCACAGGAGATCACGATTACCAGAGTGGCAATCACGACGGAGGAGGATGCTGCCAAAAAAGGAACGGAAATGGGAAGAAAATATATTGTTCCGTATGGTCTGTACCGGGTAGAGGGATATGTGTCTGCAAATCTGGCGAGAAAAGTGACCGGTTTTTCGGAAGAGGATCTGGAATTGCTCTGGAAAGCAATTCTGAATATGTTTGAGAATGATCATGCGGCGGCACGCGGCAAGATGGCAGTCAGAAAACTGATCATTTTTAAGCACGACAGCGAACTTGGAAATGCACCGTCTTATAAATTGTTTGAAGCTGTCAAGGTGGCAAGAAAACCTGGAGTTGATTTGGCAAGGGCGTTTTCAGATTATGAGGTTACATTGCCGGAGCAGCTGCCTGAGGGAGTTACCTGTACCTGTATGGAATAGTATTGCGTGGCTATCGCAGGGAGAAACATATGGAATATCAGGAGGAGGATTATTTATTATTATCGGGAATTCAGCATTTCGTTTTTTGCCGCAGACAATGGGCTCTGATTCATATTGAGCAGCAGTGGGAAGAGAATGTACGGACATTTGAGGGAAGGGTCATGCATGAAAATGCGCACAATGCGGACTTTCACGAAAAAAGAAACGGGGTTATCATGGTGCGGGCGATGAAGGTTTTCTCCAGAGAGATGGGAATCAGCGGAGAATGTGATGTTGTGGAGTTTCATCCGGCACCGGAGGGCATCACATTAGCTGGACAAAAGGGAACGTACATTGCCGTGCCGGTGGAATATAAGCGCGGAAAACCAAAGCCGCACAATGCAGATGAAATGCAGCTTATGGCGCAGGCAATGTGTCTGGAAGAGATGCTTATGACCAGAATTCCAAAGGGCTATTTGTATTATGGAGAAACGAGACGCAGAACGGAAGTGCTGTTTACAGAGGAATTGAGACAGAGTGTACGGTCTTGTTTTGAAGAAATGCATGCATATTACAGCAGAAAATATACACCGATGGTAAAGACAGGCACATATTGCAGGCAGTGTTCCTTAAACAACATCTGTCTGCCGGAACTTTCCGGAGCACAGCCTGCGGATGCCTATGTGTCGGAGATGTTAAAGGAGGAATTGCAATGAAGAAATTGCTGAATACTCTTTATGTAACAACACCGGATGTATATCTTGCATTGGATGGAGAAAACGTTGTCGTCAAAAAAGAGGATCGGGTGGCAATGCGGATACCGATTCACAATGTAGAAGCAATCGTTGCGTTTAATTATGTAGGTGCCAGTCCGGCGCTCATGCGCAAATGCAATGAGAACAATGTGAATCTGAGCTTTTTTCACAATGATTCGTTTTGTGCCAGAATGATCGGACAGGAAAACGGTAATGTCGTTTTGCGGAAAATACAATATCGGCTGTCGGAGCGGGAAGGTGAAAGTCTTGCGATTGCAAGAAATATGATTCTCGGAAAGGTACATAATGAGCGTTATGTACTTGAACGGGCAATCCGGGATCATGCATTGCGCCTTGATACAGAAAAGCTAAAAGATGCGTCGGAGCAGTTAAAACAGTATCTAAGAGCGGTGAAAGACAGTGGTAGTTCGGAGGAACTGCGGGGATATGAAGGAAAAGCGGCAAGCACTTATTTTAGTGTATTTGATGAACTGATTCTTCAGAACAAAGAGAGCTTCGTATTTCACGGAAGGAATAAACGTCCACCGCTGGATAATGTCAACGCAATGTTATCATTTACGTATGCGCTGCTGGTAAACGAGTGCGCAGGCGCAGCCTATTCGGTCGGACTTGATCCTTATGTTGGATTTTTGCATACCGACCGTCCGGGAAGGCAGTCATTGGCGTTAGATCTGATGGAAGAATTCCGGGCACCCGTGGCAGACCGTTTTGTTCTTACAATGATTAACAAGCAGCAGATCAATGCAAGAGGGTTCAGAAAAATGGAAAGCGGAGCGGTTGTTATGGATGATGACACACGCAGAGTGCTGATACAGAACTGGCAGGAATTAAAGAGTGAAGAGATCATGCATCCTTACCTAAAAGAAAAAGTAGCTGTCGGGCTGCTGCCATATGTGCAGGCGATGCTGCTTGCCCGGTATCTGCGGGGAGATATCAATGCATATCCACCATATTTTAAACGGTAAAGATAAACTGTATGCTGTTTGGAAGGAAGGTGAGTTATGTTAGTGCTGATTACTTATGACGTGAATACACAGACTGCGGCGGGAGTACGAAGACTTGCCCGGGTAGCGAAAATCTGTACGAATTACGGACAGCGGGTACAAAATTCTGTATTTGAGTGCATTGTTGATCAGACGCAGTATGTCATGTTGAAAAAGCAGTTGAAGGATATCATTGATGTGGATAAAGACAGTGTGAGGTACTATGTCATGGGGGAAAAGTATAAGAGTAAGGTGGAACATATCGGTGTGCAAAGGGCATTTGATGTCACGGCGCCGCTGATTATCTGAGAGTTTTTAGAGTAGTGCGAATGTAAAGTGTACATAAATACAGCGGAACATTCGCGCACAATTTATCAGTGCAAATAGCACAAAATCAAGTTATCGTCTGTGGAAAACGTGAAAGAGTAAAGGAATTTTTGGAAGAAAGCGTTGAAAACAGGAGGTCACAAAGGAATTTTATGTGTATATTTGCTGTCGCTCCCTGTGAGGGGAGCGTGGATTGAAATATAATGTATTGATAAAACATATTCCCGGCATATACCGTCGCTCCCTGTGAGGGGAGCGTGGATTGAAATGCAAATTGTCAAAAGTTACAGTAACCGCGTACTGGTCGCTCCCTGTGAGGGGAGCGTGGATTGAAATTGGTTTATCTAAGGATAAAGGTGCGGCAGAATTAGTCGCTCCCTGTGAGGGGAGCGTGGATTGAAATGTTAATTATTTGCAAGCCCATAATTACCAATATCGTCGCTCCCTGTGAGGGGAGCGTGGATTGAAATGGAGAAATGTTAATGGGGCAGGAAACGCCGAAAGCGTCGCTCCCTGTGAGGGGAGCGTGGATTGAAATGCTAACGCTTTAGTTGAGCAGATCATGGAGCAGAGTCGCTCCCTGTGAGGGGAGCGTGGATTGAAATACGGCATTGCACGGCGTAAGAATGGCATGTACGGGTCGCTCCCTGTGAGGGGAGCGTGGATTGAAATGTCTGGATGGTAATCTCTTTTATACATATTATACGTCGCTCCCTGTGAGGGGAGCGTGGATTGAAATAGATGTAGAGCTGGCACAGACGGACGCAAAGTATGCGTCGCTCCCTGTGAGGGGAGCGTGGATTGAAATAATGCCCGTACCATTATTGTTATTTCCGTATAAAAGTCGCTCCCTGTGAGGGGAGCGTGGATTGAAATCGATGTAAATATTGCGTCAAGGTCAGCAATTTGCGTCGCTCCCTGTGAGGGGAGCGTGGATTGAAATATTGATAATAGAGACAATCTTATCGCCAATATTCGTCGCTCCCTGTGAGGGGAGCGTGGATTGAAATTCATAATATCCATAAAACCGCCCCCCCTATGCTTCGTCGCTCCCTGTGAGGGGAGCGTGGATTGAAATATCAAGCCATTTTTCCATGTTTTTCTTGTCTGGCGTCGCTCCCTGTGAGGGGAGCGTGGATTGAAATGCTCACTCTTTTTTTGATGACTCTTACCATGATGGTCGCTCCCTGTGAGGGGAGCGTGGATTGAAATGCATAACCATAATCCTTGTACTCCTCGCGCAGCTGTCGCTCCCTGTGAGGGGAGCGTGGATTGAAATAAAAAATGATGATGACGGATTCCAACGCAGCAATGTCGCTCCCTGTGAGGGGAGCGTGGATTGAAATGCTAACGCTTTAGTTGAGCAGATCATGGAGCAGAGGTCGCTCCCTGTGAGGGGAGCGTGGATTGAAATTGTTATAAAGTGACCTAAACGTTTAGCTCCTGTGAGTCGCTCCCTGTGAGGGGAGCGTGGATTGAAATCTGCGAGCAGGGTCGACGAGCACATCAAGACGGAGTCGCTCCCTGTGAGGGGAGCGTGGATTGAAATCCCTGATTCCATTGAAAGCTAATGAACAGGAAACACGTCGCTCCCTGTGAGGGGAGCGTGGATTGAAATATGCAGATGATTGATATGGAAGCAAAGGTTGAGGTCGCTCCCTGTGAGGGGAGCGTGGATTGAAATATAGGAATTCATGTGGCTTTTAACGCTTTCTTCGTCGCTCCCTGTGAGGGGAGCGTGGATTGAAATCGCTATATGCCTAGCTTGTGCCGCCGCTTCGATGTCGCTCCCTGTGAGGGGAGCGTGGATTGAAATAAAACTTAACGTCGATTCGCCGTTCGGTTCGTCGTCGCTCCCTGTGAGGGGAGCGTGGATTGAAATCTGTCGTGTGCATTTTATAATGGACGTTTGGACAAGTCGCTCCCTGTGAGGGGAGCGTGGATTGAAATATATTATCTAGATTGGTTACTCCATCTTTGACAGTCGCTCCCTGTGAGGGGAGCGTGGATTGAAATTCAATCTGCTGAATCCGCTGCTGAATTGCAGATGTCGCTCCCTGTGAGGGGAGCGTGGATTGAAATCATATTCCGACATTGAGGATGACAGGCTTGTGGTCGCTCCCTGTGAGGGGAGCGTGGATTGAAATAGTCTATTGCAGACGATTTTGACGGCTTGCAAGAGTCGCTCCCTGTGAGGGGAGCGTGGATTGAAATAACCTGCTCCTCGTCGTTATCCTGTGGCGTTGTCGTCGCTCCCTGTGAGGGGAGCGTGGATTGAAATGATTGAATTATCTCTTTGATAACTCCAAACGCCGTCGCTCCCTGTGAGGGGAGCGTGGATTGAAATAGAAGTTATAGGTGCTGGCAAGATTTACCGTGTCTGGTCGCTCCCTGTGAGGGGAGCGTGGATTGAAATATGTTGTCCAAGTTGGTTACTCCGTCTTTGACAGTCGCTCCCTGTGAGGGGAGCGTGGATTGAAATATGCAGAGGTATTCATCCCAGTTTGCCGCCGCAAAAGTCGCTCCCTGTGAGGGGAGCGTGGATTGAAATAAATAGCGTCATACGTGACAAGCTACGCCCGTTTGTCGCTCCCTGTGAGGGGAGCGTGGATTGAAATCATGTACATAATCGACCGTAACATGAGTTTGTTTTGTCGCTCCCTGTGAGGGGAGCGTGGATTGAAATCGAGATCGACGGAGATCGTCACGTTTGTCTGATCGGTCGCTCCCTGTGAGGGGAGCGTGGATTGAAATAAGGTTTCCGTCAGCTATTGCCTGTGCGATCTCCGTCGCTCCCTGTGAGGGGAGCGTGGATTGAAATTCCGCCTCCGAGCATCTTACCGCCCATCTGTCCGGTCGCTCCCTGTGAGGGGAGCGTGGATTGAAATCTTGGAGATGCCGCAGTTCTTCAGAATAGCCATGTCGTCGCTCCCTGTGAGGGGAGCGTGGATTGAAATCTGTCGGCGCAGAATTCCAGGGCGTCTTATATGGTCGCTCCCTGTGAGGGGAGCGTGGATTGAAATAACTCATCGCCACGGAGCACGCCAGACCCTAACGCCGTCGCTCCCTGTGAGGGGAGCGTGGATTGAAATACTAAGCGCAAGTTCTGACAGCCAGTACGCCATCGTCGCTCCCTGTGAGGGGAGCGTGGATTGAAATTATGGCTCCATGCATCATCCATTGCCCGATGCCCGTCGCTCCCTGTGAGGGGAGCGTGGATTGAAATTTTCAGATGTTTGCGGTGTTTTTCCGTGAGTCCAAGTCGCTCCCTGTGAGGGGAGCGTGGATTGAAATTGATGCACCTATCCGATACAATTCACCAAAGAAGTCGCTCCCTGTGAGGGGAGCGTGGATTGAAATTTGCGCGCCTACGGTGTAAGTCTAGGCGTTATCAGTCGCTCCCTGTGAGGGGAGCGTGGATTGAAATGCCCGTCTTGGTCTGCACATACACGCAGTCACGATGTCGCTCCCTGTGAGGGGAGCGTGGATTGAAATGCCCCAGTTTGCATCAAGTACCACCCAGGAGCTGTGTCGCTCCCTGTGAGGGGAGCGTGGATTGAAATACATTGTCAATAGCAAGATCAAGACGAGTCACAGTCGCTCCCTGTGAGGGGAGCGTGGATTGAAATTGTCGAAAGTGTTTGTGAAATATAAGTTTAATCGGTCGCTCCCTGTGAGGGGAGCGTGGATTGAAATTGACCATCCGGCATCTGTTACCTTGTTCTTCACACGTCGCTCCCTGTGAGGGGAGCGTGGATTGAAATATGGCAAACGTAAGAAATCAGATCAATGACTACTGGTCGCTCCCTGTGAGGGGAGCGTGGATTGAAATGATCTGCTTGTGATGTGTTGTTACCGTCGCTTGTGGTCGCTCCCTGTGAGGGGAGCGTGGATTGAAATTCCCTCTTCTGCGTTTTCCGCTGCGAGACCGTATATGTCGCTCCCTGTGAGGGGAGCGTGGATTGAAATCTCATTGATTGATGCTTTTAGGTGTAATCCAATGTCGCTCCCTGTGAGGGGAGCGTGGATTGAAATATAATTTAGGTTATGAATTTATGTTTGTAAAGGATGTCGCTCCCTGTGAGGGGAGCGTGGATTGAAATAAAATACTCCATGTCAGATGCCGACAGCACGGCGTGTCGCTCCCTGTGAGGGGGGCGTGGATTGAAATGCATTTAACCGTCCATAGTTTCCCGCGTCATAAGTCGCTCCCTGTGAGGGGAGCGTGGATTGAAATCCGTTTCCAAGTTTGGGGAGCTCCGAAGCTGTTGTCGCTCCCTGTGAGGGGAGCGTGGATTGAAATATATACTCCCATGCCGTTTCTCATGTTTGCAACAGTCGCTCCCTGTGAGGGGAGCGTGGATTGAAATATTTTCTTGTCGCATACAAGGTCAATGGCGTTGTCGTCGCTCCCTGTGAGGGGAGCGTGGATTGAAATATCTACTGTGTAGTGAATTTCCGTTCCGCAAGGTGCGTCGCTCCCTGTGAGGGGAGCGTGGATTGAAATATTTTGAAGATATAGAGTGGTTATGCGGATATATGTCGCTCCCTGTGAGGGGAGCGTGGATTGAAATCGCCATGGCGAAGCAATATCAAGTGGCGCAGCTATGTCGCTCCCTGTGAGGGGAGCGTGGATTGAAATATCTGCAATTTGACTTGCGTATACTATTTCCAAGTCGCTCCCTGTGAGGGGAGCGTGGATTGAAATTATGTATTTAATTATCATTAGCACCACCCCTTTTGTCGCTCCCTGTGAGGGGAGCGTGGATTGAAATATATCTTTTACAAATTTAACTTCACTATGATTTGTCGCTCCCTGTGAGGGGAGCGTGGATTGAAATTGAAGGATTTTTTAAAATTCCCGCCACAAAAATCAGTCGCTCCCTGTGAGGGGAGCGTGGATTGAAATTTTGAATTGAAAAAATACACTGCATTGCAGATCGGTCGCTCCCTGTGAGGGGAGCGTGGATTGAAATGTCGACCTGTACTTCAAAGTTTCCATCGCACGCGCGTCGCTCCCTGTGAGGGGAGCGTGGATTGAAATTTGATCGGATATACACCAAAAAGAAGCATCTTTGTGTCGCTTCCTGTGAGGGGAGCGTGGATTGAAATATCACAGATACAGGCAAAGCACCAAGGGAATAGTGTGTCGCTCCCTGTGAGGGGAGCGTGGATTGAAATATCACAGATACAGGCAAAGCACCAAGGGAATAGTGTGTCGCTCCCTGTGAGGGGAGCGTGGATTGAAATCCCTTGCTACAATTATAAAAACAGCGGAGCTACGTCGCTCCCTGTGAGGGGAGCGTGGATTGAAATCGCAGTGGCTGCCGGGACAGGAGATAACTGTGGCGTCGCTCCCTGTGAGGGGAGCGAGGATTGAAATACGAATTACATGAAAGAGGGCAAGTCATTATTTGTCGCTCCCTGTGAGGGGAGCGAGGATTGAAATTTTGTAGTGTTCCCGGACTCCACGGTCGCAACTGTCGCTCCCTGTGAGGGGAGCGAGGATTGAAATCATTGGATATGTGGAGCAGAACATGGATTTCACGGTGTCGCTCCCTGTGAGGGGAGCGAGGATTGAAATTTTTTAAAGTGATATGATAGTATCAACAAGAAAAGTCGCTCCCTGTGAGGGGAGTGTGGATTGAAATTAATATCAGTATGACCCATTTGCGTTTTTATTAGTCGCTCCCTGTGAGGGGAGCGTGGATTGAAATTGGAAGAAGCAACCACGATCACCGATATTCTGGGTCGCTCCCTGTGAGGGGAGCGAGGATTGAAATTTTACAACGATCTCTCGTTGTATTGTTTGGTTTTGTCGCTCCCTGTGAGGGGAGCGAGGATTGAAGTAGTCAGATGGCTGATGTTGTTGCCCGTTCTGGATCGCTCGCAGCGAGGAAAGTGTGGATTGGAAGGTTGATCTCAGCTTGGAGACAGGCGTGAGAGTGGAGTTATTCCCAGAGAGGGGAGTGTGGGTTGAAATATCGCTAATAATATAGAAGGGATAGCATGGCTGTGTTTCGTACTCTGCGAAGAAAACACGTTTGTATCTACCACTTCTGGCCAAAGTCGCAACTATTACATCTTCGAGATAGCGAAAGATACTAAAAAACTATCCCTCTTCACTACGTAATAGGGGGGATGAAATAATAGCTTTGATGTGACTTGGTTTTGCTGGTGCATTTATCAACATCAAGAGTTTTGTGCATGAGACAGATATGTCGAAGAAGCAAAGGTAAAGTAGTTGAAGTTGTGGACACACAATAATGAAATATATATTCCATGCGAACGAAATCTTCTGTAAAATCCCCCGAAAATCTGTTGAAAATTCCTAAAAAATGTTATTATTTTGATGTTTTTTCTTGAAAAACGCCACTTACATTTTGTGAGATAAAGCGTTAGAATAGCTATGCTATAAGAATACTTTATACATATTTAATAATTTATTAACAGAAAGGGAGTATAGATATGGAATCGTATTCATTTTTACTGTTCTTGGCGATTATTATGATCTCAACCAAGATTCTGGGTTTATTTACCCGCAAGATTCATATGCCGGCGGTTGTCGGTGCATTAGTTGCAGGTGTGATCTTAGGACCGTCCTGTCTGAATTTGATTACATTGACCGGAGATACCGGCGTCTTTCTTGAGCAGATGGCAGAGCTCGGTGTTATCCTCCTGATGTTTAACGCAGGACTGGAGACGGATCTGTCCGAACTTAAGAAAAATGGTGTGGCATCTTTCGTAACAGCATTGATCGGTGTGATTGTTCCGTTGATTGGCGGATTCCTGGGGTATGCATTTTTCTTCCACACAGACTTCAGCGATTACGATGAGGTGTTAAAGGCAGTGTTCGTCGGTGTTGTACTGACAGCAACATCTGTAAGTATCACTGTTGAGACGCTGCGTGAGATGGGCAAGCTGAAAGGAAAAGTCGGAACGACAATTCTTGGCGCAGCTGTTATCGATGATATCATCGGTATTATCGTACTCACAATCGTAACCAGCTTAAAGGATACCAGCGTAAGCCCGATCACAGTTGTGTTAAAGATTGTACTGTATTTCGTATTTATTGCAGTATTGATCTTCGTGCTTACAAAGTTAAAGGTATTTGTGGAAGAGCAGGATGAGAAGAGAAGAACCGCTATCATCTGTGTAGCGCTCTGCTTCATTCTTTCCTATATCTCAGAGGAATACTTCGGTATTGCAGATATTACCGGTGCTTACTTCGCAGGACTGATGCTCTGCACGATGAAAGTTGGGCCGTATGTTGCAAGAAGATGCGAGATCCCGTCTTACCTGATTTTCTCACCGGTATTCTTTGCCAGTGTAGGTCTTAAGGTAACACTCGGCGGAATGGATGCCAGCATCTGGATCTTCGCAATCATTCTGCTTGTCATCGCAATCTTAAGCAAGGTTGTCGGATGCGGACTGGGTGCAAAGATATGCGGATGTACCGGAAAGGAAGCATTTCAGGTCGGTATCGGTATGATTTCTCGAGGTGAGGTTGCACTGATTGTGGCGCAGAAAGGATATGCAAGTGGTATGTTAGACGATGTCCTGTTTGCTCCGATCGTTCTCGTTGTTATTGTAACGACGCTGATCACCCCGATTCTCTTAAAGCTTGTCATGAAAGACAATGATTCTGAGAAAGCTGCTGCATAAGGACATAGAACAGATATTATAAAATTAGGATTTAAGAAGCCGTCACTTGTGTGGCGGTTTCTTTTTTCTCGCTATAGGATATGTGAGTTTATTGCTTCTTTTGCAAAAAACAGTTAGAATAGACACAGAAAAAAGAAATGAGGAGATTGCAATGTTACGGGATCTGCAGGAAATATCAGATGGAAAAATATATGGCTGCAACGATATGGTTCGGGCGGCGTGCGGAGATTGCGCGGGATGTCATGCCTGTTGTGAGAAAATGGGGACATCCATTGTGCTTGATCCCTGTGATATATGGCGTCTGACGACCGTGACCGGGAAAAATTTTGAGCAGCTGCTTGCCGATACGATAGAGCTGCAGGTAGTGGACGGTGTGATTCTTCCGGACCTGAGGATGGACGGAGAAAAAGAGCAGTGTGTGTTCTTGAATGAACAGGGAAGATGCAGGATCCATGCAATGCGTCCCGGGTTGTGTCGTGTATTTCCGCTTGGCAGAATCTATGAGGAAGACAGAATCCGCTATTTTCTGCAGATGGATGCCTGTCAGAAGCCCGGGCGCAGCAAAGTGAAGGTTGGAAAATGGCTCGATACTCCGCAGATGGAACGATACGAACGGTTTCTGCTGGACTGGCATGGCCTGCGGAAGCAGCTGGAGAAACAGATGAAAGACGGAATTGGTGAACAGGAGGCAAAGACGATCAACATGTTTTTGTTAAATCTGTTTTTTATAAAACCATATGAACCGGAGCAGGACTTCTATGAACAGTATGAGGAGAGAAGAGCGATGGCCGGTCAGGCAGGGTTAAAATAAACTGCGGATAATGTATGGCAGGAGATGGAAGTATGATAATCGACAGAAGATTGAATCAGAAAGGGACAGATGAGAATATTGGAACCAGCCGCGTCAATCTCACGCAGCGTTATGTGGAATCCGTCAAATACAATGGTCTGGGCGATTTTACCGAAGAATTGCGTGAGGAAGCAGACTACCGGAAGCGCATTGAAAAGATTTTCTCGGAAATTCATATGACTGGGGAGACGTATGCGGATCTACAGCCAGAGGCATTGATGGAAGCCTACTGGCAGGGAGAGGAAATGATATCGCGTTACTACTGGGCAAAGAGGCGGGACACGGACGACATTATCTGGGTGCGTGTGGATGTGAGGATTGTACCGCAGCTGGATACGGGAGATTTGTTTGCCTTTTACAATAACTGGGATGTCACGCATGAGAAAAACCGTGACCGTATGATGCAGCTGATCATTGAGTTTGACTATGATTATGTGGAATACATCTGTCTGCAGAATGGCCATTTCGAGATTATGGCGCAGGAAAAAAGCTCCATGTGTCCGAGCGCCAGGGGAACAGACTACGACGCGGATATCCGTGATTATCTTACCAGAGTCGCAGTGACGGATCAGCTGGAAGCACACATCCGGGCAATGCAGACAGAGGAAATCCGGCGTAATCTTGAGGCGGAGCCGCTTTACATACAGGAAATTGATGTGAGAGAGTCTGACGGTTCAGTGCGGCGTAAAATGATCCGTTATACCTATATGGATAAGCAGATGGAGACGGTATTCAAAAGCTGTGTGGACATCGAAGACATCGTAACGGAGGAGAAGAAAAAGCAGGAACGTCTGGAGCGGGCGATTGAGGAAACGGAGCGGGCGAATTGCGCCAAGAGTGAATTCCTGGCCCATATGAGTCATGATATCCGGACGCCGATGAATGCGATTATCGGCATGACATCCGTTGCAAGGCAGGAATGTCAGGATGAGACGATCTGCGGATATCTGGATAAGATTAAATCCTCAAGTGAGTTTCTGCTCGGACTAATCAATGATATGCTGGATATTTCACGCATAGAGAGCGGCAATCTGAACCTGAAGTCGGAGCAGATGAGCAGAGAGATGTTTGGAACGGCAATCAATACCACCATTGGCCCGCTGATGGAGCAGAAAAACATTACGTTCCAGTGTGATCTGCAGCATATGGAAGAAATGATATACACTGATGCGGTGCGGTTCAAGCAGATTTTTTTCAATCTGCTGTCCAATGCAGCAAAATACACGCCGGAGGGCGGAAATGTGTGGCTTCTGACCGAAAGGCTCCGCACGGAAGGAAACGATGAATGGGTTCGCTTTACGGTGCGGGATAGCGGAATCGGTATGAGTGAGGAATTTCTGGAGCATGCGTTTGAACCGTTTTCGCAGGAGGGGAACCGTACGCTTGCCCTGCAATGGCAGGGAACCGGTCTTGGACTTGCGATCGTAAAGAAACTGGTGGTCATGATGCACGGTACGATTGAGATTCACAGTAAATTAGGAGAGGGTACCGGGGTAATCCTTGATCTGCCGCTTACGATCTCGGGCGTCGATGCTCCGGAAAAAATGCCACAGGCAGTCATGGCAAAACAGAACCTGGAAGGCAGACGGGTGCTTCTTGCAGAGGACAACGAGATCAATACTTTTGTGGCCAGACGTATTCTGGAATCAAAGGGAATTATTGTGGAACATGCGGAAAATGGAAAAAGAGCGGTGGAAATGGTGGAGCAGAATCCGGAGGAATATTTTGACGCAATCGTGATGGATATCCGGATGCCGGTGATGAGCGGACTGGAGGCAGCCAGACAGATTCGGGCAATGGGCCGGACGGATGCACAGACTGTGCCTATAATTGCCATGACGGCCAATGCCTATGAAGAAGATGTCAGCCAGTCGTTGGCGGCCGGGATGAACGCGCATCTTGCAAAACCGATCGAACCGCAGGTGATTCTGGATACACTCGCGGGGTACATAGGCAGTAAGAACTAGAAAGTTGCACTGTAAATGGAAAAAGAAGGGCATGCATTTCGTCGGAATGTCGATGTAAAAGTTGTGATACTGTTGCTATAATAAGTTCCGATGAGAGGAGACGGCAGGATGAAGCATTTGAGACAATTTTTGATTATTTTACTTTTTTCATTTCTGGGAGAAGGGCTAAAGGCATTACTTCCGCTTCCGGTACCGGCAAGCATCTATGGACTGGTACTGTTGTTTACAGCACTGGAGCTTGGAATAATAAAACTTTCTGCAGTGGAAAATGCAGGGAAATTTTTGATAGAGATCATGCCGGTGATGTTTATTCCGGCGGGGACGGGACTGGTCGAGTCCTGGAGCGCCTTAAAGCCGATCTGTGTGCAGGTGGTTGTGATCATGTTTGTATCCACGATTGTGGTTATGGTGATTTCGGGAAGAGTGACACAGTTTGTAATTCGCAGAAATAGAAAGGCATAAGGCAATGAAGGAATTTTTAAATCAGTCTGTATTTTTTGGCGTAGCAATCAGCGTATTGACCTATGAACTGGGTGTATTTTTAAAAAAGAAGCTGAGATGGCCGATATGTAATCCACTTTTAATTTCGATCGTTGCGGTGATTGTTTTTCTGGCCGCGTTTGATATTCCTTACGAGAGTTATAACGCGGGAGCAAAATATCTGAGCTATCTTCTGACGCCGGCAACGGTCTGCCTGGCGATCCCACTCTACGAGCAGGTGGAACTTTTGAAAAAACATTCCAAGGCGATCGTGCTTGGACTGATCTCCGGTGTGATTACGAGCCTTGTGTGTGTGCTTGTACTGGCACTGTTGTTTCATTTTGACCATGCGCAGTATGTGACGCTTCTGCCGAAATCCATCACGACCGCGATCGGCATGGGAATATCGGAGGAGCTAGGCGGTTATGTGACCATCACGGTTGCTGTGATTATTATTACCGGTGTGCTTGGCAATATGCTGGCGGAGACGGTCTGCCGTATATTTAAGATTGAGGAGCCGGTGGCGAAGGGAATTGCAATCGGAGCGTCATCCCATGCGGTTGGTACGGTCAAGGCGATGGAGATGGGAGAGATCGAGGGCGCGATGAGCAGTCTTGCCATTGCGGTTGCGGGACTTCTGACGGTTGTGCTGGCACCGGTATTTGCAGGACTTATGTAGCATGCGGTCTGCCTGCCCAAAATGCAGATCATTACGCACCAGGATCTTATATCTGACATAAGATAAAGAGAGAAAACAAAGAAGTGGAATCTTTATGTATTGTCAGAATAGAATAGTACACACCGTGCAGGAGGGGGACTCACTGTATCGCATTGCGAGACAGTACCACACAACCGTCACGGAACTGATACTTGGAAATCCGGGGGTAAACCCCTACAACCTGCAGGCGGGAATGAAGCTCTATGTCTGCCCGGGGGAAAGCTACGTACCGCCCCAGGGAGGCAGCGCAAACACCGGGAACACGGGAAACAGCGGAAGCACCGGGAACAGCGGTAATGCTGGAAATGGTGGAAATACCAGTAATGCCGGCGTGGGCGGAAACATCGGTATCGGAGTGGTGATTCCGGGTGGACAGCGCCCGGGCGGAAATCAGACAGCGGGAGAGATGCAGAATTCAGTGAATCAGCTGTTTGAGACAATGCGTCTGGCGTGGCTGGAACTGATCTACTGGACACGGATGTATATGATGAGTGTGGATTCCGGGGCAGATGCAAAAGAGCAGTATGCAGTGGAGGGACGCCTGTTGGAAACTGCAGATGCAATCACGGATGTTTTTGCAGAGCGGCTGCCGGTAGCTGTCACAAGACAGCTGCGCAATCTGCTCGTGGAACATGTGGAGATGACGGGGCAGATCATCCGCACGTTAAAATCCGGGGATAAGGAGAATTATGAACAGCAGATCCGGGAGTGGTATGCTAATGCGAATCAGATCGCAACACTTCTCGCTGACCAGAATCCCTACTTTGCAGGAAAAGAGACGAGGAATCTTCTGTTGAATTATCTGGATATGACACGCGAGATTATAGAACATCAGATGAACGGTGAGTATGACCAGAGCATTGATACCTTCCGGGATTTAAGTGATCTGGTGCTGGAACTCGCTGATTATCTCGCAAGAGGACTTCTGGCGCGCTGATGTGCTTTGCAAACGGGCGGTGCCTCTTGTGCATCGCCTTTCTGGTACTATTTGCGGCGCTGCTGATCCTGGCAGTAGTGCACAGAGTGCGGGCGAAGAAAAAAGTTCTTGCATTGACTCCCGGGGAACGGGTGCGGCTGCTCAATGAACTGGCGGAACCCTTTGGATTTGCTTATCTGCCGGCGGAAGACATTTTTACCTCAAGGCTGGATGCCTGGCAACGTGACAAGGGATATGAGGCGAAATATGATACCATGGCGGTGGGTGCCGGGATGGTGATTGACGCATTTCCCGTGTACTTTAATTATGAGGGAAGAACCTGGCTGGTGGAATTCTGGAAGGGACAGTACGGGATCAACACCGGCGGAGAGGTCGGAATTTACCATGCGAAGGGCGTGATTCCGCCGCACGCCTATCACACGGCGCATTTTGAAGCGGTATCGGATGCAGAACTCCCGAGAATCTGCAGCTGTCTGGACACGGCAGAGGAAACGTTTTATGAAATCTGTGCCAGACACTGGTGGCTCACCGGCTTTCGGATGGGCGTGTATACAAAACCGTCGCGCCTCAGACTTGCCACGACGCTGATTTTCCCAGAGCAGGAGATGGCGCTGGCGTTCTGGGAAGGTCTCCACAAAACCGGAAAACCGCGCAGCCTTTTTCGCATCTGCGGAAGAGAAGTCAGTGTGCGGATGAATTTTTCGGAGGAACACGGATTGATTCCGGGAATCTGCAGAAGCGTGGTGCTTCTCTGGAACAGGCTGCTGTGCAGAGGATTTAGGATCGTGACATACCCGTGGAAACGGACGGCGGACAGAATGGTATTTCTATATTATCTGCTTCCGGGATGGTTTCGGAAGATTCTGGTGCTTTCGGGCGGGCGATGCAAACCGCGCTGCAGAACCAGGAAACCGCACAGATCATGTCGGGGCAGGTGAAAACATGGGATGTTATCGAAGGATTGACAGGGCATTGGAACATGCCCTGCACCTTCCGCTTGGCACGGGCAGCCGCTATGTGGTGATCAGTGACTGCCACAGAGGGGAAGGGACAACAAATGACAATTTCCTGAAAAACGCGTACCTGTACGAGGCGGCGATGGAACATTATATAAAGAGAGGATTCTTCTATCTGGAACTGGGGGACGGGGAGGAACTCTGGGAAAACCGCTGCATGGACCGGATTGTGCACTATCACGAGACCGTGTATGAGATGTTTGCTTGTCTGCAAAGCCGGAATGCGCTGTGCCGCATCTATGGAAACCACAATATGGAGCTGAGAAAAATCCTGCCGGAGGCGATTATATTAGATAATTGCGAGGGCGGAAGGGATGTCTGCATGATTCACGGGCATCAGGCGGATTTTTTTAATTCTGTGTGCTGGAGGCTCTCCAGAGCTCTGGTGCGCTACGTGTGGAAACCGTTGGAGCGCTCCGGCGTGAATGATCCCACGAGTGCGGCGCGCAATTATAAAAAGGCGGTCCGGTATGAACAGTGCCTGGCGGGCTGGACCAGACTTCACGACCGTTATCTGATTGCCGGCCATTCACACAGACCGAGACTGCCGGAAAACGGGGAGCTGTATCTGAATGCGGGAAGCTGTGTGCATCCCGGGTGCATCACTGCCATCGAACTGGAACAGATGCAGATGACGCTTGTGAAATGGAAGGTGGCGACGCGCCCGGACATGACCATGTATGTGGTACGTGAGAAGCTTGCCGGACCGGTTGCCATTTTGTAGGAAAAACGCGATTTTTCAAAAAAATCATTTGACGGAACCGCCATTTATGATAATATATATATCGTTATATTAAATCGTTAAAGCGAGGACGGAAGCGTCCCTGACGATAGCTGGTAATTGGAGGAGCAGAAAAATGATTAAAGTTGTGAAGTTTGGCGGTAGCTCTCTGGCAAGTGCGGAACAGTTTGCAAAAGTGGGGAAGATCATTCAGGCGGATAAGGAAAGACGTTATGTAGTGCCGAGTGCCCCGGGAAAACGCAATGCCAAGGACACCAAGGTCACAGATATGTTATATGCCTGTTATGCGCTGGTGGAGGCGGAGGAGGATTTCCGCGTGCCGCTGATGAAGATCAAGGACCGCTATGACACAATTATCAATGGACTGAATCTGAAGCTGTCACTGGAGGAAGAATTCAAAAAGATCAGTGAGAACTTTAAAAATAAAGCGGGGGTTGACTATGCGGCGTCCCGCGGCGAATATCTGAACGGTATCATTATGGCGAATTACCTTGGCTACGAGTTTGTGGATGCGGCAGAGGTGATTTCCTTCGAGGAGGACGGAACTTTTGACGCGGAGAAGACCAACAAGGTGCTGGCAGAGCGTCTGGAGAAATGCGAGCGTGCGGTAATTCCGGGATTCTACGGGGCACTGCCGGACGGAACGATCAAGACCTTTTCCAGAGGCGGTTCCGACATCACGGGATCCATCGTGGCGCGTGCGGTACATGCCACCTGCTATGAGAACTGGACGGATGTGTCGGGCTTTCTCATTGCAGATCCGCGCATCATTAAGGATCCGCAGCCGATCAAGACGATCACATACCGTGAGCTGCGCGAGCTTTCCTATATGGGCGCCAGCGTGCTTCATGAGGACGCAGTGTTCCCGGTGAGAAAAGCAGGAATTCCGATCAACATCCGCAATACCAACGCGCCGGATGACGAGGGAACCTGGATCGTGGAGAGCACCTGCCATCAGTCAAAATACACCATTACCGGTATTGCCGGCAAAAAAGGTTTTGTTTCCGTCAATATTGATAAGGATATGATGAATTCCGAGGTTGGATTCGGGAGAAAAGTATTGTCCGCGTTTGAGGAGAATAATATCTCATTCGAGCATATGCCGTCTGGCATCGACACGATGACAATCTTCGTTCACCAGCCGGAATTCGAGGGCAAGGAGCAGGCAGTGATCTCAGCAATTCACCGTCTGGCAAAGCCGGACAGTATCGAGCTGGAGGGTGATCTGGCGCTGATCGCGGTTGTGGGACGCGGCATGAAGTCGACCAGAGGAACGGCAGGCCGTATCTTCTCGGCACTGGCACATGCAAACATCAACGTCAAGATGATCGATCAGGGATCTTCTGAGCTTAACATTATTATCGGTGTGAGCAATGCGGATTTTGAACCGGCAATCCGTGCGATCTATGACATTTTCGTGGAGACCCAGCTTTAAGATTAAGATATGAAGAACAACAAGCACGAGCAAAATGAATTACAGCGTATGATGGAAGGCAGGGCTGCCCGCATGATTGCGGCTGCAGTCACTGTCTTTTTGTGCGTACTGACATTGTTTGAATTTGTTGCGCTCAAGATGGAGTGGAATGTGCCTGCACTGGCGGTGCTAAGCGGCGACAACGGACTGTGGACCAGGGAGTACCAGCGGGAAGAACTGGTGATGGACGGCAGCACGGAAAACATTCTGCTCGCAGACGATGGAGAGACACCGCTCACAGGAAGTGGTGAGAATGCCAAAACGAATGTGGGGGAAAACGGAAGCGGCGGGACGGCGCAGACCGGTGCGAACACAGAGAACGGGGAAGATTTGCTGGTGGAAGGGACAGAAGCGGTGCGGCAGGAAGAGACTGAGACGCCGGATGTAAGCGGAACCGGAAAAGCGGAAGCGGATGTTAAGGAGACGCAGACACCGGAATTTTCGTATTATATCCGCATCAATCGCAAGCAGAACTGCGTCACGATCTACACCCAGGATGAGGAGGGGGAGTATACGGTACCCTATAAGGCAATGGTATGCTCGACCGGACTTTACAACGCAACGCCGCGCGGAACTTACCAGATTTCCACCAAGTATCTGTGGCGGGAACTCTATGGCGGTGTGTATGGGCAGTACGCGACGCGGATTCACGGGGGAATCCTGTTCCATTCTGTGCCCTATTACAAGCGCGCAAAGGATACACTCTGTACGGACAAGTATAACAAGCTGGGACAGCAGGCGTCGATGGGCTGCGTAAGACTGACGGTGGAGGATGCAAAATGGATTGCGGAGAACTGCCCGGAAGGCACTACGGTTGAAATATACGACGGGGAAGACCCGGGGCCGCTCGGGAAACCGGAGGCACAAAAACTGGATAAATCAGATCCGGACTGCCACTGGGATCCGACTGATCCGGATGAGGAAAATCCCTGGCAGCAGACGGAGATGTCCGTGACGGAGAGCGAGCAGGAAAAACAGATAAAATAGAAAAAATAGAACGACGAAGGCGACATCCTATTCATTTGAATCGATGTCGCCTTCTAAACTATCTCGTCCATGGGACTGTACCTCTCTTTTCTTTTTTTGCTCTCTCTTTCGGACTTCTTCGTTTCCTTCGTACCTTTGTATCACTCTTCTTATGACGGTGGATATCGCATCATATCTGATTAACTCATCTGATACTGATTCCTCTTTCCATGATTTGGATTGTCACGTGTGTTCTTCGGGAGTTAGAAAAAAACGAATGCAATTACGTTTTCGGTGGTCTGTACCTCTCTTTCCTTAATATCGTTTTGGGTAAATCGTTACGTTTCTGGTGGCTTGTACCTTCCTTTCCTTCGATTTCGTTTTCCTTTCTTTTTGTTGTCTTTATTCTATCTGATATATGAGAAAAAGTCAAGCATAAAATGAGAAAATTATAATAAAAAATATTTAAAAACAATAAACAAAGAATAAACGAAAAAATATTCTGAAAATATAGATGCAATAGATATAATATATATTTTTCGTAAAATACATGTAAATGCTTCGCTGTGGCAGAAGAGCGCGCGTTTCATATAATAAAGAGAAGGGAGCGTAATTCTATGAATAGACAGACCATACTTTTCATCAGTGACATGCGTCAGGTCTATCTGGCGGAGATTATGACCAAAAGAGGACTCAACGTACGCTGCCTGGATATCAGAAACAGCGGGACGGTAAAAGAACAGCTCGAGAAGTTGAAAAGTTTTCTGGCGGAGGCGGATATGCTGATCCTCCCGATTCCGGTGACAAAGATACCGGAACAGAAAATGCTGAACGATATATTGAATAAAAACCTGACAAACGATACGCTGGTGCTTGGAGGCTGCTTCTCGCCGGAACAGCAGGAACTTTTGGAGCGCAGGGACATTCACTATCTGGATTTTATGAAAGATGAGATTGTGACGGAAGAAAATGCAGTGGCGACGGCGGAGGGCGTGATCGCGGAGCTTGTGAACCACAGCCCTTATAACATTGAGGAGGCAAAAATTATCGTCACCGGTTACGGCTGCTGCGGCAGAGCGGTGGCTGCGAGGCTGAAAGCGCTCGGCGCGCGCGTGACAGTGCTGGCAAGAAGACGGGAAGTGCGTAAACTTGCCAAGAAGGATGGATTTTATGCCGCGGATTTTGCGTTTGGACCGGAGGAAGCGATGGGGGCGGCAATGCTGGTCAACACGGTTCCGGCACCTGTGGTTACAGGTGCGATCATCCGCGAACTGCCGCGGGATGCATATATTTTAGACATCGCGTCCAAACCGGGCGGTACGGATTTCGCCTGCGCCAGAGAGTGCGGCATCCGTGCGGATCTGGCACTTGGACTTCCGGGAAAATATGCGCCGAAGGAGAGCGCCTATATTCTGGACCGGGCGGTGGAGAGATTCGTGCGAAAGGAGCATGAAATGTGATGGATTTTTCCAATTATAATATCGGGCTTGGAATTACCGGTTCGTTTTGTACGTTTGCGAAAGCAAGAAAAGAAATACAGCGGCTGTGCGATATGGGCGCCAATGTGGTGCCGGTTTTTTCATTTAATGCGCAGACGTGTGACACGCGGTTCGGAAGTGCGAAAGATTATGTGGACGGAATCTGCGAGATTACCGGAAATGAGGGCATCCGTACCATCTGTGCTGCGGAGCCGATCGGACCGAATAATTTTCTGGACATCATGGTCATTGCGCCCTGCACCGGAAATACGGCGGCAAAACTCTGCAACGGAATCACGGATACGCCGGTACTGATGGCGACCAAAGCGCATATGCGCAACGGTAAGCCGCTTGTGATTGCCATCTCGACGAACGATGCGCTCGGCGCCAGCTTTAAGAATATTGGAATGCTGATGAATATGAAAAATATTTATTTCGTTCCGTTCGGGCAGGACAACTGCAAGAGCAAGCCGAACTCCATGATCGCAAAAATGGAGCTCCTGCCGGACACAATCGAGGCGGCGCTCGCCGGCAGGCAGATCCAGCCGATTCTGCAGACCCCGACGTAACGCAGATCTGACGGAGCCGGGCGGAGACAGAGACGGAAAATGCCGGGGACGTTTTATATAGTAGATCATAGATCATTTTAGAGTTCCGGATGCTCCTGGCAAGGGGGATTCTAATCGAAAAACCCGGCATTTCTAATCCGCACCGCATTCGGCATCTTCGATGATCCGTGTCTTTCCAAGCTTTGAGCACTCCGCGGGTGTGTTCGCAAGCCGGCAGACAATTTAAGGACTTTTGTGCGTTCCTTGCATCACCAATGAACAAAAATAACCGCGCGAAGCCGATGTCTGAGTTGGCATCTGCCCTGTTTTCAATAGTAGATGCCAGCGAGTTTCGGTTCGCGCGGTTTTATATTGTCTGTGAAGCGGTGATGCTAGAAACGCTAAAAAGTCCGCTCATTGTCTGCGGCTTGCCGGACACATCCCGCGGATTGTCAAAGCGTGGCAAAGACACAGAACCTGATGCCAAATGCGGCACGGAAGAAATGCTCGGATTTTTCTCCAAAGAATCCGCCCCTGCCAGAAGCATCCGGAACAATAAGATGCTCTGATTTTCTGCAAAATAAAAAAAATTCAGCAGTTTTCCGTCGCTGTCTCCGCCCGGCGCAGGGAGTCTGCTTCCGGTGGGCTGCAGAGCGGCTGTGGCTGCGGCAGGCGAAAACAGATGGCGATTTGTGATTCATTTGATAAGATAAAAGGTGTTTCCTTACGCCTGCTTGGATGCCTCGTAGGCTTCGCGACAGGCCTTAGCCAGCTGATCGCCGCAGGAAGTCGGGCGTCCGTTGCAGGAGATGCCGCCGATTTTCTCCTCAACCTGCTCGACGGTAAGACCCTCGACGAGCTTCGGAATCGCCTGAAGATTGCCGTTGCAGCCGCCGGTGAACTTTACGTTATGCACGATGTTGCCCTCCAATTCAAGATCAATCTGTGTGGAACAGGTGCCTCTGGTCTTATATGTGTATGTCATTTTGAAATCCTCCTTTATTGAAAAAATAGATCGTTCAGATCACTTTTGAGTATAACATGGAACCGGAAGTGTGCAAGAAAAATTTGCAGTAAAGCGGCAGTTAATAAAAAATTTACAATTCTTTTACGCCTGTTTTTATTGTGGTGGTGCTGGAAAAGTGTTACAATAACAATATTGTGCGGGGTCATACCCTTTTGCAGGTGTCCCGCAGGAGAATGGATTTTGACACAGTTTTGTGTAAAAACAGGAGTAGGAGCTTTTTATGAGTGCAATAACGAAGATCTTCGGAACCCACAGCGAGCGTGAGTTAAAGCGGATTTACCCGCTTGTCGACAAGGTGGAATCTTACCGCGAGGCGATGGGAGCACTTTCCGATGAAGAATTAAAGAACAAGACGAAGGAATATAAGGAGAGACTGGAGAACGGCGAGACGCTGGACGATCTTCTTCCGGAGGCATATGCGACGGTGCGTGAGGCGGCGAAGCGTGTGCTCGGCATGGAGCATTATCGTGTGCAGATTATTGGTGGTATCATTCTCCACCAGGGACGTATCGCTGAGATGAAGACCGGTGAAGGTAAGACTCTGGTATCGACACTGCCGGCATACTTAAATGCACTTGAGGGCAAGGGCGTGTGCATCGTCACAGTCAACGACTATCTGGCAAAGCGTGACTCTGAGTGGATGGGACAGGTCCATGAATTCCTGGGACTGAAAGTCGGCGTGGTTTTGAACGAGATGACGAATGATGAGCGCCGGGATGCTTATAACTGTGACATTACCTACGTGACAAACAATGAGCTTGGCTTTGATTATCTGCGTGATAACATGGTAATCTATAAGGAACAGCTGGTGCAGCGCGGACTGCATTTTGCCATCATCGATGAGGTCGACTCGGTATTGATTGATGAGGCGCGTACACCGCTCATCATTTCCGGACAGAGCGGCAAATCCACCAGACTGTATGAGGCATGCGATATTCTGGCGTGCCAGATGAAGCGCGGTGAGGATATGCCGGAGTACTCCAAGATGGATGCTATCATGGGCGTGGAGCAGGAGGAGACCGGAGACTTCATCGTAAACGAGAAGGATAAGGTGGTCAGCCTGACACAGGATGGTGTGAAGAAGGTTGAGCAGTTCTTCAAGATAGAGAACCTGGCTGATCCGGAGAATCTGGAGATTCAGCATAACATTATTCTGGCGCTGCGCGCACACAACCTGATGTTCCGCGACCAGGATTACGTGGTGAAGGACGACCAGGTTATGATCGTCGATGAGTTTACCGGACGTATTATGCCGGGACGCCGTTATTCAGACGGACTTCATCAGGCGATTGAGGCGAAGGAGCATGTGAAGGTCAAGAGAGAGAGCAAGACTCTGGCAACGATCACATTCCAGAACTTCTTTAACAAGTTTGAGAAGAAAGCAGGTATGACCGGTACCGCATTGACGGAGGAGAAGGAGTTCCGCGACATCTACGGCATGGACGTCGTCGAGATCCCGACCAACCGCCCGATCGCCCGTATCGATCATCATGATGTTGTATACAAGACAAAGAATGAAAAATACAAGGCGGTTGTGGAGGAAGTGGTAAAATCCCATGAAAAGGGACAGCCGGTACTTGTCGGTACCATCAATATCGATACTTCCGAGCTGATCAGCGGCATGCTGAAGCGCGAGGGAATTCCGCATACGGTATTGAACGCAAAGTTCCATGAAAAAGAGGCTGAGATTGTAGCCGGTGCCGGACAGCACGGAGCGGTGACGATCGCGACCAACATGGCAGGACGTGGTACCGATATTAAGCTGGATGATGAGTCGAAGGCTGCAGGCGGTTTGAAGATCATCGGTACAGAGCGTCATGAATCCAGACGTATTGATAACCAGCTGCGCGGTCGTTCCGGACGTCAGGGAGATCCGGGTGAGTCCCAGTTCTTCATTTCTCTTGAAGACGATCTGATGCGTCTGTTCGGTTCTGAGAAGCTGATGGACATTTTCAATGCACTCGGTGTTCCGGAAGGTGAGCAGATCCAGCATAAGATGCTGACATCTGCGATTGAGAAAGCGCAGAAGAAGATCGAGGGCAACAACTTCGGTATCAGAAAGAATCTTCTTGAGTATGATCAGGTTATGAACGATCAGAGAGAGATTATCTACAAGGAGCGCCGCCGCGTACTGGACGGAGAGAACATGCGCGATGCGATTTTCAAGATGATCACGGATCGTGTGGAAAATTGTGTAGATACCTGTATTTCTTCTGATATTCCGAAGGAAGAGTGGGATCTGAATGAACTGAACCAGCTGATCCTCTCCATGATTCCGATGCAGGCAGTGACGCCGGAGGACGTGGACAGCGTTAAGAATAATAAGGAACTGAAGCATCTGTTAAAGGAGCGTGCAGTGAAGCTGTATGAGGCGAAGGAGACGGAGTTCCCTGAGCCGGAGCAGTTCCGTGAACTTGAACGTGTCGTTCTCCTGAAGGTGATCGACCGCAAGTGGATGGATCACATTGATGATATGGATCAGCTTCGTCAGGGTATCGGACTGCAGTCCTACGGACAGAGAGATCCGCTTGTCGAGTACAAGATGGCAGGATTTGACATGTTCGACGAGATGACGGCGAGCATTCAGGAGGATACGATCCGGCTGCTGTATCATGTGAAGATTGAGCAGAAGGTTGAGCGTGAGCAGGTAGCGAAAGTGACCGGAACGAACAAGGATGAGTCTGCGACGAACACGCCGAAGAAGCGTGCTGCGGCAAAGGTATATCCGAACGATCCGTGTCCGTGTGGAAGCGGCAAGAAGTATAAGCAGTGCTGCGGCAGAAACGCAGCGCAGTAGGAGTGCTGCAAACGGCAGACTGCAATGACGGGCGGACGGCAGAACGCTGTTTATCCGGCAGAAAAGTCGACAGAACAGCATAAGGAAGAGAGAGCATTTCAGGTAGATAATTTTTGCCGGGAATGCTCTTTTTGCATATTTTCATCTGTATGCAGAAAAATACATACAGAGTGCATTTTTGGGTGGCAATTTCCAGAAATCTGATTTATAATTCATACCAAACAGGTAGAATATGAGACGGCAGACTGCCGGACAGAAGGAGGAACACTATGTACAACGTAAGAAAAGTGACTGAGGATATTGTTTGGGTTGGAGCCAGTGACAGAAGACTGGCGCTGTTTGAAAATATATTTCCAATTCCGCGCGGGGTATCCTACAACTCTTATGTATTATTGGATGAGAAGACGGTACTTTTGGATACAGTCGATGCGTCCGTGGCGGGACAGTTTTTTGAAAATCTGGAGCATGTGCTCGACGGACGGAAACTGGATTATCTGATTGTCAATCACATGGAACCGGATCACTGTGCGATGATCGGGGATCTGGTGCGCCGTTATCCGGAAGTGCAGGTGGTCGGAAACACCAAGACATTTGGAATGATAAAACAGTTCTTCGGAACGGATTTCGCGGAGAGAGCCGTGACGGTAAAAGAGGGAGATACGCTTGCAACCGGTGCGCATACATTGCACTTTGTGATGGCGCCGATGGTACACTGGCCGGAGGTAATGGTAACCTATGATGAGAAGGACAAGGTGCTTTTTGCTGCGGACGGATTCGGAACGTTTGGCGCATTGAACGGCAATATTTTTGCGGATGAAGTCGATTTTGACCGCGACTGGCTGGATGATGCCAGAAGATATTACACGAACATTGTCGGAAAGTACGGTGCATCGGTGCAGGCATTGTTAAAGAAAGCCTCCGGGCTGGAGATCGCAGTGATCTGCCCGCTCCACGGACCGATCTGGAGGGAGAATCTGGGCTATATTCTGGAAAAATATCAGAAGTGGAGCACCTATGAGGCGGAGGATCAGGCGGTTGTGATTCTGTATGCAACCATGTACGGTAACACGGCATCGGCGGCGGATGCGCTTGCAGGAAGACTTGCGGCAAAGGGCGTGAAGAAGATTGCCGTTTATGATGTCTCGAACACCCATGTGTCGGAGCTCATCAGTGAGATCTTCCGCGCAAGCCATGTGGTGTTTGCGGCGCCGACTTACAACGGAGGCATCTATCCGGTGATGGAGAACCTGCTCGCCGACATGAAGGCACTTGCGGTTCAGAACAAGACCGTAGCACTGATGGAGAACGGCACCTGGGCACCGATGACGGCAAAGCAGATGAGAGAAAAACTGGCGGAACTGAAAAATGTGACGATTCTGGATACGCAGATCACCATAAAATCGGCGATGGCGCCGGAGCAGGAAGGACAGCTTGAGGCACTTGCGGATGCGATCGTAGCGAGCATGGACAATCAGTAATTGTGTTGCTGACTTTATCATTGCGTTTTGTGGGAAGCAAAGACTTTCTCATATAAATAACGGATAACAAAAGAAGAAATAACGCGATCGTTTCAGGATCGCTGGTTGGGAAAAGGCACCTGTTTGCTTGTACAAAGTAATATGTACGAAGTGGATGGGTGTCTTTTTCTGCTTTATAAGAAAATGCATTCTGTGGAGAGAACTCTTTTTATAACAAAAGCGAACATTTGTTTGCAATTAAAAAAAGATGTGATATAATGTGCATATGCAATGAGCAGTGCCAGACGTGACGGCTGCGATATATGTCTGCTTGCAGGCTATATATCGCAGATGTTGCGGATGATAGGGCGAATGCCCGTCAGTCCGGAAAATCTATGATTTTTCGGACGAGCACTGCGGGTATGAACAGAGACGGTTGCGCATGCTTGCATGCGGCAGACGGATATGCGCCATGTGAACGCGCCCGCGAGTCCGGGGAACCGGAGGTTTCACGGACTTTTGCCGGAGCGTAATATGAACGTGATATTTTTGAGGGGCTTATCACTGGGATAGAGGAACTTTGAAATGTGGACAATACAACGAATGGACGAAATGGATGATGGAGATGAGGAACGCTTGCCGGGCGAGCCGATGATGACAGCGGTTACGTTGGAAAGTGATCTGGGAGAAATACTTCAATTTCAAATGCCTCACAACTGGTTGCTTATGCAGGGATTACAAGAAGGAGAAGAGTGGCCTGAGGACATCGAGGAGGAGGATTCAGAAGCGTTAAAAGCGCGGGAACAGGCAGCGTGGATGGAAAATTATTATCATGCGTTGCAGGAACTTGAGGGGGAAGAAGAGCAATGTAAGCATGGGGCAGAGGGATAAATCGGAATTTGACGAAGGAGGTTGATTGTATGAAAAAGTTGATAGCATTAGTTTTAGCAG
>OLFX01000680.1_pt1 | contig 50773 bp, 34 predicted proteins | sample 1605091 | NCBI WGS metagenome assembly OLFX01 (sample SAMEA3888906, study PRJEB22519) | human gut metagenome | biome: human gut; feature: human-associated habitat; material: faeces | place: Denmark | collected 2012 | reverse complement strand
CCGACCGACTTACGTCCCCAAAATCAATGTCTTCAAATTTTTGTCATGTACTTAAAATACAAATACGAAATATTCGGTCAATTCGGATCAGACAGTATTCTATTATAAAAATAATACTATAAAGGACACCACTCCGGAATATAACAATTCTATTGTGCGCAATGTTTTTAGCACGGAATCGGAACATGCTTTTCCCAACTATCCGGACAATAAATTTATCGGCGCCACTTTGGAAGATGTTTTTGTAATGGAAGGGGGTATTGATGCCATATACGAACTCAAAGAAGGAAGTCCGGCATTGGGCTATGGAACGAACGGATATGATTGTGGAATTTTCAGCGGTCCCTATCCTTTTGTACTTTTCGGACGTCCAAGACTTGTCCCGTACATTTATGAGGCAACTATCCCTAACCAGTCAACCGATGGAAAATTGAATATCACGCTTAAAATAAAGAGTCAAAATGAATAATACATTACTATCCCCGATGCGAAAGATACCGAGGTGGATAATGTGTTTGTGTTTTCTGTGCGTGACTATATTGCATGCACAGAACCGCGTAGAATATTTTTGGAATACAGATCCAGGTATAGGTCGGGGCAATATTTTGATTGGGAATAATGAGACATTTAATGCCGAAATTCCGACAGATTATTTGCCAATAGGAATTAATCTTTTAGGTATTCGTGCTTTAGACGGGAAATATGCCTCCCCTACATTGCTCAGATTGGTATTTAACGCCTTGCCTTATGGGGAAAATAATACGAAGCTCGAATATTTTTGGGACGAAGACCCCGGTATAGGCAGTGCAACTCCATATCCCATTGCACTAAGTGGCGAAACAACGGTCCTGAATATGTCGCTCGTTACAAATGAAATGCCAGCGGGCATACATACCCTAGGGCTCCGTTTGGGATATGGCAATATATGGACTCCTACGGTACTTCATCTGGTAGCGATACCTCCTCAAAACGGAAAAGTTGACCGTATAGAATATTTTTGGGATAAAGATCCCGGTATCGGACAGGCCACACCCTATGCCATTGAAGCCGATGAAGAATCCGCATTGTTAAATATGTCAATTCTGACCGATACGCTATCAGATGGTATGCACTTATTGGGGATGCGTATCGGAAATGGCGTAAGTTGGTCACCGACTTATACCAAAATTGTAGGTATAGCCGCAAATGGCGGAGCAATCAATGCGGTGGAATATTATTGGGATACTGATCCCGGATATGGAAAAGCTACACCATTAAACTTTGGAATAGGAGAAATTGCGATTGTCCAGGAAGAGATACCAGTCCCGGAAGATTATGGCTCACACGTGTTGGTCATCAGAGCAAAATCAGGAAACACATGGAGTTCTTCGTTGGTACAGAATATCTGCGTAAATGCCATTCCTGACTTTACTCTTGCCAAGGACACGGTATGCTGTGGTGAAGAAGTTGCCATCACGAACTTGACCACCGGTGCTACAGAAGAGACCGAGTATAAATGGGATATGGATGGTGACGGTGAAATTGATATGACTGGCGACAAAGACCTAACATATACGTACGATGAAGCAGGAGAATATATGGTTACGTTATCCGTTAAAACCGTTGGAGAGTGTGAATCCATATGCACAAAACCCATTGTCGTATTGGGGACTTCTGCACCGTCGGTATCACTGAGTGCATCATCGAAAGAAAATTGTGAAGGCGATACCATTTGCTTTGTAGCGAAAGCGCTTGATGCAGGCTTCAATCCCGAGTTTGAATGGTTGATAAACGGAGAGACTGTGGCTTATGGAGAAAACGATACTTTACAGACAAATACTTTAACAGATGAATCACAAGTACAAGTCCGGGTATATTCTTCCAATCCTTGTTGTCAGGTTGACGTTGCAGAATCGGCCATTCTTACAATAAATGTAAAACCTCTGCCGGAGGTTACATTAGAACCGTATTTCCCTGTATATACAACAGAAAGCGCATTTATGCTGGATGGTGGATTCCCTTCAGGCGGCATTTATTATATAGATGGAGAAGAAGCAACATATTTTGATCCACAAGAACGTGGGTCTGGCATTTACTTGATTACTTATTGTTATGAAGCGCCATCTGGTTGTCAGAATATGATAACACAGCGCATGGAGGTTCGTGAGCCAAACGAACATTCTTTGCAGAAAGGTGATGTCAACAAAGATGAAAAAGTAGATGCTATGGACATACTATGTGCAATAGATTTAATTTATGAACACATCTCCCCAACATGGAATAAAACTACTGCGGACATAAATGAAGATGATGACATTGACATTCGAGACGTGGTAGGTATCACCGGAATTATTCTTGGCAATGATGATGTTAAAAGTTCTACTTATACCCAATATGCAGAAAACAGTCTCACTGTCAAAGATACTTTTGTCACCACAGGAACCGGTACCGCAGATCTAACTTTTGAGCTAAACAATAAAGATGTTGTGAGTGGAATACAATTTGACATTCTACTTCCCGATGGCATCGAGTTGGAATCTTGTACCAAAGGATTGACGGTCGGTAAAAAATTAAATGCCACGAATAATGTATATACGATTTTAGCTTATTCCGAAGATTTGAAATCGTTGAGTGGACAATTTGATGTAAAAACCACATTGCCGATAAATATTTCTGATGGGGTGTATGAATTGATGCCTGAAAACTGTATTATGTCCGGACCTGATATGAGTGAGTTGCACCATCAAATAAAAGGCGGCAAACTTTGTGTAGAAATTAATTCAAATGTAGAAAACACTCTTGAAGAAGGTATCGCTATACAAGTCAGTCAAAGAGGATTAAACGTTCTACATGCTGTAAATGGAACCCTTATGATAACTGACATGCATGGACGTTTCCTATTGGCCACAGAAATTAATAATGATACACAATTTGTTCCTTTATCAGGACTGATAGATGGTGTTTATATAGCAGAAGTACGTGTTGGAGAAAGAATAAAGCGACTTAAATTTATTTGGAAATAATAAATATGTTTTTAGCGTTCATTGTTTATCGGTTAAGATTTTATCTATAGATATTGCAATGACCTTTAAACAGTTTTGACCTCACGTTCATACTCAATATGGGACGAGGGTGTATCAACATCTGGTACACCCTCTCTTCATATCTAATCAAAAATAATGCCTAAAATGCAACTAATCTCAGGCTTTGCCATACCATAAACAACTTGAGTTAGAATTTAAATCAGGAAATAGACCGTTGCCCGTCATTGACAAAATCTATGTCATTGGCGGGCTTTTTCTCAAAAAGCAATATGCCGTAATGGCAGATAATGAATTAGCAATACCGTTTTGAAAAGCGATGTTCAATCCGCAAGTCTTTAAAGGTATCATGAATCGAGATTTTTCTCTGTGACAAACATACAAAGAGGAGAAGCCAATGAAACTGATACCAGTACAAGTTCCCAGCAGGACCTTCTTTATGAAAATTCTCGGGGAAAGAAATACTTCCTTTCCAGTTCTACAAAACGGTTATAGGATACCAGGCACGGAAAAGATTAACAATTATGATTTAACATGACCGATATTTTACATCCAACCATTTTGCACAGAATTTTTTTATCAATATCTTTGCCTGAAACTTACCACAAACCCAACAATGAAATCTACAATGAAAACAAAATTCCTTAGCATCGTCGGTTCTGTTTGTCTGATAGCGGGGACTATGGGCTTCGTTTCATGCAGCGAAGAGGATGAACCTAAAATGTCCGTAGAACTGACGCTGTCCACCAACGAAAAATCGGTCACAACCGACCAGCTCACCTACGAATTCGACGTCATTTCCGGCAACGGCGACTATCAGGTCGAGGTTGCAAACAGCACGGGCTATTCACAGGGAAAAGCGACTGTCAACGGCAACCACATAACCGTAGAACTGGTTGACCGTGACACGTACCTGACCATCACGGACAAGGAAGGCAAACAAAAGAACCTTACTATCCTAACCACACATCCGTCGCTCGAATGCAATTGGTATCAGGTTCTCGCCATATATGGATGCACTTACAATATGGACTGTGAATATGGCACCGGCGAATATAGCATCACAGAATACGGTTCAAAGCATGCCGTATCGCTATCATTGGACGAGAAACACAAGATAGGCATTAAAACCCTTCTTCCCAATACGAGCGAAAAATGGATTCTGAACGACAGCCGCGGCTCGGTGCTTTATCTCGATGTGGCAGTCAGCAACGGCCGTGACATAACTTCCAGCGAACCGGTTGAATTCAAGGCTAAGAAAGCAGAGCAAATCCACTTTCCGCTGAAATTTGGAGAAGGCCATTGGTCTTTTGTCTCTCAGGCTGAGAAGAATCCGTTTATTCTGATAATGAAAAAAACCGAAGGAATGGATGCCGATGTGCTTCAAGTCAAAGTATGGGAAAAGGACGAACCGATGCCGTTCGTTCTGGAAGACACCGCAGGAAACCGCGCTAACATTACCATCATTCCGCAATAATTCTGCAAAGACAACATACAGAAAGCCGGCCTCTCAAAAGCCGGCTTTTTCATTTCGTACCGATACTGTTTCGGGAAAAATGTTCCATTGGTTTCTTTTTCTGTTCCCCTACAGCCACCCTCGGATTGAAAAGCCGAAACGAAACCCGCCGTTATTCAAAAATAATTGTAACTTTGTAATTTGGAATTAATTCACGAACATACAGAAATGGATCAAAATAGAAAAATACGTGTCGGTATTACGCACGGCGACATCAATGGCATCGGCTATGAAGTCATTTTAAAAACACTTTCCGAACCTCGCATGGTGGAGCTCTGCACTCCCATTGTCTACGGTTCGTCGAAAGCTCTATCCTACCACCGCAAAGCATTGGAGCTGCCCAACGTGAACTTCAACATGGTGCCACGTGCCGAAGAAGCGCTGGAAAACGCCAACAACCTCGTTGAAGTGCTCGACGGCGAAGTGAAAATAGAATTGGGCAACGCCACAGAAATAGCAGGAAAAGCCGCACTGGCTTCGCTGAAACGTGCCGCCGACGACCTCCGCAACGGCATTATCGACGTGCTCGTCACCGCTCCTATCAACAAGAACACCATACAGAGCGAGGAATTCCACTTCCCGGGACATACGGAATATCTGGAATCACGCATCGGTGAAGGCAACAAGTCGCTGATGATTCTATGCAACGACAATCTGCGTGTAGCGCTTGTCACTACCCACCTGCCCATCGCCGAAGTTCCGCAGGCCATCACAAAAGAAGCCATCGTCGAGAAGCTAAGCATTTTCAACGAATCGCTTGCCCGCGATTTCGGCATCATCAAGCCGCGTATTGCAGTGCTTTCCCTTAATCCGCACGCAGGCGAAAACGGCATGCTCGGCAAGGAAGAGAACGAAATCATCACTCCGGCCATCGAAGAAGCCTACGCCAACCGCATACTTTGCTTCGGTCCGTATGCAGCCGACGGATTTTTCGGAAGCGGCCAATACAGCCATTTCGACGGCGTGCTCGCCATGTACCACGACCAGGGACTGGCTCCGTTCAAGACTATTGCCATGGAAAGCGGCATCAACTTTACTGCCGGACTGCCCTACGTGCGCACATCGCCTGACCACGGCACAGGATACGACATCGCCGGAAAGAACATGGCCGACGAACAGTCGTTCCGCCAGGCCATCTACAAGGCTATCGACATTTTCCGCTGCCGCGAAAACTACTACGAAATGCGCAGCAACCCGCTCCGCAAGCAGTATTTCGACAAGAGCGGCGACAAGGAAGTGCTCGACCTCACGAAAGAGGACAACGACACTCCGGAAATCCTGAACGATTAATTTTTTTCGAGAATTACGATATGAACTATGCAATAATCGCTGCCGGCGAAGGTTCACGTCTGGCACAAGAAGGAGTTGCCAAGCCCAAACCGCTTGTCGACATCAACGGCGAGCCGATGATCGGACGGCTCATCCACCTGTTTACACGCTGCAATGCCGAAAGCATAAGCGTGATTGTCAACGAAGAGATGCATGAAGTGCGCGAATATCTGGAAAGTCTGACGCTCGACGTACCGTTCCGTCTGGTAGTGAAATCCACCCCCAGTTCGATGCACAGTTTCTACGAGCTGTCGCGCGTCATGAAGCCGGGACGCTTCTGCCTGACCACCGTCGACACCATTTTCCGCGAAGACGACTTCCGCCGCTACATCGAAGCAATGGAAGCCGCTACCGACTACGACGGCATGATGGCCGTAACTTCCTACATCGACGACGAGAAACCGCTCTACGTTGAAACCGACGGCGACCTGAACATCACAGCCTTCCGCGACGAGGCCTATGAAGGTGCCACCTACATTTCCGGCGGAATCTATGCCCTTAACGAAAAGGCAGTCCGCATCCTTGAACAATGTATGGAACAGGGCATCGCACGCATGCGCAACTTCCAGCGCGCCCTCGTAGCCGGCGGACTGAAACTGAAAGCCTATCCGCTCGGAAAAATCCTCGATGTGGACCACGCCGGTGACATCGAAAAGGCGGAAGCCTTTCTTAACGGAAAAGATTGAATTCGAAAAGAGATAAACCAACAAGTTATGGCAGAAATAGTTATCGCCGGCATTATGAGAGCCGGAGCCTACTCTCCCAACCACATCGGCAACGATGCGGCCATCTTCAACGCGACTGCCGACCAGCTGAGAAAGCGCGGCTGCACGGTAAACATCTATAGCGAGGAGCAATTCATCAGCGGAAAGGTGTCGGAACGCATCATTCTGAACATGTGCCGCGAACAGGAATCCATCCGCCTGCTCCAGAAAATGGAAGATGAAGGACGAATCGTCATCAACTCCGGATACGGCATTGAGAACTGTACGCGCGAGCGTATGACACGCATTCTTATCGGCAACAATATCCCGTATCCCGACAGCATCATTGTCAACACCAACGAAGCCGTCATCGACGAACTGAAAAAAGCCGGTATCAACAATTGCTGGATCAAGCGCGGCGACTTCCACGCCATGCACAAGGAAGACGTGAGCTACGTGCGCCATGCCGAAGAAGCGCAGGAAGTGCTGCAAGAATACTTCTACCGCGGCATTTCGAGAGCCGTCATCAACCGTCACCTCGTAGGCGACCTCATCAAGTTCTACGGCATCCACAATTCGCCGTTCTTCTTCTGGTTCTACCCGTTTGACGACGGACACAGCAAATACGGCCTTGAAGCCATCAACGGTAAATCGAAAGGCATCGATTTCGACATCGACGAGCTGAAAGACATCTGCCACCGTGCGGCCGAAGCACTCGACGTACGCATCTACGGCGGCGACTGCATCGTTTCTCCGGAAGGTAAAATCGAAATCATAGACTTCAACGACTGGCCCAGCTTCGCGCCCTGCCGCAACGAGGCAGCGCCGTTCATCGCCAAAAGCGTTTTGGGCATCATTAAAGACAAACTCAAAAACAACGACAAATGAAAATAAACGGTAAAGAGGTGTCCTACAAGGACTCCTTAAAGTCGATGGACACGGAGGAGACCATCGACCTGATGTTCTATCGCCCCATCGGCTTCGCCTGGGCGGTGCTTTTTGCCAAGCTCGGCATCAAGCCGAACGCTGTCACCATCGCTTCCATTTTTCTTGGAGTGGGTGCCGGCGTAATGTTCTACTTCAGCAACATCTGGATGAACGTCATCGGCATGCTGCTACTGATTTGGGCCAACTCCTACGACAGTGCCGACGGACAGCTTGCACGCCTTACTCAGCAATATTCACGCATCGGACGAATACTCGACGGACTGAGCGGCGACTTCTGGTTTGTTACCATCTATGTGTCCATCTGTCTCCGCGTAGGAACAACCAGCGAATTCTTCATCAACAACACATGGCTTATCTGGACGCTGGCAGTCGTAGCCGGTGCCTGCCACGGCATACAGGCAGCCGCTGCCGACTACTACCGCAACTTCCACCTCTTCTTCCTGAAAGGAAAGGAAGGCAGCGAGCTCGACACGGCTTCAGTGGTACGCGCCAACTATCGCGCACTGCCCTGGAAAGGAAACATCTGGAAAAAGCTCACCCTGTTCTTCTATGCCAACTACACAGAAAATCAGGAAAAGCGCACCCCTCACATGCAGACGTTGCGCGGCGAGCTGAAAGCCCGTTTCGGCGAAAATATTCCACAGAATTTCCGCGACGCATTCCGCGCCAAGAGCAAGCCGCTGATGAAATATACGAACATGCTGTCGTTCAACACGCGTGTCATCGCCCTTTTCGTTTCGCTATTCCTGCAAATGCCGTGGCTGTACTTCGCATTCGAACTGACTGTGCTCAACCTGATGCTCGTCTACATGATTGCCCGCCACGAACGTATCTGTAAAAACTTTACCAAAGAACTGAAAGATGGAAAATACTAATATAATAAAAGGAGTGATTTTCGACTACGGCGGTACTATCGACAGCCGTGGCGACCACTGGAGCGAAATTATCTGGGACGGCTACTGCCTCAGCCATGTGCCGGTCAGCAAGGAAGAGTTCCGTGAATGCTACGTTTTTGCAGAACGCGAACTGGCAAAAGTGCGCCACATCCTGCCGGAACACAATTTCCACGACCTGCTTCTCATCAAGATGCGCATCGAGTTGGGAAATCTGGTGGAAAACGGCAAACTTCCCGCCGACTTCGACATCGAAACCAACGCCAAAGCCATTGCCGACTACTGCTATGGCAAGGCCAAAGAATCCATCGAAGAGGCACGCCCTACACTTGAGTACGTTCATGCCCGCTATCCGATGGTGCTTGTCAGCAACTTCTACGGCAATGTGGAAGCCGTGCTGAAGGACTTCGACCTCCGCAAGTATTTCCAGGCTATTATCGAAAGTGCCGTTGTCGGTGTACGCAAGCCCGACCCGAAAATCTTCGCGCTCGGAGTGGAAGCCCTCGGACTGAAGCCGGAAGAAGTGCTCGTCGTAGGCGACAGCTATAAAAAAGACATCGTTCCGGCGGAAAGTCTCGGATGCAAAGTGGCATGGCTGAAAGGCAAAGGCTGGACAGCCGACGAAGACGCCGTACAGCACCCTGCCATAATAAAGAAATTGGAAGACATAAAACCAAGCCTCATTTAAAATAATTAACTATTCAGACTACATAAATACATATATTAACAAAATATTCGCAAAAAGGGCAATTATCACCAATAATTTGCCCTTTTTGACTATTTATTTAATTAGAATATTTTTTGTTTTATCGGAAAACACTGTACTTTTACGCCTACCAAAATAACGAAATAATAACAATAATCGCAATAACTATTAATTAAGACAAATGGAAAACTGTAATGTTAAAAAGGCCGAGGGCAAATTAGGTGTTCTCGTAGTTGGCTTGGGAGCAGTTTCATCTACTTTCATGACTGGAGTATTGATGGCCCGCAAAGGTTTGGCAAAACCTGTCGGCTCAATGACACAATACGACAAAATCCGTGTAGGACGTGGTGAGAACAAAAAATATTTGCACTACAACGAAATCGTTCCGATGGCATCGCTCAACGATATCGTTTTCGGAGCATGGGACGTTTACCCTGCTAATGCCTACGAATCTGCAATCAATTGCGAAGTTCTTAAAGAAAAAGATATCGAGCCGGTTAAGGACGAATTGGTAAAAATCGTTCCGATGAAAGCGGCATTCGACAAAAACTATGCAAAACGTCTTGACGGCAATAACGTTAAAAACTGCAAGGACCGTTGGGACATGATGGAACAAATTCGCGAAGACATCCGCAACTTTAAGAAAGAAAACAACGTTAACCGCGTTGTTGTACTTTGGGCAGCTTCAACTGAAATCTATGTTCCGGTTGACGAAAAAGTACACGGCACATTGGCAGCTTTGGAAGCAGCCATGAAAGCTGACGACAAGGAACACGTTGCTCCTTCTATGTGCTACGCTTACGCAGCATTGGTAGAAGGCTGTCCGTTCATCATGGGCGCACCTAACACAACTGTCGACATCCCAGCTATGTGGGAATTGGCAGAAAAGGCTAAAATGCCTATCGCAGGTAAGGACTTCAAGACAGGCCAAACATTGGTTAAATCAGGTTTCGCTCCGATTATCGGAACACGTTGCCTCGGCTTGTCAGGCTGGTTCTCAACTAACATCCTCGGAAACCGCGACGGTCTTGTACTCGACGAACCGGCTAACTTCCACACAAAAGAAGTCAGCAAGCTTTCTACTTTGGAATCTATTCTCGTTCCGGAACAACAACCGGATTTGTACAGCGACTACTACCACAAAGTACGTATCAACTACTATCCGCCGCGCAACGACAACAAGGAAGGTTGGGACAACATCGACATCTTCGGATGGATGGGCTACCCGATGCAAATCAAAATCAACTTCCTCTGCCGCGACTCTATCCTCGCAGCTCCGTTGTGCCTCGACCTCGTATTGTTGAGCGACTTGGCTGCACGTGCAGGACGCTACGGAACACAACGCTTCCTCAGCTTCTTCCTCAAGAGCCCGATGCACGACTACACTCAGAACGAAGTGCCGGTTAACCACCTCTTCCAACAATATGTTATGTTGAAGAACGCACTCCGCGAAATGGGCGGCTACGAAGCAGACGAAGAAATCGATTAATCCGATTTTTCAATCAATAAGAAAAGGGCTTCCTAAAAAGAAGCCCTTTTCTCGTATACACTATGATCAAATGATAGAACAGCATATACCACTACATCTGACATTAGAGACGACTCACCCTGCCATGCAATGGGCCAGCACCCAGGCCGACAGCATTGGTGCACAAGGTCATACAGGGACTCATCTGGACTGCTACACCCGGGTACCAGAAAACGATAGCTATGAAATCCTCGGGTTTGTGGTCGACTGCACTAAAGAGATGCCTTCACCTTCAATATGCAACAACTGGCCCGAACTGACGGGAAAAGCACTTCTCCTACACACTGGAAATCTCGATAATCTCGGCTATGGTACAGACGATTATTTCTCAGCCGAGAACGTACTGACCGACGAAAGCCTGACAGTCATACTGGAAAAACATCCGGCTTTCATCGTCATAGACGCTCAAGGTATTGGAAAAAAGGGAGAACACCACATTTGCATGGACCGCCTTTGTGAAAGCTGTGGCTGCCACGTGATTGAAAATGTCTACCTGTCGCCACTCAATGGCTTTACGACGGTGAAACTTCTCATAGAAATTGAAACCAAACATCCTTCCAGTGGAAAACCTTGCAGAATTTTCGCTCAAGAGGCTTTCTGAAATCTCGCACATTAATCTTCTTTGAAAAAACTCGATACACGTCAACCCAGAACGAAGTGCCGGTTAACCACCTCTTCCAACAATATATTATGTTGAAGAACGCACTCCGCGAAATGGGCGGCTACGAAGCAGACGAAGAAATTGATTAATCCGATTTTTCAGTTATAACAGAAAAGAGGGGCAAAGCAATTTGTCCCTCTTTTTCATTATATATCAATAAAAAAGCAATGCTCCCGAAAGAACATTGCTTTCTACGCAACACTGATTCAAATGACCCTATTTTTTTGTTCGGCTAATTGTATGAATCACATTTCCCTTTTTATCTATCATGAACAGCTTCAACGATTTTTTGTCGGCCGACACGACTGAGAATCCCGGTTCTCCACTGCAGAACACGGTGCCTTCCACCGGCTTGACATCGCGAGCAAGCGAACCTGCCGAGTTTACCACATAGTCAATGTCGCTGCCTTTCACGCGGAGATGCTGGAAGTTGTGGATATGTCCACAAATATACATGTCAACATGATGCTTGCGCATAATGGCATCCAAGCGATTCTGCATGTCTACACGCTCCTTTTCCGACTTATAGGTATCGGCATACACCGGATGATGTCCGGCAACGATTACCCAGTCCTCCGTTGCAGATGTCAGCACTGAATCGACCCACTGCAACTGACGTTGATAATCCTGCTTCGAAGCGTCGGGATAGTCCTCCGTATCTTTACGGTACTTGTCAATCATTGGAGTGGTATCCACCCAAACGACACGGACCGTTGCTCCTTCTTCTTCAAAACTTTTTGTATAGTACAGCGACGGCATTACCCAACGACGGCTCACGTTCGAATAGTCGATGACAGCCTGCGTATTGCCGCGGTATTCGTGATTTCCACAAACCGGATACCAGTCAATCATCAAATCCGGATGACTGTAAATCAGCTCATAGTTTGTCAACCACAGCGGGTCGTTGACACTCTGCACACCTTCAAAATGGTGAACGTCGCCTGTAGCCAGCACAAACTCCGGGTCGACTACTTCGGCCATCTCTCCCATCAGCTCTGCAATAGGCTTCTGGTCGTAATAGCCGTTACGGCCCAAATCGTTGGCTACATAAAAATTCAGCTTATCCTCAAACATTGCGGGGTTGTCGAGGCGCTGCTGTGCCACGACAGAAACAGCGCCCAACAACAATACCGCTACAATTCCTTTTCTCATTGAAAATTCTTTTTAAACCTTATACTGATTGTTGATTATTTACCGAATGCACCGAACCAAGCCTGAGGAGCCGGAGATGAATATGTCTTGCCGTTGACAGTCAGGCCACCGCCGAAGTAAGGCTGCATTTTTTCGTCATTTCCGCTGTATGCGCCTTGCAATGCAGGAGAATCGGCAGCAACGTGGAAGTCCCAGTTTTCGTCATAAATGTAACCGGTCAGTTCATTTGTATTATACGGGAAGTTCACGAATTTCGGGTCTGTGTTTGTATCGCCGGCTGAAGCGCTTACCAAGCTGTGCAAATCAACGTTCGGGCTGTACTTTTCGTTTTCAAGCGTATAGCCAAAGTAAGAGTTGGTAGTACCGTCGGCCACATCCTGGTCCAAAGTACTTTCCGGGCTTCCGGCAACATAGAAGTTGTAGTCGATTACAGAAGCATCGGCATAACCTTCTTCCGGGTTGTTAGGAATTTCCCAGGACGGAGTCATAGCCTTGAACTTACAGTTGACGAGCATATTGTTGAACACGCTTACCAAAGCATTCTTTTCTACGTAGATGCAACCTCCTTTCACACCGTCGCGACGCCATCCGGCATTGATGATAGTGTTGTTGTAGGCACGGATAAGAGCCTGTGCACGGCCGCCGTCGTCATTCTGGCCGGAGCTTGAAAGTTTCAAGCCGTTAGTGTTCGGGCTGTACATGATGTTTTGAGCCACATCCACTTTACAGCCTGCCTTCACGTTCACAGCCTCACCGCCGTCGTAGCCGTTGCCGGCAAAGATATTGTTGGCAATGATACCGCTACCTCCCATCATGTAGATGGCATCAGAAGCACCATAGCGCAATACGGAGTTCGTCACAACATATTTACCGTTTACGTTCTTGGTTGTAATCTGCGGGTCAAAGTCCTCGCCTGCTTCATAGATACCTCTTACGGCTGACGGAGAATCCTTCAGGACAGCACCGCCTGTATATTCGATAATCGTATTGTCGATAACCATTTCGGCACATTTGTCAGTAGCGACGATACCGCCCCACAAGCCTGCGAAGGCGTTGCTTTCCGTACGTTCGCTTTCGTCAACTGAGAAAAGCACAGGGTTTTCCTTTGTACCTTGAGTGTACAGATTACCGTCAACAATAAATTCAATCGGAGTGTGGCTTACACCTACACCGTTAGAACTGAAAATCACTTTTACGCCTTCTTCCACAACCAGAGTTTTTCCTTCCGGAACTGTGATATGGCCACTAATTTTCACCACGCTATTTTTTTCCCAAACACCGGATACTTCTCCGGCAACATTTTCAACGATTGTTCCGCCAGGATTGCCCGGCTCTTCATCACAGGCTGTAAAAGTCATACCCACTACAGCCAAACTTGCAATCAATAATGATTTAGCTTTCATAATTCTATTGGTTAAAATGTATTTGATATTTTATAAATTACAATTTAAATCGGAAACCTATGACGATTGTCTGTCCCGTGCGTTCCGTACGTTCCAGAATGCCGTTCTTACAGCGCTTGAGTTTTTCCGGGAAATTTTCATTCTGGCTGTTGAACGGAATGTAGCGCACCAACTCACTGTCCAGCAGGTTATTGGCTTTCAGGAAGAGGCAGTAACGCTTGTTGAATGTCTTTTCAACCGACAGGTCCAACTGAAAATATCCTGCTTCCCAAATATCGTCGTTGTAGTATTTCGAAACCTCCGAAAGGCGTTTACCCGTATATCCTCCGGCAATCTGCGCATCCCAACCGTATTTGCTGTCGCGCAAAAGGAGCGAAAGGTTGGCCATGTGAGCCGCCTGTCCTGCCAACGGACGAGTCTGCTGCACTTCGCGGGTTACGGTTGTCACATCGCCGTTGGCATCCGTCTGTTCCACCATTGCCGTCTTCTGTGTTGTGATTCTTGAATTGGTAAACGTATAGTTGGCCTTTACTCCAAACCATCTGAAATACTTCATCACATCAATTTCCACACCCAGGTTTCTTGCCGTTCCGTAGTTGTTCGGCGTGAAGTACAAATCCTGACCGCTCGAATCAAAACCGTACTCAATCGGGTTTTTAATGGACTTGTAGAAAAGTCCTACCATGAATTGTTCGGAAGAACCGGGGAAGTATTCGTAGCGCAAGTCAAAGTTGTCGGCCACCGTATGTTTCAAGTCCGGATTACCGCGTTCGCTATAGTCCTCATTGATGATTTTGTAAGGAACAATTTCAAAGAAGCTCGGACGGTTGATACCGCGATAGTAGGAAGCATGAAGTTTTGCATTCTTGTGGACATCGTATTTGAAATGCACATCCGGCAGAACGTCGTAATAAATCTGACTGCCTTCGTTGCGGGCACCGTCAGTAGCGTAATGCAGATAGTAGCCCTGGTCGGTATGCTCCACTCTCAGTCCGGCCACTGCCTCCATCTTTCCGGAAATGAATTTCACAGAACCGTAGCCGGCACCGATTTGCTCGGAAGCGTCATAGTTGAGAGGGTCGCTCAACGAACCGTAACGGCGCACATCCCACTGAATTTCGTCGAAGTTATTCCAGTCACGGCCCCTCATCTGCGACAGGTTGGAAGCGCTCGGACTGAAGAAATATTCATTAAAGAAACTTGTACGCTGCTTGTCGCGGAACATTCCACCCACGGCAAAATTGAACGAAGAAGCAGATGTCAGTTTCCAGAGATAGGACAAATCCACATAGCCGGCAAAATCGCGGTCGGAGTTGTGCTCCCAACGGCGGGTTGTGCCGCTTCTCGAAACGGTCTGCATGCCGTTGCTCGCCGTTGTCAGATTGATTTCTGCATTGTCAGGCGTTTCGTTGTAGGCTTTCGATGCCACTGCCGACCATTTCAATTTCAGCGCATGATTGTAGAGAAATCCGTGCTCGCCCTTCATGGTTGAATTGAAAATGTACTGACGATTCCAGCGCATTCTGATTTTTTCCCATTCCGGATTGGCTGCATCACGCACCTGAGCGTTGCGCATATCCATATAACCGCCATAGAGCGTAAATTTATGGTCGCGCGAAAGATAGTAGTCCAGTTTCAGGTGAGTGCCCAGACGCATCTGCTGTTCAGAGTAGAAACGATGAGTCACACCCGTGTAGGTCGAACCCGGCTGATAGTGGAGTTCACTGTCCTTGCCGCGGCTGCTATTGTTGAAACTTGCAGCCACCATCACCCCCAGATGATCGTCCAAAAAGCGGTCACCATAGGAGAATCCTGCCACCATGTCGGGCAATGCCGTCTTGTTAGTCATATGAAGATTGGAAGTCGTAAAGTCGCTCATGCTGACAGGCGCATCCATACCCTTGATTTCATTCGGCGACTTGCGGTTGATGTCAGAAGCTCGGAACGACTGGAAATCATTTCCGAAAAACAGCGCACTGTAACCCGTAGCCACATTAAACGTCAGTTGGCGTTCCCGAGGAGCATCTTTCATTTCCAGATTGACAGCACCGCCGATACCGTCACCTTCCAGATTGGCAGTCAACGACTTGTGCACTTCCAGACGGTCGAGCAGTTCCGAAGGGAATATATCGAGCGGCACAAAACGGTTTTTATTGTCAGGACTCGGAATCTTCACTCCGTTGACCAGCGTATAGTTGTACCGTTTGTCCATGCCGCGAAGAATGGCATACTGTCCCTCTCCGGTATTGTTTCTTTCAATCGTCACACCCGACATACGGCGAATCACATTACCCACCGTCTGGTCAGGCGACAGTTCCATGGCTTTCGAACTCAGCACGTTCACCACATTCATCGATTCCTTTTCGATGCCGCGGGCCGCTGCCTCCGTTCGTCCGCTGTTCTGTCCGATAACGACAACCTCCGACAACTGATTGGCCTCACTTACCAGATTAATGTCCACGGATTCCTCATTGCCGGTTATTTTTTTCTCAAATTTTTTATATCCGATATAAGAACAGACAAGCGTACATCCCGAACGATGCACTTCAAAAGAATAACTGCCGTCCAAACCCGAAATACCGCCATCCTGCGGCGCTTCCTTTACGGCGACATAAGCACCAATGATTTCTTCTCCCGTTGATGCATCCTTTATTTTTCCTTTTATAACCTTGGCCTCAGCGCCAATAGCCGTCAACAACAATAATAACGCTAAAAACTTTCGCATAACCATTAATTTTTCGGCGGCAAAATTAGTCAGCCGTATCCGAACAAATATTTCAAAACGGTAAACATAAAATTACATTCCTGTAACAATCCGACAGTGCTTCCACTTTCCACAAGCAAACGCAACGCCCTATTATCCAACTAAATGCAAAGCAAGAATATATTCAAGTAAAATTTTATTCGCAAGTAAAAATCAAAAAACCGCTGTAACAACTGCTCAAAAACCGACTTTTTTTTCATAAATTTGATAGTGGAAAAAACATTCACAGCTATGATAGAAAACGAACGGAATCTACGCCACGAACTTGTGGTGGAAGCGGCACGCCGAATGATGACGGCAGCACGCACTGCACCGAAAGGAAAAGGCATCGACATCATTGAGATTGCCTTAGTTTCAGAACGGCAGGACCTGGAAATGCTCGCCACTGCCATGCGCCGGAAAGCGGAAGAATCAGGAATGAAATTCCTTCTGCGCGATGCCGACAACATCCTGCAAGGTGAAGCCGTGGTTCTGATTGGCACGCGCCGCCAGACACAAGGCCTCAACTGCGGATATTGCGGTTATGCCACTTGTGCCGAAAATCCCTGCAACAACCCTTGCGCCATCAACAGCATCGATGTGGGTATCGCCGTCGGTTCTGCCTGCGCAACAGCCGCCGACCTGCGTGTCGACACGCGCGTCATGTTCTCTGCCGGCTGGGCTTCGGAAACACTCAACTGGTTGCCTGAATGCCACCAGACAATTGCCATTGCTGTCAGCGCATCCTCGAAAAACCCGCATTTCGACCGTAAACCGAAAGAAGAGAAAAAGTAACGGGATATTCATCCTATACCCATCATTATGGGGTTAATAAACACGGTGGCGGAAAGTTCATAAAAAAACTTCCCGCCACCGTTCTTTTTTCGGTCAGGCCGACTGCCTTATAGTTTCTTCAGTCCTTTCAGACTTTCCTTATCAGGTGCTTCCATAATGCTGATTGCATATCCTCCACCGGATGCCGCCTTGAGTTTCAACTCTGTACGGCTGGTAACGATACCCTTCGTAATGGTGTAAGCCTGCGGATTGTGCTCCCAGCTTGCATCCTTCGCATCAGCATAAATAGTAGCCACATATTTTTTGTCCTTATCAAGGAAATCGAGTTTGAGTTTCGATTCATGTCCGTTTTCGTCGCTCGTATTTCCTACAAACCAGTTGCCTGTTCCCTTTGCCTTACGAGCCACCGTAATATAGTCGCCCGGCTCTGCTTCCAAGTACACACTTTCGTCCCAATCGACTGCCACATCCTTGATAAACTGGAAGGCATCCATAAAGCGTTCATAGTTTTCAGGCAGGTCGGCAGCCATTTGCAACGGACTGTACATCGTCACATACAGTGCCAACTGACGGGCAATCGTTGAATGCACCTGGCTCTTCTTTTCTTTATTGTAATACGTGAAATCCATTTGGAACAACCCCGGAGTAAAGTCCATCGGACCGCCCATCAGACGGGTAAACGGCAGGATGGTCGTATGGTCGGGACGCAAACCGCCGAACGATTCGAATTCCGTACCGCGAGCGGATTCCTGTGCCAACCAGTTCGGATAAGTACGGCAAAGGCCAGTCGGTCTCACTGCCTCGTGACTGTTCACCATAATCTTATAATCGGCGGCACGCTTTGCCACATGGATATAATGATTGTTCATCCATTGTGAACTGTGATATTCGCTGCGAGGAATAATATCGCCCACATATCCGGTCTTTACGGCATTATAACCGTAGTCCACCATATATTGGAGCGCCTCGTCAAGGTGACGTTCATAGTCGGCGGCGTTCGATGCCGTTTCGTGGTGCATCATCACGCGCACGCCTTTCGCTGCGGCATATCGCTGCAATTCGTCAATGTCGAAATCCGGATAAGGACGGGTAAAGCTGAAATGCACGTTTTTCGTAAATGCCGCCCAGTCTTCCCAACCTTCGTTCCAGCCTTCCACCAGCACGGCATCAAACCCGTGTTCGGAAGCAAAGTCGATATAGCGTTTCACGTTTTCCGTATTGGCAGCATGGCGACCGTTCGGTTTCAGCTTCGTATAGTCGGTCACACCAGGCTTGGCTGAAAAATAATTGCTGTAATTCCAACCGCGCGGAAGTCCTGTAAACATTTCCCACCATACACCGACATACTTCACCGGATGAATCCAGGAAGTGTCATCATAAGCACACGGCTCATTCAGGTTCAGAATCAAGTTGCTCGCCAGAATGTCGCGGGCATCGTCGCTCACCACAATCGTACGCCACGGCGAACGTGCCGGTGCCTGAAAATAGCCCCTCACTCCATTTCTGTCGGGAACCAAATCAGCCTTCAGGCAGAAGTTCTTGTCGTCGACAGCCAGTTCCATCGCCGGAAAATCGACCAGCGAAGCCTCGTGGATATTTACATACAGGCCGTTGTTACCTTTCAGCATCAACGGTGTCTGCACAATCAGGTCACCTTTAGCCTTGTTCTGATAGCCCATGTTGGACTGCTTGGGCAATTCCTCGCGAATTTTGGAAAGCGGTGCCGTGGTATAAGGGAACTCGTTGTTGTCATAGTCGCCGGGGATACAGAATGCCTTATAGTCTTCGCCGAGGTTAAACTCCGTCACCTCATCGGCAAGCGTGAACTTATGCAGTTTCTTCTGCTCATTCCATTCATAACGGAAACCCAGACCATCGTCAAACACGCGGAAATAAATCGACATGGTGCGCTGCGTTTTCGGCTGAACCAGATTAACCGTCAACTGCCGGTAGGCATTGACAATCTTGCTCTGCTCACCCCATACAGGTGTCCACGTTTCATTGACGCTCGTCGTGTCGGTAGCGGCAATTTCAAATTCCGAATCCATACTTCCCTGCTCGGTGAGAACAAACCCCATACGGCTTTCTTTCACGACAGGTGTTGACTTGTAAGTCAAGGCATAATAAGGCACTCCATCCTTGACATTAAAATCCAGCTTTACTTCACCGTTGGGCGAAACGACCGTTTCGGCCGCTGCCGAAAAAACAAACAGCGAAGCAAATGCAAAAGAAATCAATTTGTTTTTCATATGTTATAAATTTTATTCTTCCATGAAAAAGGCTGTCCGAAATCACGGATGCCATTCGCTCCATTCACTTATACAAAGGTAATAATTTGCCTTTATCAATTACATGAAAAATGAGTTTATCGGCACAATTCGGCAGGAACATCATACTGCTTCTGAAGCCGTTTCAATTCTGCTTTCAGCTCGCCGGTCACTTTTTCCGTTCCTTTTTGTCCGTAAATGTTATGCATTTCCTGCGGATCTTTTTTCAAGTCATACAGTTCCCAAATATCCTCCTTGTAGAAGTGCATCAGCTTATACTGCCCCATTCGCACGCCATAGTGTGCACGAACGCTGTGAAATCCCGGGAATTCATAATAGTGGTAGTACAACGACTTGCGCCAATTCTTCGGAGTTTTGCCTGTTTCCACTATATCCTTGAACGACTCGCCCTGCATTTCTTCCGGCACATCAATGCCGCACATGTCGAGGAACGTCGGGGCAAAGTCTATGTTCTGTGTCAATGCCGTCACTTTTGTTCCCGGCTTGATATGTTCCGGCCAGCGCATCAGCATCGGCATTCCGAACGACTCTTCGTACATGAACCGCTTGTCAAACCATCCGTGCTCGCCCAAATAAAATCCCTGGTCGGTAGTATAGACAACAATCGTATTTTTGTCAAGCCCCGTACGCTTCAGATAGTCGAGAATCTCGCCCACGCTTTCGTCCACACTTGCCACGGTAGCCATGTAGTCCTGCATATAACGCTGGTATTTCCATTCAGCCACTTCCTTAAACGAACGTTTCTTGGAATAGAACTCATTGTTGCGTTCACGGTAGGCATCCAGAAAACGGCGCTGTTCTTCCGGAGTCATTGTACCCAGAAAAGCATGCGGCCACGGGTCAAACAGAAGTTTGTCGCTGTCGATGCCAGCCACCATCTTCAAGTCGTGGCCTTCGTACATGTCGCGGTAAATGTTCATTTTCTGCATCTCGGCGGCATAACGGCCCTCATAGGCATCGAAATAGTTGTCGGGCAACGGGAACTTCGTATGCTCATACAGACGGTAATGGCGTTCGGCAGGCACCCAGTTGCGGTGCACGGCCTTGTGGTGCATCATCAGGAAAAACGGCTTGCAGCCTTTTCCCTCACGGTTGTCCAACCATTCCTCGCAATATTGCGTAATGAGGTCGGTGACATAGCCCATGTGCTGCGTCGTGTCGTTCTCCGTGATGAAATACGGATTGCAATAGTCTCCCTGGTCATTGAGAATCATCCAATGGTCGAAACCGGTCGGCTTGGAAATCAAATGCCACTTTCCGATAATGGCCGTTTCATAGCCGTTGGCCTGCAACACCTTCGGCAGAGTGAGCTGCGAACCGTCGAACCCCTTGTTGGAATTCTGCATGAATCCGTTTTTATGGCTGTGCTTTCCTGTCAGCACGGCAGCGCGGCTCGGACCGGAAATGGAGTTGCAGCAATAGTTGTTCATAAACACGGCCCCTTCATTGCCAATGCGGTCAATGTTGGGAGTCGGAGCGATTTTTCCGATTGGATGCCCGTATATGCTCATTGCCTGGCGGGCATGGTCGTCGCTCATGATAAATATAATGTTCGGGCGTTCGTCACCCGTCTGTGCCGCAACCGGCAACAACGGCAACGCACACAGTCCCAAGGATAAGTTCCGTAAATTCATCGTCAATCCAGTTTATGTAATTTTATCGCATTCAAGAATGTATGTCCTTTCCGAACGGCAAAGCGAACGTCAATCGTGCCGCCGGTCACCGTCACCAACTGCTTTTTTACCAAAGCACGGTTTCCGCCCACCAGTTCGGAAGGAGAAAATTCCGACAGCCATACGGTGCCATTGACCGTTACGTCAAACACGTTTGCATCTTTCTGCTCCGATTCGTCCCCATTGCCCAAATCATAGGCCAACCGACGCGAAGGCGCAGTCAAGTCGGCAAATTGCAGTTCGAGTTCATAAATCCCGTCGGGAACATCAAAGCGGTAGCCTTCTATGCCTGACCGCATGGTCTGCAACAACGGATTGTTGTGCGTGCCTTTCACTTCGGCTGTCGTACCAATCCTTCCCGGTGACTTGCGGAACACTTCACCCCCCACATATCCCCAGCTTCCCGGCTGATATGCCTGGTCGGGCAGCCAGCACAATCCGCTGAGGTCATCCGTGAAATAGCAGTTGCTGCCCACATTGACAGCGAGTTCCACGCCCGACACATTTTCCTCCGTCAGATGCTCCGGAACCATATCTACATATATTTCCGACACCTGCTCAGAGGCTTTTCCCTGAAATTCACCGTTAGCCTTCACCACGTTCCTGCCCGCCTGAAGCTCTACATTCCACACAGCATTGCAGTTCTCCATCGTCTTTTCGCCATACGAACGGCCGTTGACAGAGAGGCTAACTTTCTCAAAATTGGAATATACTTTCAACGGATGAACCACCGGACTACCGTCGGACACCACCGTACGACGGCTCCAGTCGGAAACGGCGGCATGGAGCACAGGAATGTCTTTACGCAAGAATGCCTGAAAATAATAGTAGACGTCCTTCGGCGTGCGATCGGCATAGACCAAACCCTTATTGTTGATATGCGGCATGGATTCCTGACGCGAAGCGGAACTGAAATCAATGAAATTCCATTCAGCACCGCCGATTACATACGGGCGTTCCATGATGACAGGCAAATAATGTTCGAGAAACGTTTGTTGCCACTGCAGCGAGAAATCAAATATTTCAGGATTCAGCGATTGCAAACGGCGGTCGCTTCCGGCCCCGAATTCGCTCACCAGCAGACTGCGTGCGGGATATTTCCGGTGTTCCTCGTCCAAGAAACGCTCGAAACCGTTCAGATTGTTTCCATACCAGCCCTGATATAGATTCCAACCGGCAACATCCGTAATGTTGGACAAACCTACACGATTGTAAATCTGATCCCCATGAAAGGCCATCGTGCTGAGGCGGTACGGATCTTCCGTCTTCAATGTCTCTTCCAGTACGCGTGCCAGACGGAGTGTATTTTCATAGAACACGTTTAACCGGTTCTTCTTTACCCTGTATTGCAACTGAATCAGCACTTCGTTCATGTATCCCCACATTGCAACGGAAGGATGATTATAGTGCTGACGAATCATTTCCACCAATGCCGTTTGGGAATTGGCAGCAAACTCGTCGCCCAACGCAATCAAATCGACAAGCGACACTTCCTCCCAGACAAGCAGTCCGAGTTCGTCACAGGCTCGCAGCACGGCTTCATCCTGCGGATAATGTGCCAGACGCAGGAAATTGGCTCCCATTTCCTTTATCATTTTCACATCGCGTCGGTGCATTTCGTCCGTCAGGGCAATGCCCAACGGATACTGGTCCTGATGACGGCTTACGCCCATCAGTTTCAACGGTTCGCCGTTCAGCAGAAAGCCACGCTCTGCATCCAGCGCAAACCAGCGCACACCCAACGGTACTTCCACACAGTCCACCACTTGTTTCCGCGAACGGTCAGTGACTTTTACCGTTACGGAATACAGATTCGGCGTGTCGGGAGTCCACAGTTGCGGATGCAGAATTGACAGCATTTCGGAAGCCGACACCGATTTTCCCGGTTTCAGCTTGTAGTTTTGTGTTTCTTTTGCCACTACATTTCCCTTTTTGTCGGCAATGCAAACCTCCACGGCTATTGCCGCATCACGGCTGCTGTCGTTGTCCACGGAATAGCGCACCTGCACATCGGCTTTTTCTCGGGATGCCTGCTGAGTGCTGACATATACGCCCGACGAAGCATAGTCGGTTGTAGAAATATGCACCTCATCGGTAGCTATCAGCCACACATCACGGTAAATGCCGCCGAAAATCGTAAAGTCGCCCGACAGAGGGGGAATGTTGACATTTTCATTGTTGACATGAACCTTCACTTCGTTCCATTGGTCAAGATTCACGTATTCTGTTATATCGACCACGAATGCCGTATAGCCGCCTTTGTGTGTTGCCAGAAGCTGTCCGTTGACAGTGACTTCGGCAAGCGAATTGACTGCATCAAATTTCAGATACAGACGTTTTCCTGCAAACTGTTCGGAAGACAAACGAAATTTTTTCTTGTAGAACGCCGACTGACGGGCATATTCGTTGGTTTGATAAGCATCTGTGTTCCAGGTATGAGGCATTTGGACTTGTTCAGTCTCGGTCGTGTTTTTCAATTGAAAAAACCAGTTGTCATTAAATGATTGGACAGTGCGGTTTTCTGCTCTCGCCGAGCAGAAAACGCCTGTCATCATCAACACTACTAAATAAAAGGAATACTCTAAAAATCTGAACATAAATGTTTTGTGTACCTACTTAACATGTTGCACTTCCGTTCTTTCGGAAACGCCGTTTTCATTAAATGCTTCTATCGAAAAATAGTAATCTTGGTCTATTGTCAATGACTTCATGAACAGTTCGTTGGCATCATAAACCATCCATGAGCTGTAAAGTTTGTCGGGAGCGATTCCCCAAAGCACGTTATAGCCTTGCGCACCCTTCACCGGTGTCCAGCTGATAGCAATGTCGCGTCGGTCGGCCTGGCGTTCCAGGTTGAGTTTCTTCACCTTTTGCGGAGCCTTGCCTTCACCCAAACCGAACACACGGATCTCCGAGATTGCCAACGACGGAGTCGGCACTTCAATGTTTTTATAACGCACATAGCGCACTTTTTCCGGGAATTCCAGTTCCGTATAGTCGTTCGGAGTGTCTTTATAGCTGTTGCTCTTGTCAATCAGCACTTTCCACTCTTTACCGTCAACCGAGCCTTCAATCTGGTAACGGTGGCGGAGATTCGGGTAGCGGCCGTACATGCCTGTCTTATAGTCGTGATAGTTCACCTGAACAGCACAAACCGAAGCCGGATTCTGCAAATCGATTACCACCCACTGGCTGTCGTCGTTCTTTTCAGCAAGCCAGAAAGTCTTGGTCAGTTCGTCGGTCAGTCCGGCAGCTGCATAGTCGCCCACCTGTGATGAAACGGTAACCGGCTTCTTATAGGAAAGAAGCATCCAGCCGCGGAACTGTCCGCGCTTCTGTGACACCGACGGTGCATAACGGGGATAGTCGCCGAAACGTGTATCGCAATACATGATACCGTCTTCATCAAATCCCATCGGGAACATACAAAGACGACGCTCCCAGTTTACGTTGATTGACAACGACATGGAAGCAAAATGCCACCACATTCCGCCCGGACCTTTCACTGAGCTTCCGTGTCCGGCACCGTTCATATAGCCGCCCGGTTTATAGGATACCGGATTGTGTTTCTGATAAGTATACGGACCCATCGGATGGTCGGCTACATACACGCCGTCGCCATATACATTGAACTCCGTACCCGGTGAGCCATATTGGAGATAGTATTTTCCGTTATGTTTCGTCATCCACGGACCTTCAATGAAACCGCCCAAATCGGTGTCGGTCGTGTGATTTTCGCCAAAGCGTTCCCAACCGTGCTTGTCAAGGTCAAGGCCGAACAAAGGAACACGCTCGTCGGTTTTCGGCAGGAAATGGCGAGTACGGTCAAGCTCAATGGCGCGAATCGGATAGACATTCGACGAACCATAGAACATATAGGCACTGCCGTCATCGTCGATAAACAGGTCCGGGTCCTGAAGATTGGCAATAATGCCCACACCCGGAGTCCATACGCCCGATTTTGGGTCATCGCTCGACATGACGCTCATTACGCCGGAAGGGTCACCGCAAACATAGAGCACAGAATCTTTATAGTTGTGTGCCGCCGGAGCATTGCAGCCTTGCGGATACCAATAGCCTTTCGGAGTGATAAAGTTCCAGTTCTGCAAGTCGGTTGAATGCCAATAGCCGTTGGAACGGGTAACAAACATATAGTATTCGCCTCGGAATTCCACAACGGCAGGGTCAGCACCCGAACGGTAGGAAATATCCTTTCCGGCATTATAAATCATGTAGGTATAATCCACATTCAGTGGATTGCAATAGGTGTCCATACGCAAGTTTTGCGCTACGGGCAGAAGCGTTGTTGCCGCTACACAACTGACAGCAAGTAACAATTTCTTCATCGGAATTTTATTTTAAAGTAAATTTCTTTTCTTTCAAATCACGGCTGTTGCCGCCAATCATCACAATAAACTCACCCGGTTCGGCCACATAATCCAGATTGCTGTTATAGAATTTCAGCATCTCTGCATCGATGGTGAATTTGACGGTCTTGCTTTCACCGGCCTTCAACGCCACACGCTGGAAGCCTTTCAGTTCCTTCACCGGCGGAGTCACGCTACGCACCACGTCGCGCAAATACAACTGCACGATTTCTTCGCCGTCAACCTTTCCGGCATTACGTACTGTCACGCTTGCCTCGATTGTTCCGTCAGCAGTCAGTTCGTCACGGTTCAGCACCACATCGCCGTATTCATAAGTGGTATAGCTCAATCCATAGCCGAACGGATAAAGCGGTTCGTTAGGCACATCGATGTAGTTGGTCAGGTATCTCACATACCATTGCTCCGGCTTCATCGGACGGCCTGTCATCTTGTGATTGTAATGGATCGGACATTGTCCGGTCACGAGCGGGAAAGTCATCGTGAGTTTACCCGACGGATTTACCTCACCGGTCAGCACGTCGACAATAGCGGCTGCGGCTTCCGTTCCGCCAAACCATACGTTAAGAATAGCATCCACCTGCTGTTCCTCCCACTGCATTGCCAACGGACGGCCTGTGAACAGCAACATCACAACCGGCTTGCCCGTCTTTTTCAGGGCTTCGAGCAGACAGCGCTGCGTTTCCGGAAATTCCAGAACAGCACGGCTGGCACCTTCACCGGTCATACTTACCGACTCACCCATTGCAGCGACGATAACATCGGCTCCTTCTGTTGCCTTCAAGGCTTCTGCTACCAGCTCTTCATTGCTTCGATTGTCGCGGGTGGAACGGCTTCTGTCAGTAAAATGCCCCTCATAAGTGGCATCGTCCACCAGGTTGCTTCCTTTGGCATAGGCCACTTCCACACCGGCGCCCAAACGTTGCTGAAGTTCTTCAACCAGACCATGATAAGTTCCCTTCTTTTCATCATACGCCCATGAGCCTGACATATTCGCCTTACTGTCGGCCAACGGACCGACAACGGCAATTTTCCGGCAACCGGAAAGCGGCAAAACATTGCCTTCATTTTTCAACAGCACAAACGATTCGGCAGCGATACGGCGTGCAGCAGCGCGGTTTTCTGCCGACAACAATTCTTTTTTACTTCTTTTTTCATTAAGATACCTATAAGGGTCATGGAACAGTCCTAATTTGTATTTTGCCACGAGCATCCGGCGGCAGGCAGCGTCAATATCAGCCATCGAAATCCGTCCGGCATCCAACGCTTTCTGCAGATTGTTGTAATAGAAATCTGCAATCATGTCCATATCGACATGAGCCTTCAAGGCACGCACCGAAACGTCCTCTGCATTACCCACACCGTGGTTCACCATTTCGGCAATCGCCGTATAGTCGGACACAACGAATCCCGAGAATCCCCAACGCTTGCGCAATATATCGTCAAGCAACCAGCTGTGACCGGTTGCCGGTATATTTTCAAATTCATTGAACGAAGTCATGACACTGCCCACTCCGGCTTCAACGGCAGCCTGATAAGGACGCATATAATAGTTCAGTGCCGTCACACGGCTCATGTCCACCGTATTATAATCACGTCCGGCTTCTGCCGCTCCATAAAGGGCAAAATGCTTCACGCACGCCATGATAGTCTGTTCGTCGGTCAAATCATTTCCCTGATAGCCGCGCACCCAACCTTTAGCCATTTCACCGACAAGGTAGGAATCTTCGCCCGAACCTTCCTTCACACGTCCCCAACGAGCATCGAACGAAATGTCGACCATCGGACTGTAAGTCCAGCATACACCCTCTGTACTTACCTCGCGCGCAGAAATACGTGCCACTTCTTCCACATTTTCAGGCTTCCAAGCGCAGGAAAGTCCTAACGGAATAGGGAAAATGGTACGGTAACCGTTGCAAATGTCGGCACCTATTAAAATAGGAATTCCCAAACGGCTTTCTTCCACTGCCACTTCCTGCAATTCACGGATTTTGTCGACACCGAAGATATTAAAGATACCGCCAACCTCACCCTGGCGGATGCGGCCTGCGATTTCACTCTTTTTCGCATCCTTCGAAACGTCACCGTATCCGGGAAGATTAAGTTGTCCGATTTTTTCAGCGACAGTCATTCGCGACATCAGTCCGTCGACGAATTCATCCATCGTCTTTTCGCTAACCTCTTTTTCGGAAATACGCACACTACTACTCTTCGCCCACACTGTCCGGGGCAAACTCACTACTAACACAAAAAACAGCAAATAGTAAAATCTCAAATTCATTTTCAGTCAGGTTTTGTGACTGCAAAACAACGGACAAAACAAATAAAACACAATAAAATATACACATCATAGGTACGTTATGTTGTATAACACATTTCCCACCACTACGTTTTTACTACGTTTATAATTTATACAGCATTGTAAATCAACGATATAAATAAATACTATTTCACTACTACAAAAAAAGTCCACTTTTTATGTTGGGAAACATAAAAAGTGGACATGGTTTTCAAATTAACAAAAACCTAAAACACTGAGAAAACATTTACATCTTCCACTATTGGATATTTACCATTTCAGACAAGCTGCTTTCCACATTGTCCTTATTGAGAGCAGAAACAGCATACACTCCGCTCTCTGCACATTTATATGCTGCCGAAGAGACGATATCGACAATTTTCGCTTTATTGTCGGCAATGCGATAAACCACATAGCGCATATCCTCGCCTTGAGCGTCCCATTTCAGCTCCTTTGAACCGGCAGCTTTCAAACCTTTCACTACGTCAGGCTTTGAGCAAGTTTCACGTCCCATAAACGGAATGACCGTTTTCTCACCATATATTTTTTCAAGATTCGACAAGATGTTCAACTTATTGGCAGTAAAGGAAGAGGCATTGAACAAAAAGCTGCCCTGCACCTTGTCCTGACGGCGGGCATAATAGAACTGGGTTTCGAGCTGAAGAGGATTCATGTAAATTTCGCCTTCTGCAGGATTGCCGAAACGATACAGTCCATGACCAATCACTACCGGACAATCGAACGAATTGTTAGCCCACCATTCGCTCATCTTGATAAAGTTCATATTGATATTTTCCGTACTTGCGTACAATTGGGGAACCACCATGTCAATCCAGCCTTTTTCACACCAGAGACGAATGTCGGCATACAGGTCATCGTAGTTTGTGATGCCGTGCGAATCCGAGCCGTTGGGGTCATCTTCCTTATTCCGCCATACGCCATAAGGGCTGATGCTGAAAATCACATCCGGGCGCTTTGCCACAATCAGATTGTGGATTTCTTCAATCACCTTGTTGACATTGCCGCGACGGAAATCTTCGATATTGTCGTATTCCTTTCCATATTCCAGAAAATCGCCTTCGTCCTGAAGTTCAACACCTTTCGAAGGATACGGATAGAAATAGTCGTCGAAATGGATACCGTCGACATCGTATTTTGTAATCAGGTCGTCGATGACATCCACCATAAACTTACGAACTTCCGGAAGAGCCGGACGGAACAGCAACAGATTGCCATAGGTCATAGTCCATTCCGGATGCTTGTTGTAGATATGGTTGGCGGCCGGCTTGAACGTCTTGTAATTGTTGCTGATGCGGTACGGATTCAACCATGCATGGAATTCCATTCCGCGCTTGTGAGTTTCGTCAATCATGAAACGGAGCACGTCGTAACCCGGATTTTTGCCCTGTGTGCCAGTAATGTACTCGCTCCACGGTTCAAGCGACGATTCATAGAAAGCATCTGCCATCGGACGAATCTGCATGACAACCATGTTCACATTGTATTTCTTGAACAGTTCAAGATATTCTATAAATTCCTGCTTTTGGGCTTCTGCACTGGATGTGTTTCGCGGCCAATCCATCCGGCCTACCGTAGCAACCCATACGCCCCTCACCTCTTTGCGAGGCATTTCAATTCCTCCGGGATTGGGTTCCGGAGCGGGACCTGGCTCTGCTTTTGCACAACTGCTAAAAAGAAATAACGCAACTAATAAATTAACTAATCTTACCATCATTCTTAAAATTTTTCTGCCGGTCGCCTAAGCAACCGGCAGATTTTTAAAACACAATTTATTTAACTACTTTGACTGTTTTGTTCTTTACTTTAACGAGATATACACCCTTGGCATAGGAAGACATATCAACTGTCAGCTCTGTCTGCATCACATTGCCGGCTTCAAAAACTGCCATACCTGAAAGATTGTAGATGACAACATTCTGCAAGTCGGCTGTTCCCGACAATGTCAGGATTCCGTCCCTCATGCTTACCGTCAGTGCGTCGGCTGTCACATCGGCAACAGAACTGCCTGAAGAATTGAGCATCATGGCAGCAGGAGCTGTGGTTTCAAACTCATTGTTATCCTTCGGCAATGCCCAGGCAGCGATTCCGCGGCTTGTGCCGGAAGCCAGATACACATTGTCGGCACGGTCGAATGCCAATGCAGAAGCATAGTCACCCAAAGCCGGAGCAATCGAATACTTGAAGGTCAGTGAAGGCGCATTTTCACCATATTCGACAGTAAAGATTTTCACCTCGTCACCACAACCCATTGCAAGGAGCGAACCGTCGCAATTAAGCGCCATAGCACCACGCTGTGAAGTTCCTATCAAACCTGTGTTACCGGAATTGAAATCGACTTTACCTTCAGCGTTCACGTGAATCAGCGAAGGAATTGTCGCATTGTCCGTATAGCGGTATTGAGAAATCCACCATCCGTTTCTTCCGTCCGGCCAAATCACAGAGTTACCGTTCTGCTGCAAGCTGGCAGCATTGTCGAATACAACGGCTGACGGTGCATTGCCCCAAGGATTTTCCAGTTTGCCGATATCATAGCGCAACAAAGCGAACTTATTGACAGCGACATCATTCGAATAGTCTTCGTCGAAAGTATAGAGCTTGCGGCTGTCGCCTTCACCCTCTACCCAACAAGATGAAATTGAACCGTGAACATCCACTCCGTTTACGGTCAGCAATCCGGAAGCAGCGCGACTGCCTTCTGCAAAAACAGATTCAAATTCAGCAGTCGGATTTGCCGGGTCCATCATCCATACGCCGGAATGAGCGTCGCTCCAGTCCGTGATAAACAGTGTACCGTCGGAAGCAACGGAAATTCTCATCGGGCTTGACGTATTCGACCAGTCAATATTGCCCTTATAACCGTCGTTACCTTGTTCTGTCACATCGCTCAATGCAGCATCCAGAATGAAAACACCGTCTGTTGTAGTACGGTATCCCTGAATGGCACCACCGGCTGATTCCGTCACATAAACACGTCCGAAATACGGGCTTTCCATATTGTTGTCGACTACAAGACCGCGTGCTTCCTTAAACTGCATCTGGTCAACATCGTCGTCAGTAAATTTCAACGGAGCTTCCGCTGTCGTTGGAGCTGCACCGGCTGTCACACTCCATGACAAATCCTGTTCAGAGATATCTGTCAAGTCAATTTCCTGTTCATTGACACCTTTCATCTGCGCGCCCAACGGCATATTCTTCAGCACATTGTCGCCCTTGAAAACCTTAATTTCCACATTTTCAGCATCAGCGTTCAACGTGTAAGAAAGTTTGTATTTGCCGTCTGCAATCTTTTCAGCCTTCAAACCTGAAGCATAGACATTTGCCTTTCCAGGAATTTTTGCCGGCGGAATATAATTGGGATCTTCCAACAACGTATAGAAACTGGTCGTCTGGTCAGCCTTCACTTCCACTTCCTTTTCCTGTGAAATATAGCCTTCTGCCTCCATCAGCACTTTATATTTGCCCGGTACAAGGTCACGGAACACATATACGCCATTGTAGAAATTATCCGTTATATAAGTCTTCAATTCAGTACCCATAGCATCCTTCAATGTCACTTTCGCTCCATTGATAGGCTGGTATTGATCGTGTGACTTCTTTACATAGTTATTGAAACGCTGATGAGTCATCACGCGTTGACTGTCCTTTACAGAACCCGCAATCACACCTGTTCCCGGTTTGTCGGCCTTGAAATGATCGCAGAAGAAACGGTGAAGAGCCACAGCCGTCAACTTGGCATAGTCATCGTTCAGCAGACGGTGAGTTTCCGGTTCATAGTCGTGGAACGAACCTTCCACAAGGAATCCGGGCACTGTCAACGGACGCATCACACCCAAATAATAGCCAAGGAAATGGAAATCGTCGCGAATCAGCGGATTTTCCGGCGTATAGTTGCCCGTCCACACCGTCAGATTGTTGTCGTACAGATAAGGCCACGCTTCTGCTGCCAATTGCTTGTCAATCGGTTTGGCAGGTTCATTCAGCGCACCACCTTCGATACCCTTATACAGACACAACAGATAGTTCGTTCCGTTGTTGGAACCCAAAGCGTTGCTGTGAACAGAGATGAACACGTCACTACCGTAGGCATTGGCCTCTTCAGCAATTTCACTCAGGTCCTTGTCGTCCTCATCACGGTTCTGAGTACGCGACATCATTACAGACGCACCCGACTCTTTCAGCAGACGTTCCAGTTCCAAACCTTTCACCAAGTTGCACGATGATTCCCAGAATCCGTTCTGGTCAAGAGGTTCAAACGGTATTGTCGGAACATTACGGTCGTTTTTCTCAGCCGTCATGTTATACCCTCCGTGTCCGGGGTTTATATAAATTTTCACTCCTGTCAAATCAGAAGCAGAAACAGAACCGGCAAACATTGCCAATCCTACAAACGGTAATATAAAATTCTTCATAGTCGTCAGATTTATTCGTTAATATTGATTTCCATGCAATAGACTTCGCCCTTGTCGGTAGAGAAAGCCACACAATGTTCCGTAGCCGACGGATACATGGCAACAACCGACGACGGAGTCAATGTCTGACGGCAGGAACCGTCGATTTTCGACATTACCACCGCAGAAATCGAAGTTTCTTCAGTTGTCGTGTTTTCCATACCTACCACCCAGCTGTTGTTCACCCATTTGGGTGCACGCAAAATGCCTAAGGAAACAGGCGAGGTACCATCAATATTGCAAACATATGTGCCTACCCCCGAAACCGTATAAAGAAGTTTCTTACCGTCGGGTGACACTGACGGCCATATATAGCGGCGATGTTCCCCATTCGGAGCGAGCACCGTCTTTTGTCCATTCCGATAAACGGAAATCTTCAAATCCTCGGAAACGGCATACACACCGCCCAAGTCTACCGAACGGCTACGCTGCGGAGCCTGCAACCGCCGGGATACGCCATTATCGAGCGTATAAGAAGCATAGCCCACCATTCGCTTGCCAGTAGCGTAGGAACATTCCTGATAAATCACATTCTTTTTATCAGCCGAAACGCGCACATTGTAACCGGCTCCGGAAGCCGACGACAGCACACGGCTTTTCCCGTTCTGCAAATCAGTCAGCACCAATCCTGTATAATCGGAAGAAGTTGTCAGCACTTTGCCGTCCTCCAACAATACCGGATAATAGGCCGGACTACCCGTTTCGATTTTCTTCATTGTTCCAACTTCCACATTCTGGCAGATTGCCGGGAAGGCCATAAAAACAGACACTAAGGTCAATATTATTTTTCTCATAGTAAATGGATTTTAAGGTGGGGAGCGGTTTTCTGCAACCGCTCCCTACCGATGGTTAAACCTACAAATAGAGTTATATTACTGTTTTTCAGGGAATTCAAACACAGCAAAGCCTGAACGGGCAGCAGATGTCATCAATCTCAGCATGCCGTCGTCGCCGATACCCCAGCCTGTGTTGGCAGCCGGAGCAGAGCAGTTCGCACCGTCAAGCGAGAAGGAGAACAACGGAATTCGTTCACTTGCAGCAAAGTTAGACAAAGCCAAAACTGTATTAGCACCAGCCGACAGGTCATATACATAGAATACCTGAGCAGGATCACCTGACCATGAGCCATTGCGACCAGTAGTCATAATCAAATAGCGTTCGGCATCATAAGTGATAATACGAGCGTCTGTTCCCTGCTTTGGAATTGCATCCACATCCAGTTTGAACAATTCATTACCGTCACGGTCAATCAACATCAGCTGTGCCTGTGTACTTGTATAGACAAATTCATTGTCACTTCCGTATACCTGATTTACAGAAGCATAGTAAGGAGCAGATGTTCCCGGAGTTATGAATGTAGGATTGCTGATAGTGGTAAATGCCTGAACGTCGAAACGAAGCATCTGTGTTCCGTCCTGAGTGAGGAAGAACATCGTACCATTACCATTTTCGTCAAGATTTACCGACATATTGTCACCGAAACGTCCTCCGGTTACTGAAGCATTGGTAGCCTCGCCTGTAAATTCAAGCACTACTTCCGGAGCTGCGTCTTCATTTGCCCAGTGATAAACCTTAAGTGCAGCGTCACCGGCATTCACACCTGTTGTAAGGTTACAGATATAAATATGTTTCTGGCTCAAGCGGCCTGCACTGATTACATATGTTCCGCCAGCAATACCGGTGATGTTCAGAACCTTTTCATTCGGACTGCCAGCCTTAAGGTCAGCAAACTTCAGCACTTTCGGGAATGTTCCGCCTTCGCGTGAAACGATAAGCATGGTTTCGCCGTCGAAGTCAGCACTACGAGTGTTTTCAGCAGCAAAGTCCGGATAGCAGTCGGCACCCATCGGATTCTTGGTGAAATCGTAAGTTTGTCCCAACTTGAAGTCGGCACCGAACACCGGTTCACCTTCAAACGACAGACGGTATTCATTGGTAAGTCCCATAAAGTCCATCAGCACCTTGCCCGGATTCTCGGCGCTGACAACATTGTTACTGCCTTCCGAGAATGTAACCGTAGTGCGTTTCGGCAAACAGGAAATTTCCGCAATTTCGGCAGAAGCACTTCCTTCACAACCCAAATAAACAGTTTTGTCGAGTTCACTGATATAGGCTTCCTTCACCTGACCGCTGGCATTCTTCACCAACAGTTTCTGCAAGATAGGAGTCTGTGTCGGTGCATTCAAAGTAACTGTCACGTTATAGACACCTACATTTTCGCCATTCAGCACACGAACTTCGGCAGAGCCCGACGACACGTCGTAAGACTCCTTGTCCAATTTGGCGCCCAACGACAGCTTTCCGCTGAACTTGAGGGCTTCAATGTCAGATTCGGCAGGAATGGTGAATGCTACGGTCTTGGTGGCTTCGTCCACCGTTCCTTCATAAGTTTCAGCACCGGTCAATCCGCCGTTTGTCACATTCAGTCGATAGATGAACACTTCACCCGAAGGATTCTCCACATAAGGTTCTTCCTTACAGGAAGTGGTAAAGAGCACTGCGCAAAGCAGGCACAAGCTCATCATTATATAATTCTTCATTGCTATTTTCTTTAAAGTCAAAACTATTCTTCATTCTGCCATTCTTTTGTCTGCGTCAATGTATAGCCATTGTCCTTGTAGAGCTGAATCTGGTCCTTAGGAATCGGCTTTACATAGTTCTTGTCAGTCGGAGCCTTACGGGCTGTTCCACGGTTACAGAGGATAAAGCCTTCGTCAGCGCCGCCGTCAATGTAGACTTCCGTCTTGTTGGCCTTCGGATAATCCGAATAGCGGATATATGCGCCGTAACGGATGTCCGGGTTTGTTTCGTTGCACATGTAGTCCAGTTTCTTCCAACGCTTCAAGTCGCTGTAGCGCAAACCTTCGAAACACATTTCCACGCGGCGTTCGCGACGGATTTCCCACAACAGGCTCGGTACTTCCTTGTCACGTTTCGGGTCGTCGTAGACAACACCGTTGACTGCCGGTTCGTTTCCAATGATTTCTAACTTTGGAATGCTCATGCCCTTACGGCTGCGCAGCAGGTTGATGGAATTGTTCAAATCGTCCTGAGTCAACTCTCCCAATTCATAACGGGCTTCAGCATAATTGACAAGCACTTCACCCAAACGAAGCAACGGACAGTCGGTTTCGTTGTTCTGACCTCTGTACTTCAGGTCTTCGCTATTGGCTTGAGAGTCATCCATGAACTTACACATCGAGTAGCCTGATGTAGAATAGTTGAACGGAGTGCAGTCCTCACCACGGATATAGAACTTCTTACGGAATGTAGCAGTAAGACGCGGATCACGATCTGCAAAAAATTCATCTGCAGTTTTCGGAGCCCATGAATCATCCATATGTACAGGCAGCCCATCTGCTGTCAAATATGTCTCCAACAGTGCACGGCTTGCACCCGTTTGAGCCTCTGCATTGTTATAGGTCAACGTACAGTGAGTAAGAATACCTCCCAGATATTTGCGATAGAAAATCACCTCCGGATTCGACATCAAATCATCAGAAGAGAACAACGCATTGTAGTTGTCGGAAACTGAAAACTTGTGAGAATTCATTACTTCCAAAGACGCATCACGCGACAGCTTCAAGCAACGCACTGCGAGGTCCTGATCCAGATTATGGTATTTCTGGAACGTTCCTTCACGAAGCATCAACCGTGACACCATAGCAGCTACAACGTAGCGGTTAATGTTCAATTCGCCGTCTTCCTTGCGGACATTCTTCAACGCAAATTCGAAATCTTCGATGATGTGGCCTACGACAGTTGAACGAGGATCACGATCCTTAAACATTTCGTCGCGGTTGCTGGTTTCCAGACGTTTGTCATACCAGGGCACATCGCCATAGGCAAACACAAGGTTGGCATATTCCATACCACGGAAGAAACGTCCGATACCAATCCAGTGGTTCATGGCCTCTTCAGTCAAGCCCGGCACCTGTGCCGTCATTTCCAACATGTAATTAGCTTTACGAACAGTCGCAAAACTCCATCCACCGTCTGAGTCCGGAATCCGGATAGGAGTAAATTCACCCTGCACATTCCATGCAATGTCATCGTTGAATGTATCCCCGTTTCCAAAAAGACTTCCACTAATCAAGCCGGATGTACCATAACCAACAAAGAAAGTCGGATAAAATCCGTAAGCATAAGTGCGGATATGTTCTTCATTCTGCCAGTACTCCGTATCAGGAATCGAGTCATAAGGAGGACGGTCCAGAAAATCCTGACAGGAAGACACGGCAAACAATAGCATCAAAAGAGAGATATATAAACTATATTTTTTCATAACATTCAAATTTAGAAGGTTAGCTGCATACCAAAAGAAGTACTGCGGGAATAAGGATACGAACGGCCGATATATCCACCGTCACCGGTTGTTGTCTGAGTTTCCGGGTCGATAGGAATATCTCCCAGGTGGTCAAATTCAAACAGGTTTTCCAATGAAACATACAGACGCAATTTGCTGAGTTTTGCCTTGCGCATCCATTTTTCCGGGAATGAATAACCCAATGTGATGTTCTTCACGCGGCAATATGCCATGTTGAGCAAATATTTTGTCTGCGGGAGGAAGTTCTGTGTCTTGTTTGATTGTCCTGTATTACTGATAGCAGGATAGAAGGCATCCTGATTTTCCGGAGTCCAGTAGTCGAGCTGGTGAGTATACCATGCTTCCATGTAGTTGAAGCCCGGAATTACGATAGAACCGTTACCCCAAAGTTCGCGTTTGCCGACACCTTGAATAAAGATACCCAAGTCGAAACCTTGCCAGTCCATATCAAGACGTGCACCGTATTCATAACGCGGAGTAGAGTTACCGATGCGTTTCTGGTCACCCGGATTTTCCACTGTGTTGTCACCCGGAGTAATCTTGCCGTCTCCGTCAAGGTCCTTGTACTTGATATCGCCAGGGCCATAGAAGAACCAGCCGTTTGTTTCGTAATAGCTCTGGGAAGGAATGCCTTCTTTCAGCACGAGCTTACCGTCGGGAGCTGTTTCAAAGTCATCGGCAGTGAAGAAGCGGTCTGTTTCAAAACCCCAGATTTCACCATATTCCTTACCTTCATAAATACCGCTGATGGCACGGGAATTGGAATTGATTTTCGTATATTTTGTCTTGGCATCGGATACGTATGCAGTTACCGACATTCCAAGTCCGTTGTGGAAACGGTGGCGGAAATCAACAGAAAGTTCCCAACCCTTAGTTGTCAATTCACCGAAGTTGCGCATTGGAGGATCCTGACCAAATGTAGCCGGAAGTTTTTCTCCGCTGGTAATCATATCTGTATTACGACGTTGGAACCAATCAAACGAAACGCCCAAACGGCCGTCGAAGAAACGAGTATCAACACCAAAGTCGGAAGTTGTGATGGTTTCCCATGTAAATCCGTCGGCGATGGCACGCGGAAGACCGAACGAACGTTCACCGGTAGTGCCGACAATCCATGTAGTGGTAGTCGGAGAAAGAATCGGGCGGAACATGTTGGTACCCACATCCTGGTTACCGATCTGTCCCCAAGAACCGCGGAATTTCAATGTGCTGAGATAAGGTTTCAAACCTTGCATGAAGTTTTCTTCCGACATAATCCAACCGGCAGATGCTGAAGGGAAGAAACCCCAAAGCTGATCACTCGGGAAGCTGGAAGAACCGTCAAGACGTCCGTTTACTTCCAACAGATAACGGTCCATGAACGTATAGTTGATACGTGCAAAATATCCCAAACGAGCTTCATGTGAATGGTAAGAAGATGCAAACTGGTCGCCGTTTGCCAACGGAAGTTCCGGATGGTCGTTCAAAATCAGTTCGCGGCGTTCTGATGTATTGCCATAGTTCTGATAAACCTCAACGTTAGTACCGGCAATTGCACCGAGCGTATGTTTTCCGAACTCCTTGTTATAGCGGAACAAGGCATTCAATACGTGAAAATCACTGTTGTCGGAAGCTTTCACTGTCTTGTCGTGTGTAGCTGCTGTCCACACTTCATTCTTCAGACCGGAACCACCCCAGAAGTTCCAACCGCTAACCTTACCACCATTTGTCTGTGTATAGCGGCTGACATGTGTAAACGTATAGTCGGCTTCGAAATCAAAGCCCGGAAGGATATGAACAGTAGAACCCAGCGATACACGCATATAGTTGTTGGTCTTCTTGTTCATGTTAGCCTGTTGGATTTCAGTCACCACATTGTGGAAAGGAATTCCCTGATATGTACCGTAAGGCATCATCTTCGGCCAACGATAGAGGTAATACCATTCGTCGTAGCTTGACGACGGACCGAAGTTATAAGGTGTGTCGTATTCATAACGTGTGTACAACAATTTTGAACGCACGTCTACATATTTGTTCAATGTCGTGTTGGTACCGAATGACACGTTAAAACGGTCGTATTGGTCAGTGTTGACCTTAATGATACCTTCCGAACCAAGATAACCCATGCTCAAATTGTAGGCAGTATTGCCCAATGAACCGGAAAGCGAAAGGTTGTGTGTCTGTTGGAACGAGTTTTTCTTGATGAATTCACCCGGAGCATCGAAGCTGCGGTAGAAATACATCTTGCCGTCGATAATGTCGAAGTCACGACCAAGCACCATTTCCGGGCTCAGATTCATTCCGCCGTAAACACGTTCCCATTCCTTCATGCGTTCGATGGATTCAAGATTCCAGCTCAAGTAGCAGGAGTTGGTCTGTTCCGACAAGTTCGGGTTGGAACGCAAACCGGCAGCCCACGACATTTCAGCACCTTCCCAAGTTTCCACGATTTCAGGATTTACCGTAGCACGTTTCCAAGAGAAGTTGTTTGAATAGTTTACAGAAAATTTTTCGCCTTTTTTAGCTTTCTTGGTAGTCACAAGAACAACACCGAATGCGGCCTTTACACCATAGATGGAAGCCGAAGCGGCATCCTTCAATACGGAAATGCTTTCAACATCTTCCGGATTGATGTTCTGCAAGCTGTTACACTCTACGTTGTCCACAAGAATAAGCGGTGCCGACGAACCGTTAGTAGAACCGATTACACCACGAATCTTGAGGCTCGGGTCTGTTCCCATTTCACCGGTCGAGGTACGTACTGTCAAACCCGGAGCAGAACCCTGCAAACCGCGGGCGATATCTGTAATAGGACGTGCTTCCAACTGCTTTGCAACATCAACCGAACTTACAGCACCTGTAAGGTTGATTTTCTTCTGTGTGCCATAACCTACAACTACGACTTCATCCAGCACTTCAGAGTCGGAAGCCAGAACCAAATCCACTTTGGAACGCTCGCCCACTTTGGCTGTAGCCGTTTTCATACCTACGTAGGAAACCTCAATCACAGAATTATTGCTGAGGTTGCGTCCGGACAATGTATAGTTACCGTCAATGTCAGTCATCACACCGACATCCGTACCCTGTATACGTACGTTTGCACCGATCAGCGGCTGACCGTCTTCGTCAAGAATCCGTCCTTTCACGCTGCGGGTTTGCGAGGAAGGCGCTGCCGACGGTTTTTCGTCTTTCATTGACGCATTGGCCGACAAAATAATGTGGCGGCCTTCGAAAGCGTAATGAACGCCTGTCTTATTGAAAAGTTGGTTCAACACTTCGCGTACAGGTTTCTTTGTCACATTCAGACTGACAACGCGTTTTGTGTCAACATTTGAGTTTACCATGAACAAATAGCCGGTCTGACGTTCAATTTCATTCAAAACTGTCTGTACGGACTCCGAGCGAACGGACAATGTCACGTTTTCGGATTTCACTTTGCTATTATCGGCATACACACTGAAGACACTGCATATCACCATTAATAGCAAACAATTCATAATCTTTAATAGATGGTTAATAGATTTTAATGGAGGTATTAAATTTTCCTCAATAGTTTTATTCATATCTTTGTGTAAGTTTTAGATTTAATACGAATTAGTTCAAGGTGTTAAATCAAAGGGACCGATTTGTGGCCAAACGAGTCGGCCCCTGTTTTTCTTAAATTTTTCTTGGTTCTCTACTGTCAGGTTTGTTTCATAGGCAAATGGGGTTATTTAATGTAAATAATATGGTTTTCTTGCTCACTTACATAAGTAAAGTCAATGTCACGCTGAAGCACCTTTAGAGCATATTGCAGACCATCCGAATGATAGAATTTACCGGAATAGCTCACTCCGGCAAAATTGTCGCATTCAATCTTGATAGTCACGCCATAATATTTCTCGAACTTCTTCATGATTGACTCAAAACTGTCATTTTTCAGGCTGATGATACCTTCAGTCCAACGAAACGCATCGTAGTCGGAAATGGCAGAAATCTTCATCGAGCCGTCAGCCTGCATTTCGGCCATCTGGTCGGGCGACAGCAGATATTCGCCGTTTCGGTTGTCGGTAATTTTCACAGAACCTTCGAGCAACGATGTACGGAAATTGTGTTCAGAAGAATAAGCCTCCACGTTGAACGTCGTACCGAGCACTTCCACCACGCCGCCGTCGGTCTGCACCCGGAACGGACAGTCGGCATCTTTCTGCACTTTAAAATATCCTTCACCGTCAATTTCCACCCTACGCTCTTTTCCGGAGAAAATGGCCGGATATTTCAGACGTGTTCCGGAATTGAGCCATACATTGGTTCCGTCGGCAAGTGTAAGGTTCACCTGCTTTCCTACCGGTACATACAATTCCTGCATCGGAATCTGCGGCGGGAACAAATAGGTGCGGACAACATAGGACAACAGCAGCGTCACAACGGCCACAGCGGCAATCTTCGACGTTACGGTCATCACACGTTTGAGGGAGAAACGGCGCACTGCCGGCGCTTCCGGCTCGGCCAACAGCGTCACAGAATCGTAGAAAGCCCGCTCCGACATATACTTTTGCATATTTTCGGGCGAAGATTCCACCCACGCCCTGACTTGCCGGCGTTCTTCGTCGGTGGCCTGGTGTGAAAAATATTTATATAAAGTATCTTTATCCATGTATTTTCGCTTTTTGTTTTTTTATATAGCGAATAACATGGCCTGCACCCTAAACAAAAAAATAAATTTAATTCTTAAAATATATTAATTCAGAAACAATACAACAAACGGCAACAAATCTTTCAATTCCCTGCGCAAATGATGGAGCGCTTTCGACATGTGATATTCCACAGCCTTTACCGACAATTGCGTTTCTTCGGCAATTTCGCCATAGCTCATGTGGCGCACACGGCTCATTTCAAAAATCTTTCGAGTTTGCTCCGGCAACTTGCCGTAAGCCTTGCGCACTTCCGACTGAATATCGGCGGCCATTACACGATAGGGTTCGAATGCTTCAAGCGAAGCGATATTCATGTCCAGTTCCCAACGGGCATCGTCCTGCAACTGCGAATAAACATCCTGATGTATTTTTTGCAATTGCAGATAATCCAGACATTTGTGTTTGACAACGGTTAGAATGTAAGCCGGAACGTTTCCCTTGCAATCCAGTCTTTGACGGTTTTCCCAATAATAAACAAACGAATCCATCACCAAATCTTCAGCAGCCGACAAATCCTGCAAGTAGCTGAACGCAAAGCGAACAAACCGCTCACGATGGGCAAATACGTCATTGAAAATTTCTATGTGCTGCAGCTCTTCCATTGACTCTTGACACGGATTTTTTTTGGTATTACAGATACAAAACTACAAAAAAATATAAAACAAGCAAACTTTTATTTTCAATGAACATAATCGAATTTACATACGTTGTTTTTATATTAAAATTCATCGGAAAACCGGATTTATCCAACTTGAAAAATCTCTATATATGACGACAATGAAGAAAAAAATCCTGCTTGCGACGACGTTGCTTGCCGTGAGCGGCGCAGTTATCGCCCAAAAATTGACAACAAAAAACGACAACAATATGAACACAAAAGAAATCTATTTCGCCGGAGGATGCTTCTGGGGTACGGAACACTTCATGAAGCAAATCCGCGGCGTAAAGTCGACGGCCGTAGGCTACGCCAACAGCCGTGTGGCAAATCCGACTTATAAGGAGGTATGTACGGGTACTACGGATGCGGCGGAAACGGTACGCGTGGAATACGACCCGAAGGAGGTGGACCTCGCTCTGCTTATTGACCTTTATTTCCAGACCATCGACCCGACTAGCCTCAACCGACAAGGAAATGATGTGGGAACGCAATACCGCACGGGCATCTACTACACGGAAGCAGCGGACAGTGCTCTCATTGCAGAAAAGCTCGGAAAATTGCAGCGAAGCTACAGCCAACCGCTTGAAGTGGAAAACCTGCCACTGCAAAATTTCTATGAGGCGGAGGACTACCACCAGGATTACCTCGACAACAATCCTACCGGCTATTGCCACATTAGCCTGAAACTGTTCGACATGGCACGCAATGCGAACAAGAAACGCACCTACTCGCGTCCCGATGAAGCGACCTTGCGCTCGCAACTGACGGAGCTGCAGTACAACGTGACGCAGCGCAACGCTACGGAACGCCCGTTTGCCAACGAATACTGGGACAACCACGAAGAGGGAATCTATGTGGACATCACCACCGGCGAGCCGTTGTTCCTCTCCACCGACAAGTTTGATTCGGGTTGCGGATGGCCATCCTTCTCGAAACCTATCAGCGATACGCTCGTGACGGAACTGACCGACACATCGCACGGCATGGTACGCACCGAAGTGAGAAGCACGACAGGCGACGCCCACCTCGGCCACGTATTCGACGACGGACCGGAATCGCTCGGCGGCCTGCGCTACTGCATCAACAGCGCTTCGCTGCGTTTCATTCCCAAAGAAAGCATGCAGGAAGAAGGCTACGGCGAATATATTCACCTGTTGAAATAATCGAAAAACACATCACTAAATGACATATTTTTCGAATAACATAAATTGGATATAGAAAAAAAATCCTATCTTTGCAATCGACAAACATGTCATTTAGTGACACAACTTTCGACTAACGATGAAAAACATTGAACGAAAAAGGTATCTGAACGAACTCATTTCCCTCCAGAATAATGGGATGATAAAGGTGATAACAGGAATGCGAAGATGCGGAAAATCGTTTTTGCTGTTTGAACTGTTCACATCATACCTCGAAAACAGTGGAGTATCTTCTGATCACATAATAAAGATAGACCTGGAAGACTATAAGAATAGGGCAATGAGAAACCCCGAAAACTTATACACATACGTAGAAAGCAGAATTGTTGACAACAACTTGTACTACATCTTGATAGACGAGGTACAGATGCTTGACGACTTCAAAGATGTTCTTAACGGCTTCCTGAAAATGCGGAATACAGATGTATATGTAACTGGAAGCAATGCTAAATTCCTGTCGAAGGATATCGCAACGGAATTTCGAGGAAGAGGTTTCGAAGTAAAGATGTATCCCTTGAGTTTCAACGAATACATGTCAGCATATACCGGTACACCTCAAGCCGGTCTTAATGAATATATGCTATATGGCGGACTACCTCAAATACTGTCGTATGAAACAGAAGATCTGAAAGTTCGTTTTCTGAAAAACCTGTTTGAAGAAACATACATCAAAGACATCAAAGACAGGTATAACATTCGTAAAGACCAAGATCTGGAGGAGCTTATCAACATTTTGGCTTCGGGGATTGGAGCACTGACCAATCCGAACAAACTGGCCAATACGTTCAAAAGTGAAAAGAAATCAGCCATAACACAAGACACAATTAAAGACTACATTGACCACCTGTGTGATTCTTTTCTAATTGAGCAGTCAACCCGCTATGACATCAAAGGCAAACGGTATATCAATACGCCATTTAAGTATTATTTCATGGATTTAGGGTTACGAAATGCACGTATCAACTTCCGTCAAATGGAAAAAACACATCTAATGGAGAATCTGATCTATAATGAATTGAGGATACGAGGCTTTAATGTTGACGTTGGAGTTGTACCGGTCATAACAATAAACAAGGAAGGCAAGCAGCAACGCTCTCAATTGGAAGTGGACTTCATCTGCAACCTTGGAAGCAAACGTTACTATATTCAATCGGCTTATCGCATGGAATCGGACGAGAAAATCAAACAAGAACGTGCTTCATTGCTCAAAGTGGATGATTCTTTTAAGAAGATGATTATCCTCGGGGAGGAAATCCCAGTGACCAGAGACGAATATGGAATTACGACCATTAGTATATACGACTTTTTATTGAAAGACAATGCTCTAGAACTATAGCAGCAGAAATTTCCATACTTTTTCAACGCTTCATTCAGCTAAAAAGTCGTATATATTCGGTAGTATTCCTTTCCTCATTTCAACCGCTTCAGCAGTTTTTCAATACGGTTGTGCGATTCTATCAGACGCTGTTCACTGATTTCACCGTCCTTCACCGCCTTCACAATCATGTCCACGATATGGAACGGGCGGTCAGGTTCGAAACCTGTGGAAATGTTGTTGCCCATCACAAGCATGTCGGCTCCGGCATTGATGGCAAGTACCACGGCGTCCTTGATGGAATAATGGTCGATAATGCCCTGCATATACATATCGTCGGTCACCACTACCCCGTCAAAGCCCAGTTCATCGCGGAGCACGCCTTGGATAATGACCTTCGACAGTGTAGCCGGCAGTTTTTTGTCAAGCTGACGGTTGAAAATATGCGCCGTCATTATCATGTCCACCTTGTCGGCCTCCACCATTTGGCGGAAAGGTTCAAGTTCCTCTCTTTTCCAGGTGTCGGTCACATCAGTCAAACCGTAATGGGAATCAGAAGCGGCACTGCCGTGTCCGGGGAAATGCTTCACGGAACAAAGCACCCCATGTGCATGGTGCGCATCGATAAACCATCCGGCATTGTCGGCCACCACCTGCGCATCCGACGAGAAACTGCGGTGGAGCTTGCCGATAACCGGGCAATCCTTGTTGACATTCACATCAAGCAGCGGAGCGAGATTGACATTCAATCCCACCTCGGCCATTTCACGGGCCATGCGTTCGCCATACATATAGGTAGTGTCGCGATTGTTCACTTCGCCCAGATATTCGGCGCTGACCGTCGGCTGAAAACCATACTGTTCCTTCAAGCGGCATACGCGTCCGCCTTCCTGGTCGACGGCAATCAGCAATTCGTAATCGGCATAACGTCGAAGGTCGGAAGTGAGTTTCGCAAGTTGTTCTTTAGAAGTAATGTTTCGGGAACCGATAGTGGCCGAGCCTGTCAAGTCCACATCAAAAAGAATGATGCCGCCAACGTGCAGGTCGCGCACATAGCGCACGGCATCGCTGTTTTCATCAATACTGTCGCCCTTGAAGCCCACCATCAGCATCTGGGCGGCATAACGCCGCAAGGTTTCATCGGAAAGTTTTCCGGTTTTCTCTGCACCCGCAGCGCAGAACACCATAGACACAGCCATCATTGCAAGAAAAATGTATTTTTTCATATCAGTTTTAAAAGGTTAATTACGTGCGACACGCAACGGCAGCACCTGCCACTCCACTCGTTATCGCACCGCAAAATTAATGATAATTGCAGAATCTGCAACGGGCAACAGTACGGAGCGACATAAAAAAACGCCGCAATCCGAAGATGCGACGTCCAATGCATTCTGCGGAAAGAGAGGGATTCGAACCCTCGGTACGGTTACCCGTACAACGGTTTTCGAGACCGTCCCGATCGGCCACTCCGGCATCTTTCCTTATTTTCGCCTGCAAAGGTAATGTTTTTCGCTTTCGTCGTATATGTTTTTACAAAATTTTACCCAATATCACATTTATTGCACATTCTCCGTTTCCGCTGCCCGACGCAGGCTGCCACCACATGCCGCAGCATTACCCGGATTGGAAAACTTTGTTTTCATTTGCCCATGCGCCCACATTTCACTAATTTTGTCTATACAAACATCACAAGCATGAGCAAACTATTGACAACCGCCCACGACCCGATGGGAGCAGCCATTACGGACTATTACAAAACAGGAAAAGCAGCAAAACTGCGCGTGTTCTCGCCCGATTTCGACGAAGACGAAATACCCGTATCCACTCTTTTCCGTTCATTTGACAAAATGCCCGCCGTCGAGCAGGATGCACTGCGGATGGCCACAGGCAAAATTCTCGACGTGGGAGCCGGAAGCGGATGCCACGCGCTGGCACTTGCCAACATGGGGAAAGACGTTGAAGCCATCGACATTTCCGAACTGTCGGTCGAAGTGATGAAAGCCCGGGGAGTGAACGCACGGACAGCCGACCTCTTTTCACCGTCGTTTCAAGGCAAATACGACACGATACTCATGCTGATGAACGGAGCCGGAATTATCGGCAGTTTGAAGAACATGGAAACCTTTTTCGCCCGAATGAAACAACTGCTCAACGAAGGCGGCGCAATTTTCATGGACTCGAGCGACATTCACTACGTATTTGAGGACGAAGACGGCAGCATGCTCATCGACCTCAACGGCGACTATTACGGCGAACTCGTCTACAGCATGAAATACCGCAACATCACAGGTCCGGAATTCAAATGGCTCTACGTCGACTTCGACACCCTCGCCTACTACGCCTCACAAAACGGATTCAAAGCCGAACTCATCACCCAAGGCGAACACTACGACTACCTCGCAAAACTAACCGCCACGAAATAAAAAGTATTCCAAAAGTTTTGCGTTCAACTTTTGGGATATTCGTCAGGCAAATCCCTGAAGGGAAACAAAAAAGAAAAGCGCGAAAATCTTTCGACTTTCGCGCTTTTTTTGCGGAGAGAGAGGCTCTTGAACCTGTATTATCTCAAAATATCATGCAATCGCAAATGTCTATTAATAACCAGCTTATTACAATCATAATTAAATCTAAATATTATTGAATATCGCTCGCTATTTCAATTTTTGGGTGTATATTTGGGTGCAGAATTTCAAATACACCCAGTCATGAACATCAAACGAAACATCATTTTTGCACCTGAAAGCCGCAAAAAGAACGGCGTTCCAATCGTGGAGAACGTTCCCATCCGTATGCGTGTCATATACGCAAGCCACCGCATCGAGTTTACAACTGGATATAGGATTGATGTGACTAAATGGGACGCTAACAAGCAGCGTGTAAAGAACGGATGTACCAATAAATTAAAGCAAAGTGCATCCGAAATCAATGCTGATTTGCTAAGATACTATGCCGAAATTCAAAACGTGTTTAAAGAATTTGAGGTACAGGAAACCATGCCGACCACCCAACAGTTGAAAGATGCGTTCAATTTGCGAATGAAAAATAGCAGCGAGGAGCAGCAGGAAGATACTAAAATAAGTTTTTGGGAGGTATTTGATGAGTTTGTCAAGGAATGTGGCAAGCAGAACAACTGGACAGAATCCACATACGAAAAATTTGCAGCCGTAAAAAATCACCTCAAAGAGTTCAAAGAAGATGTAACTTTTGAGTATTTCGATGAGTTCGGACTAAACGAGTATGTAAACTTCTTGCGTGACAAAAAAGACATGAGAAACAGTACCATCGGCAAACAGATGGGATTCCTCAAATGGTTTCTACGATGGAGCTTCAAAAAGGGATATAACCAAAACATTGCATACGATACATTCAAACCGAAATTGAAAACTACTTCAAAGAAAGTAATCTTTCTGACATGGGACGAATTGAATAGACTGAAAGACTATCAGATACCCAAAGACAAACAATATCTGGAACGTGTCCGGGATGTTTTCCTGTTCTGTTGTTTCACAAGTCTAAGGTATTCAGATGTCCGTAACTTAAAGCGAAGTGACGTCAAATCCGACCACATAGAAGTTACTACCGTCAAAACGGCAGACAGCCTAAACATTGAACTGAACAAATACAGCAAAGCCATACTTGAAAAATACAAGGACATTCACTTTGAGAACAACATGGCACTGCCAGTCATCAGCAATCAGAAAATGAATGATTATCTGAAAGAGTTGGGCGAGCTTGCCGAAATCAACGAGCCTGTAAGGGAAACATATTATAAAGGAAATGAGCGTATAGATGAGGTGACACCTAAATACGCACTGTTAAGCACTCACGCCGGACGAAGGACATTCATTTGTAACGCCTTGGCACTCGGTATCCCGGCACAAGTGGTCATGAAATGGACGGGACACAGCGATTATAAAGCCATGAAACCTTACATTGACATCGCAGATGACATCAAGGCAAATGCAATGAACAAATTCAACCAACTGTAAAAACAATCAGCAAGTTTCATGGAAAACCTGTAATTGGGCTTACCTTTGTAACTTTCAATACATACAACAATGAGCAACAACGATAACAATATAGAGAAAAGAAGTTTCGAGGCTTTTGTCAATGCCATCGGGTCAGAAATAGAGCAGGCGCAAGTCCGGCTCATCAGTGCAGCCAATGCGCAGATGCTGTTCCACTATTGGAAGATGGGCAATTACATATTGTACCACCAGAACCGACAAGGCTGGGGCGGTAAGGTCATCAAGAAACTGGCGCAGGCGATACGGTTCAATTATCCCGAAAAGAAAGGGTATTCGGTCAGGAACTTGGCTTATATGTGCCAGTTCGCACGCTCCTATCCATTGGGCGCATTACGGAGTTTTATAGAAACCGATGCGAAATTACTTACTCCAAGTGTGCAGAAAATCACGGATGAACTTCAAAGCCTGAACAATATGACATTTACGCAAGAGCCTCTTGCGCAAATTCAATCCTCAGACAATAAGGAAATTGTAATTGTGCAAGAACCTCTTGCACAAATTCAGGATGTAGTCCAAACAGTAGCCGCCGTTTATCAAGTACCGATTGAGGACATGGAAAAACTGTTCCTGGCATCACCTGTCGCAAGAATCAATTGGGCAAGCCATGTGATTCTGCTGAACAGTTCCCTTCCGTTAGGTGTCGATTACTGGTATATGAAGCAATCCGTGGAAATGGGCTGGAGCAGCAATGTCCTTAAAATGCAGATTGAAAGCAAATTGTACGAAAGGCAAATTAACAGCCGCAAGGTCAATAATTTTACCGCCACGCTTCCTGCGCCCCAAAGCGATCTTGCCAACTACCTGTTAAAAGACCCGTATATCTTCGACTTGGCAGGAGCCAAAGAACGTGCGGACGAAAGGGACATAGAAGAACAACTGGTAAAGCACATTACCCGTTATCTGCTGGAGATGGGCAACGGATTCGCCTTTGTCGCAAGGCAGAAACATTTCCAGATTGGCGACAGCGATTTCTATGCCGACCTGATTCTGTACAACATAAAGCTCCATGCATACGTAGTTGTGGAACTGAAAGCGACCCCGTTCAAACCGGAATACGCCGGACAGTTGAACTTCTACATCAATGTGGTGGATGATAAACTGAGGGGAGAGAATGACAACAAGACCATCGGGCTGCTGTTGTGCAAGGGCAAGGATGAGATTGTCGCGCAATATGCACTGACAGGCTATGACCAGCCTATCGGCATCAGCGATTACCAGCTCAGCAAGGCTGTGCCGGAAAGCCTGAAATCGGCGTTGCCAAGCATAGAACAGGTGGAAGAAGAACTGACTATGCTTCTTGACAATGAAAAGAACAGACAAAAGTAGGACACCTATGGCAGACAAGATACAGACGATGATTCCCCGATACGGGGAACTCAATAGAATATACAGGGACTATATAGACAATCGCGTTTTCTCTTTTGACAGACAAAAATTCATTTCCGATTTCTGTCAGGAATACAATGACATGAAGTCTTTTGAGGCTGCTATCCTTGAACTGGTGCTTGACAGGCAAAAAGAACAATACACCTTGATACTCAACAGCCTGAAAACCGAAATAGAAAAGAGCATACAGGCTTATGAGGTGTGCCCGTTGAGTGATAGTGCCGTAGAGCGTGCTTGCTATCGACACATGGAAAGGTATTCCCTTGAAATTGAAGCCCAACAGGATGTAACAAGGAGCCTAAGCAAGCCGCTGAATGAAGCCAACAACAGGTATGATTCCATTGGCTACAGGGAACATACTGCCGAAGAGGAAAAACAGGCTGAAAAAGAATATGAACGCTGCAAGGCTGAATATGACAAGGAAAGAGCCAAACTGAATGAACTCTATGACCAGCAAAAGGCAGCAAGGAAAGAGGCATTCCAATATATGAAGAACCGTTGTGCGGACATGTACCGTCAAAGCTGCCTTTTTCTGGATATATTGAAGAAATACATTCCTGACGGGAAACGACAGGACGAGCCGGGCAAGCCAATCAGTCAGCAGGAAACGGCGGATGAACAACAAGAGTATTTCTGCATGAAATTGCTTTCGCTCATTCATGAGGTATGTGTTGGAGAACAGTTCGAGGA
>OLFX01000673.1_pt1 | contig 50988 bp, 42 predicted proteins | sample 1605091 | NCBI WGS metagenome assembly OLFX01 (sample SAMEA3888906, study PRJEB22519) | human gut metagenome | biome: human gut; feature: human-associated habitat; material: faeces | place: Denmark | collected 2012 | reverse complement strand
GTTCCTCTCCCAAGTCGTCTTTAACTGAGCGAAGCACGTACTTGGTTAGGATATCGGCCCCTGCGCCCTGTGGGCGAAACAGGGGGCCGATATCACCTGGGAGAGTCAGAAGCGCAATGCCTTATTTTCCGGTTGTCTTCAAGCCAATGTGCAGCATTGTACTTATGCCTGGGAAAGTAGGACACTGTTGAATTCCGAAGCATCTGCTTGTAGCTTAGGGATTACATTTTTTGCACGGTTGATAGCCGTTGGCGATGACTTCATCCCTTGAACCCGTGTAGGTTGTGCGGTTTTTATCTTTGATGGACTTGGCGCTGGCACAATCGGCATAATGGAATTTCTTCGTATTTTTGTTAAGCACATACGTGGTTTCGTCTGTGTTAACGGCTGAAGAAGCGTCGATTTTTGCGTTGACGTAATCCTGAAGGGCGACGAGTTCTTCGACATTCAGCGTGTCTACCGAATCATAAATGGCTTGAAGTTTTTGGGATGGGGCGGCAAAAGCCAACGCGGGCAGCAGCAAACAGAAAACGAGCAGACCACAGATGATTCTTTTCATGGGAAAACCCCCTTTTTGTCTTTTGTAGAATTATTATATACATGTTATATCCTAAAAATCAATCATAAATATCCAAATTGGATATGATTTTGCGAAAAAGTGAGAACAGATCTCCAAAGAGGTCTGTCCTCACTTTATCAGGTAGCTATGCCGGTTTGCAGGTCAATCGTGATGAGCTGATTATTTTCCAAATCCTGTACGGGCAGGGTATGAGCAGTCAAATCGATTTCGGCACTGGGAATGGATAAAACAAGGCAGTTCAGCTGTTTCCGGTCGTCATAGATATTGAAAACGAAGGCATCCGGATGCGTTGAACAGGTATAATCCAGCGGGACACGCGGCCCGTAATCGGTGTTGTCGTAATACAGATAGATATTGGTCACCGTGTCAATTTGCGTGAGTAGAATTTCGCGGATGCGGTTGGTTTTCACCTGTTCGGCGTTGACCGAAACCTGTATGACGGTTGCTGCGTCGGGTTTGGGAATATCTAAAACATAGATTTCTTGGCTCGTCAACTGTCCGGGCGTTTCCATGATGCCGCAATCCAGATGAATCGAGCGGACTTGCGCGGCTTCTTCGGATGTGAGCATCCAACGGAATCGGCGCATGGCTTCACTGCCTTTGCGTTCCCCTGAACCGAGGACGGAACCCGTTTCTGGAACCGAATCTGCCCAAATATCAGCTTCACAGTAAAAGCCAAGCGGAATAAAACCTTCCGCACGAGCGTCGTCGGCTTCCGTGAAGTCTGCATAATCGCCGAGAACGTCGTTGCAGGCCGAATAGCGCGCGTCGCTCGGCGAAGCAAGCACATCCAGCGCCAGCAGACGGCCGTCAAAATACAGGTTTTCAATCGTCCAAGTCATGCTGACGCCCTGCGTGCCGCTTTGACTGAATGCGGGCTTGTCATTGGCTTTTACCGACGCGCCGCCGCAGACAACAAGCAGTAAAGTGAGCGGCAGAGCGGCAAGGCGTGTCCAAGGAATCGAACGTTTGCGCATGAAATACACTCCTTTTCGGTTGAAAATGGGTCGCTTTCGGAACCGTTCCGCCATATAAAACGATATATGATATCCATTTCATCCCAAATTCGGGAAAAAATGGACGAAGATGCCCCGCGTATGCTATACTCTTGCGCAAAGGAGGGCGAAACCATGCGCATTTTGCTTGTGGAGGATCCAGAAACCTTCGATTTCTGGTGAGGCGAGGCAAAGCCCCAAGCAAAAGCGATTTCAAAAAACTTTTTCGTTTTCAAACTTGGTTTAATCTTCGGGTGCTATTCTTACAGCGTTCCAAGGAACGGGAGCCAAAAAGAAAAAGAATGAACCCCGATGATAAGGAGGAAACAAAGATGAAAACGAAAATGAAAGTTGCGGTCTGCACCCTGCTTTGCATGACGATGGCCTGCGCCGCGGCGAATGCCGAGGGCGGAACAACGAACAGCACGAACAGCGGGCGGCCGCAGACGCAGCAGAGCCAGATGAAGAACAGAAAGAAGAAGGGCATGCAGCAGAAGCCGGATGACCAGAATGTGCCGAAGGATATGCCCAGCCGCGTTGACCCCAGAAAACTGCTGGAGGATGGCGTGATTGATGAGGATACGTATAACGCCATCGAGGAATGTCCCAAAGAGAACGCGCCGGAGAAGCCGGAAGGCGAACAGGATGATACCCAGCAGCCGCCGGAAAAGCCGGAGGACGAAGCGGATGACGACAGCGTCGATCAGCCCGAACTGCCTGAAATCGGCGGCGGTCTGGATGAAGCGCAGCTCAAGAGCCTGCTCGATGCGGGTGTGATTACGCAGGAGCAGTATGATACGCTGCTGGAGCTGCTGACGGGCAGCGGAGACGCGGCGTAAAAACAAAATCCAATCAGGCGGAGTTGGATATAAATATTCCCATAAATCAGCAAGAAAATTCCCGCGCGTTTCGTCTAATCATCAGAAAGGGTGATCCGGATGAAACGCGCGCTTTTTTGTCTGCTGGCGGCTTGGTGTATGGCCCTCGCCTTTATCGGTGTGCGTGCCGAAAATGTGACGATGATGACGGATGTGTTTGGCAATGAGCGTTTTTCCGTTGTGGAGGAAGCGGCACGCCGATTTCTGCGCTATGAGCGCAAACAGGGGAATGAATGGAAAACCGCCTGGGAAAACGATGCGATTCTGCCTGACGGCGAGATGGGCTGGCTGAATATAAACGGCGATGCCGGCAGCGGCCAATGGCACACCGTATGGTTTACGCGGGAGACGGGTCCGCAGGTGAGCGTCTATGGTTCGCGAGATGAGGAGGCAGAACACGAAGACTTCAGCCTGGTTTTGGAACAGGGGCCGGACGGAGACTGGTTCGTCGTGACCTATGACGACGCGGAAACCGACCTGTGCGCGTGGCTGTTCGAGGACTGCGTCCTCTTCTGCGACAGCGTGCCGGATATCGCCAAAGGCATCTGCGAAGAAGCGCCTAACCGCGACGCGGCGGCGTTTGATCCGGAGGAACTGCGGACGATGGAAGGAAACATCGTGCCCTACGATGCGTCCGAAACTGAGCGCTTTTCGGTCGCGCGCGAGGATGGCTTAAATGAGCTGAGGCGGGAAAAGAAGATGGATGGCCCGGTGATCGTGGACCTTTTTGCCAACGCCGAACCGCTGTATATTGCGCTGGACGAAAAGGCGGTTTGCCCCGTCCATACGCGTCCGAGCAAAGTCAGCCCGCGCGCGGCGAACGGCAAGGCGGCGGTGTCGCTGAAGGATTGGCTGATGCTGCTTTGCCGAAAAGGCGACTGGGCGTTTGTGCTCTATGAAACAACGCCCGGCCATTATCGGACGGGCTGGATCGAAGGCGCGCAGAACGACAGGCTGGAACGCGCCGTTCAAATGACGCAGGAAGCGGCGTTTGCCTGGTACGGCGGAACCATCAACAAAGACACCGCGCTGATGGATGATCCGGTTTGCGCAAGCGGCGTGCTTGGCACGGTGCCCAAAGGGACGCGCGCAACGTATCTGGATGTGATGGAGGCCCGGAAGGCGGACGACAGCGAAACGGAAACGCTGGTTTATGTCGAAACGACGCTGAACGGAGAAATATGGCGCGGCTTTATCCGCGAGGACGATATCGATCTGGATGATATGACGTCGTTCGGCTGAGGTTTGACGCGCAGGCCAAACGGTGCTATGATGAAATCATTCTGATATCGGAGGCACACATATGATCAGCAAAACCTATCCGCTCGGCAGTTTTGAGCGCTATCCGTATGTCGTCATCCTTTCTCGCATGGAGGGAAAATTTCTGCTCAGCCGCCATAAACAGCGCACGACATGGGAATTTCAGGGCGGTCATATCGAGCAGGGAGAAACGCCTTTGCAGGCCGCCAAACGCGAACTGTTTGAAGAATCCGGCGCGGCGGCGTTTGAAATCGAGCCGCTCTGCGATTACTGGGCGGGCAGTGAAGACGGGAAGAGCGGCGCATGCGGCGTGGTTTTTACGGCAGAAATTCAAAAACTCGGCCCGCTGCCTGAAAGTGAAATGGCTGAAACACGGCTGTTTGAAAGTCTGCCCGAACAGATGACGTATCCGGCGATCACTGCGGCGATTATGGCGTATTGGGGGAAAAATATTCAGCCTCACGGATTGACGCAAGGCTGAATAGGTATTAAAATGTAAACAAGTCAAAAATTCCCGCGCGAACCGAACGAGTTGTTCGATATTGCGCGGGATTTTTTCAGCTGTTTTGTTTTTTGGCAAGCACGATCCCAGCGTGCTCTTGAGCGTTTCCAAATTCAGCGGTTTGGCGATGTGCACGTTCATGCCCGCGTCCAGTGCGTCGTGTACATCTTTGACAAAGACGTTGGCCGTCATGGCGATGACGGGGATGCTCTGCGCTTCCGGATGGTCAGAGGCGCGGATGAGCCGCGTTGGGCAAACCGTAAGCTTGAAAAGCCGTCGCACAGAGAAAAGCTTTTTGACGGATGAGAAAATCTCTCTATGAAAAAACCTCCCTCAAGAAAGGGAGGCGGGCAAGACGGAGACGTTCACAGCCCCATCTTTTCGACATATTCTTCCAGGCACCAGTTGTTCTGGGTCATGGTTTGGGCCGCTTCAACGCCGACATAGCGGAAATGCCAGCTTTCGGCGACGAAGCCTGTCAGCTTCTGCTTATCCGCCGTGAAGCGGACGACGAAGCCATATTTTGCGCAATGTTCATGCAGCCATTTCTGCTGTGCCGTTCCGGTAAAGCTCACATTCGGCACGGTGATGTCAAACGCCAGCCCAGTCTGATGCTCGCTTGTTCCGGCGGGCGCGACGGTGTTATAGGTGGCCGACAGACAGCGGTCGCGCGACCAGTCCGGGTTGTTTTTCTGATACTTGGCGACGGAGTTATCCACGAGCTTCTGCTGTTCGCTGTATGTGCGGTAAGCGGAGGAAATCTGGAAGTTGGAAAGGCCGTCCGCGATGGCGGCGGAGAGCATTCGGCCCAGCGCCTCGGTGGCGGTTCGGTCGGCCTTGGTGCCGCTGTATTTGACCTTGACGATATCGGCGGAGAGCACGGATTCGATCGTCACCAGATCGGTCGGCGCGTCGTTTTTGCCGAGCTTATGCTGGCGGTTGACGAGCATGAGAAAATCCGGCTTGGGCGCCTGATCGGCGGAAAGCGCATTGCCGCTGTACAGCAGTTCCTGCGTCTTGACGCCTGCCAGCCCATCCGCGCTCAGTCCGTTGACGGCCTGAAAGCGGATGACAGCCTCCTCCGTGTTCGTGCCGAACGTGCCGTCCGCCGCGTCGTTCAGGTAGCCCAGATCGATGAGCGCCTGCTGGAGCTGTTTCACGTCCTCGCCGGTGAAATTCTTTTTGAGCGTGCGCGTCGGCGATTTTGTGGGTTTAGGGGTATCGGTTGGGGCGGCTGTCGGCGTGGGCGTGACGCTCACGGGGTCGGGGGTGGGCGTTTCGGGAATCAGGTTTGCGCCGCCATAGCCATACTGCGCGCCGAAGGGCGCATAAACCGCCGGAGTCGGGGTGATGGTGGGTTCGGGAGTCGGCGTGGGATCGATTTGCGGCGCGGCGGTTGCGGCGTTATCCGCCAGCGCGTCAAGGTTCGGTTTTTGCAGAAACGTGGTCATCAGCGCGCTGACCAGCACGACGGCCAGCAGAATGCCGCAGGCCGCGATCAACCGGCCGAAAGGCTGAGAAGGAGCGTTTGTTTTTCGCACGTGTTTTTCCTTTCCGCAGGCGGTCAGAAAATCCAGCCGCCCGCTTCAATCTGCGCGTTGGCCCACGCGCGGAGTTTTTCCGTCGCCGCATCCAGCGTCTCGCGGGAAGAGACGGCATATTCGCCGCCCGCGATGCACTCGGCCATCGCGTCGTTGATCCACTGTCCGTAGTGCAGCGTGTCTTTGTAATTATTCAAGTCGAGCACCCAATCTTCCCGCGCGGAAAAATCATAGATCGTCACGTTGTCGTAGCCGCTCAGCGCGTCGTAACAGAGGCCGCGCAGCGCGAGCATCGCTTCCAACGTTCCCTTGCTCTGCATGGTCGCCCATTCCGCGGCGGAATACGGCGGGAAGAAGATATCGAACTGCGTTTCCGGGTGCGCCGTGATGTAGGCAATCAGGTGCGCGTTCAGGTTTTCCTGAGCCAGCTGGGTGCGCGCGTCCGCGGGAAGCGGATTTTCCGGCGGGGTAAAGCTGGCGGTATACAGCGCGATGGGGCCGTAATCGTCGCGGCCCGCCCAGTTATACATGCGGTCGCGGATGGAATCGTCCTGCTTTTGCCCCCATGCTTTCAGGCAGCGCGGCAGGAACGAGCCGAGCACGCTGCGGTTGAGCCAGTAGGAAACGTCGTTGAAGAGGTTGTCGTCGTACAGATACATCGGCACATCGCTGCCGGTCTGATCGACTTTGGCGATGAAGGAATACACGTCCAGCCCGTAGACGATGCGCTTTACATCGTGCGTGCGAAAGGCCAGATCCATCAGCAGCGCGTGGTTATAGGCCGTTCCGGCGGAGGTGCATAGCTTGATAAATCGACCGCCGAGCAGCGCGTCCATCTGCGTCGGGCGGAAGTTTTCCGTCACGGATGTGCCGACGACGGCGCTGTCGTAATCATAGCTGCGCGCGATGCCCGCGTTGGCGTAGACCTGCGTGGTGTTGTCAATCGGCGGCATGTAGCGCGTCGCGAGGTGGTAGACCTGAAACGGATCGATGACGATGACCGTCAGGCAGATGGCGCCGATTGTGCCGAGCAGCAGCGCGAGACTCAGCAGCGCCCAGGTTTTTCGTTTCATCATGTTCTTTGAACCGCAGGGGAATCGGTCAGAAATTGAAATACAGGAACACGCTCACGCTGGAGAGCGACAGGGTGCAGTAGACGATCATCAGCACCGTGGTCAGGGCGTTGCACAGCGTCGGATGGAAATCCATCGTCTTTTCGTAGGTGTTGCGCAGGCCCAGGCAGGCGAACAGCGACGCGGCGTACCAGATCATCATGTAGATGGCGTTGTAGCCCTCGTGGAAACCGCCGGGCAGGGCGAAGGCCGACGTGATGGAATCGCGCAGCGGCCCAAAGTTCATCATCAGCATGGATTTGACGATGGCCAGCGCGTCGGTCAGGCTCGTCGCGCGGAAGAAGACCCACGCCACGACGATGAAACCGAAATTGACGAGCCATTGCAGCGCCGGGTGCAGGCGGTCATACGGTTTGCGGAAAAGGCGGTAGAGCACGCTTGCCGCGCCGTGCATCAGCCCCCAGAGCAGGAACAGCCAGCCCGCGCCATGCCACAGGCCGCTGAGCAGGAATACGATCATCAGGTTGACGCAGGTGCGCGCCATGCCCTTTCGGCTGCCGCCCAGCGGGAAATAGATGTACGTCGTCAGGAAACGGGAGAGCGTAATATGCCACCGCTGCCAGAATTCGCGGATGTTCAGGCTCTTGTAGGGCGAATTGAAGTTGATCGGGATTTTGATGTTGAACATCAGGCCCACGCCCGTCGCCATGTCGCAGTAGCCGGAAAAATCGAAATAGAGCTGGAGGGTATAGCCGATGGCGACGAACCACGCCTCCGCCGTGTTGAGCGTCTGCGCGCTGGCGAAGCCCGCTTCCACCGCGACGGCGAACGTATCCGCAATGACGACCTTTTTCATCAGGCCGCGTGCAAAGGCGTACAGGCCGGGCGCAAAGTTGTCAAAATTGAAATGGCGGTTTTGCGCGTCCGCAAACTGCGGCACGATTTCGCTGTGCAGCACGATCGGCCCGGCGATCAGCTGGGGGAAGAAGGTGACGAACAGCGCATAATCCAGAATATTGTAGCGCGGAACGGTGCGCTTGTAGCTGTCGATGACGTAGGAAAGCTGCTGGAAGGTAAAAAACGAAATGCCCAGCGGCAGCGCCAGATGGTTGAGCGTCAAATGCAGGCCGAACGCGCCGTTCAGGTTTTCAAAGAAGAAATCGTGGTATTTGAAGTAAAACAGCACGCCGAGGTTCAGAAAAAGTCCCAGCAGCATCAGCGGCAGGCGCACGGCCTTCTTTTCCTGCGTGAGCATCAGCTGGCTGAGCGCGTAATTGACGAGGATGCTGCCTGCAATGATCGGCACATAGCTGGGATTGTTGTAGCCGTAGAAAAGGAACGAGGCCAGTACCAGAAACACCTTGTTGAGCTGGTTTTTTTCCGGCAGTCTGCCCAGCAGAAAATAGCCCAGCAGGGTCAGCGGCAGAAACGCCAGCATGAAAACGTAGGAATTGAACAGCATGTCGGTATGTGCTCCTTTTCAAAAAATCAAAACGGCCAGTCTCCGGCTTCCACAATCTGCGCTGCCAGCGCGCGGATGACGTCGTTGTTCGCTTCCAGCTGCGCGGCATCCGTCACGCGGGAAAGCCCTGCGGCCATTTCCTCGGCCATCGCGTCGTTGATATCCGGGCCGTAGTGTTTTGCGTCGATGTACTGATTCAGGTCGCAGATCCATTCCGTCCGCGCCTGAAAATCATAAATCTCCACGTTGTCGTATGGAAGCAGCGCTTCGGCCAGCGCTTTTTTCTGCTGCAAATGGTATTCCATCTGCCCCTGCGTGTAAAACTGATACCAGTGCGCGGCGGAATACGGCGGGAAGAAGAAAATAAACTGTGTGTCGGGGTGCTGCTCGACGAACGGCAGAAAGTTGTGCTCCACGTTGAGCTTGGTCTGCTGGGAAAGCCCCGCTTCGGCGTTGATCTGCTCGACCGTATCCCGGCTGAAGGAAACGTCCGCCAGCACGGCTTCCCTGCCGTAGGCATACAAATCGCCCCAGCTGTACATCGTGTCGAGCTGATCCGGGTCGCTCTGCCCCAGCGTGGCGAGGCATTCGGGAATGTAGGTCAGCAGCACGCTTTTGTTGAACCAATAGGAAACGTCGTTGAAGAGATCGTCGTCGTAGAGATAATCCGGCATTTCGCACTTGGGCGTCTTGTAAAAATAGGTCAGCGCTTCCACGTCCACGCCGTAGAGCACGCGGCGCACGTCGTGCGTCGCGAAGGCCATATCCATCATCTGCTTATGGTTGAAGGAGGAACCCGCGTTGACGCAAAGCTTGACAAACTGCCCGCCGAAAAGGCGGTCTAACTGGCTGGGACGAAAGTTTTCCGTCATCGACGAGCCGATGACCACACTGTCGTAGGCGTAGTTTTTGGCGATGCCCGCGTTGGAATAAATCTGCGTGCCGTTTGAAATCGGCGGGATAAACGCGGTCGCCTTGTGATACACTTCAAACGGATCGACGGCGGCCACCAGCGCGACGGTTCCGCCGATGGAAAGTCCCAGCAGCGAAAGGGTGAGCGCCGCCCATTTTTTTCTGTTCACGGTGCGCTCCTTTCCGCCGGACGGGCTGAATATCGATAAAACATCACTTTATTATACACCATGCGCGCGGCAAAGACAAGGCCGCCGAAAACGCCGGCGGCCTTCAGAACTTTTAATCCGCGTTCTGCGCATCGACGCGCGCAATGTGCCCGCCGACGGCTTTCAGCTTTTTTTCGATCTTGCAGTAGCCGCGCTCGATGTGGCCGCCGGAATCATCCACCAGCGTCTCGCCTTCGGCGCAGAGCCCCGCCAGGATCAGCGCCGCGCCCGCGCGCAGATCCGTTGCGCGAACCGGCGCGCCGGTCAGATACGGCGTGCCCTCCACGACGGCGACGCGGTTTTCCACCCGAATGTGCGCGCCCAGCCGGGAAAGTTCGGCGGCGTGCATGAAGCGGTTTTCAAAAATCGTTTCCAGAAATACGCTTGTGCCGGGGGTTTTGCAGGCGACGGCCATCATCGGCGCCTGCAAATCGGTCGGGAAGCCGGGATAAACCATCGTGCGGATTTCAAAGGGCTGTTTGGCTCGGCCGAAGACCATCAGCCCGCCCGGCGTATCCTTGATATGTATGCCCGCTTCGCTGAGCTTGAAGAGCAGGGAGCGCAGATGTTCCGCCCGCGCGCCGGAAAGCAGCAGTTCGCCGCCGGTGATGGCGCAGGCGCAGGCCATCGTGCCTGCCTCGATACGGTCGGCAATCGGCTGCCAGCTCACGCCGTGCAGCGCGCGCACGCCTTCAATGACGATGGTGGATGTACCCGCGCCGCTCACGCGCGCGCCCATCGCGTTCAGAAACGCCGCCAGATCGACGATTTCCGGTTCCTTGGCCGCGTTTTCGATGCGCGTCGTGCCGCTGGCCAGTGTCGCCGCCATCAGCAGGTTTTCCGTCGCGCCGACGGACGGCATATCCAGATAGATGACCGCCCCGCGCAGGCGGCCCGAAAGCGTCACGCCGCCGTGGTCAAACTTCACCTTTGCGCCCAGCGCGCTCATGCCCTTGAGGTGCTGGTCGATGGGCCGCTGGCCGATCGCGCAGCCGCCGGGCAGGGGAATGCGCGCTTCGCCCAGCCGCGCGAGCAGCGGGCCGAGCACCAGCACCGAGGCGCGCATCTTGCGTACATCCTCTTCGTCCTGCGGGTTTTGCAGCGCGGCGGCGTTCAAAATGAGCGCGTCGTTCTCCTTTTTCACGCTGCACCCGCACGAGGCCAGCAGCGCGCAGAGCGTCTTCACATCCGTCAATTCCGGCACGCGTTCAATGCGCGCGTCTTCGCCCGTCAGCAGCGCGCCGCACATGATGGGCAGCACCGCGTTCTTGGATGTGCTGATGGGTATTTCTCCCCGCAGCGGCGGGCTTTCGCGAACCGCATAATGCGCCATGAGAATCCCTCCGATTTTTTTCGGCTTTGCGGCGGCGAACCCGCCTGATGGCAGATTATGCCGCAGCGGGACGATGTGTCCGCGCGCCGCAAGATGATTTTGCCCGCCGCCGCGCGCATCATGCCTGCGCCAAAATGCAGACGGGCGCGGCTTTTTTATTTTATGCTGGAAACGCGGCGGCATAAACGGCTTGCGGCGCAAAATGCGGCGGCGCAGAAAGTTCCAGCGGCAAAACCTGCCGCAGAATCCAAAGAAAAAAGCCGTAAAAGCCGAAAAAAATGAACCGATTCGGCCTAAAAGCTTTTCTGAATTGCTTTTTTGCGCAAAGTGGTGTATCGTAATAAGGTATTGCATCTCCCGCCGCCCCTTTCCGCGGCGGGGAAAAACACGGCCAAGGAGAGTGCGCATGAGCGAGTATCTGGATATTCCCGCGCTTTACGGCAGCAGCGTTTTTTCCGAAAAGGAAATGCGCGCGCGCCTGCCCAGGGAGATTTACAAGAGATTGTCGGCCAGCATGGCCACCGGCGAAGAGCTTGATCCCACCGTGGCGGACGCGGTGGCGAGCGCCATGAAGGAATGGGCGATCGAGCAGGGGGCGACGCATTACACCCACTGGTTTCAGCCGCTGACGGGCACGACCGCCGAGAAGCACGACTCTTTCATTAGCCCGCAGAGGGACGGGAGCGTCATCATGGAGCTGCGCGGCAAAGAGCTGATCCGCGGCGAGCCGGATGCGTCCTCCTTCCCCTCCGGCGGCATCCGCGCCACGTTTGAGGCGCGCGGCTATACCGTCTGGGATATCACCAGCCCTGCGTTTATCTACGACAACGGCGATACGAAGACGCTGTGCATCCCCACGGCGTTCTGCGGCTACAACGGCGAGGCGCTCGACCAGAAAACGCCGCTGCTTCGCTCGATGGAGGCCATCAGCCGTCAGGCCGTGCGCATCTGCCGGCTCTTCGGCGATAATCTGACCCAGCGCGTGACGACCTCCGTCGGCCCGGAGCAGGAATATTTCATCGTCGATCGCGAAACCTATCTGAAGCGAAAAGACCTCATCTTCACCGGGCGCACGCTTTTCGGCGCCATGCCGCCCAAAGGGCAGGAGATGGAGGATCACTACTTCGGCGCGATCAAGGAACGCGTGAGCAACTACATGAAGGATTTGGATATCGAGCTGTGGAAGCTCGGCATCCCGGCCAAGACGGAACATAACGAGGCTGCGCCCGCCCAGCATGAGCTTGCGCCCATCTACAACACCACCAATGTGGCGACGGACGAAAACATGCTCGTCATGAACGTCATGAAGAAGGTTGCCCTGCGTCACGGGCTGGTATGCCTGCTGCATGAAAAACCCTTTGCGGGGGTCAACGGCAGCGGCAAACACAACAACTGGTCGCTGACCACGGATACCGGGCATAATCTGCTGGAGCCGGGCCGCGATCCGCAGAAGAACCGGATGTTCCTGCTCGTGCTCGCCGCGATGATGAAGGCGGTGGATGAGCACGCGGGCCTTCTGCGCATGAGCGCCGCCAACCCCGGCAACGATCACCGTCTCGGCGCGAACGAAGCGCCGCCCGCCATCATCTCCATGTTCCTGGGCGATCAGCTGACCGCCGTTGTGGATCATATCATCCGCGGGAGCGACGAGAGCGTGCCGTCCGCGTCCATCATGCGCGTGGGCGTTTCGACCCTTCCGTTTATCCGCCGCGATGCGACCGACCGCAATCGGACCTCGCCCTTCGCGTTTACGGGCAATAAATTCGAGTTCCGCATGGTGCCGTCTTCCGGCTGCATCGCCGACGCGAACACCGTGCTCAACACCATCGCGGCGGAAGCGTTTCAGGCGTTTGCCGACGAACTGGAAAAGGCGGAAGATTTTGAATTCGCACTGAACGCGCTCATCCGCCGTGAAATGACCGCGCACCAGCGCATCATCTTCAACGGCAACGGCTATACCGACGAGTGGGTGGCCGAAGCGACGCGGCGCGGCCTGCCGAATCTGAGGAGCATGGTGGACGCGGTGCCGGAGCTGGTGAAACCCGCTTCCATCGCGCTGTTCGCCCATCAGGGCGTATTCACCGAGAAGGAACTGCGCGCCCGCGCGGACGTCTCCTTCGAGCTGTATGCCAAGACGATCAACATCGAGGCGCTGACGATGATCGACATGGCGGGCAAGGATATCGTTCCGGCCGTTGCGGAATACGGCGGAAAACTGGCCTGGTCGGCCAATCAGGCGATGCAGGCCGGCATGGATGTTTCGGTGCAGCGGGAGATGCTCGCCCGCGTGAACGTGCTGCTGCGGCAGACGAGCGACGCGCTCGCCGATCTGCGCGCCAAGCAGGAAAAGATGGCGGCGCTTTCCGGGCAGGAGCAGGCGCGCTATGCGCACGACGTCATCTGCCCGGTGATGGAGGTGCTCCGCGCCCCGGTCGATCATCTGGAAATGATTGTAGACGGCAGACTCTGGCCGATGCCGACCTACGGCGACTTGCTGTTTAACGTGTAAGGAGGGTTCAATATGTGTGGAATTGTCGGTTATGTGGGCGTGAAACAGGCGGCCCCGATTTTGCTTGCCGGGCTGTCGAAGCTCGAATATCGCGGCTATGACTCGGCAGGTCTGGCCGTGCGCGATGAAGCCAGCGAACACATCGAGGTGGTCAAGGCGAAGGGTCGTCTCAAGAACCTGATGGAGATGACCGATTCCGGCAACGCCGTTCACGGCCTGTGCGGCATCGGCCACACCCGCTGGGCGACCCACGGCGAGCCGAGCACCGTCAACGCGCACCCGCAGTATACCCGCGAAAAGCGAGTCGTGCTCGTACACAACGGCATCATCGAAAACTATCAGGAAATCAAGGAATCGCTGATTAAAAAGGGCTATACGTTCGCCTCGCAGACGGATACCGAGGTGGCCGCCGCGCTGCTGGACAGCTATTATGCCGATGCGGCCAAGCGCGGCATGGAGCCGCGCGAACGTGCGCTCGACGCCATTCGCAATATGATGATTCGCGTGCGCGGCAGTTACGCGTTCGGCATTCTTTTCGGCGATCAGCCCGGCGCGATCTATGCCGCCCGCAAGGACAGCCCGCTGATTCTCGGCCGCTGCGACGGCGAATATCAGGGATACATGATCGCTTCCGACGTGCCTGCCGTGCTCAATTACACGCGCAACGTCGTCTATATCGATAATCAGGAAATCGCCTGCCTGACCCGCGACGAACTGCATGTTTACAACATCGACTGCGAAGAAATCGAAAAGCCGTTCGTGGAAATCAAGTGGGATGCCGCCGCCGCCGAAAAGGATGGCTACGAGCATTTCATGATGAAGGAGATCCACGAACAGCCGCGCGCCGTGCGCGACACACTCTCCCCGCGGATCAAGGAAAATGAAGACGGCGAAAAAATCATCGACCTGAGCGAAACCGGGTTGACGGATGAGGATTTCACAAACGTCTCTCGCGTGTATCTCATCGGCTGCGGCTCGGCGTATCACGTCGGCATGGCGGCGCGCTATGTCATCGAAAAACTTGCGCGTGTCCCCTGCGAGGTTGATCTGGCGAGCGAATTCCGCTATCGCGATCCGATTCTGGAAGAGAACGGGCTGGTCGTCATCATCAGCCAGAGCGGCGAAACCGCCGACAGTTTGGCGGCGCTGCGCCTGTGCAGGGAGCGCGGCGTGCGCACGCTGGCGGTGGTCAACGTCGTCGGCTCGTCGATCGCGCGCGAGGCGGACAGCGTGATGTATACCTGGGCCGGTCCGGAAATCGCCGTCGCGACGACCAAGGCGTATTCCACCCAGCTGGCGGCGCTGTATCTGGTCGCCGTCCATATGGCCGAGGTGCGCGGGCAGATCACGAAGGAACGCCGCGAAGAGCTGATTGCCGCGATGCTCGCCCTGCCGGATCAAATTGAGCGCGTGCTCTCTGACAAGGAACGCGTGCAGTGGTACGCCAACAAGATGGCCGCCTGCAAAGACGTGTTCTTCATCGGCCGCGGGCTGGATTACGCCATCAGTCTGGAAGGCAGCCTCAAGCTCAAGGAAATCAGCTACATCCATTCGGAAGCCTATGCCGCCGGCGAACTCAAGCATGGCACCATCAGCCTGATCGAGGACGGCGTGCTCGTCGTCGCCGTCGCGACCCAGCCGGAACTGTTTGAAAAAGAAGTTTCCAACATGGTCGAGGTGCGCAGCCGTGGCGCCAGCCTGTTCGGGCTGACGACCTACGGCCAATACGCCATCGAAGATACCGTCAATTTCACAGTCTATGTGCCGCGCACCGATCCGCTGCTGGCCACCTCGCTGGCCGTCGTGCCGCTCCAGCTGCTGGCCTATTACATCAGCTGCGCCAAGGGTTTGGACGTGGATAAGCCGCGCAACCTTGCCAAGAGCGTGACGGTGGAATAAATAAAAGAAAAGGAGTGCTCTTCTTTGAAATCGGTGGAAAACCGTTCAAAGAGGAGCACTTTTATCATCACTTCTTTTTGCAAAGTGCGCCTACGGGAGTACCTCTGTCAACGCGCGCGCCGCGCGGCACTTTGCGCAAACTTTTTCCAGACTCTTGACGCGCCTCCCCCTCAGGTGTTACAGTGAAATAAAGCGACAACCATCGCTTTCATTCCATTTTGGCAGGAGGAACAGCAATGACGCTGCTGGAATATCGCATTTTTCATACCGTCACCCAGCAGGGCAGTTTTGCGCGCGCCGCGCAGATTCTGCATTTGACGCCCAGCGCCATCAGCCACGCCGTCAGCTCGATGGAAGAGTCCTGCGGCTTTTCGCTCTTCGTTCGCGGCAAGGGCGGCGTGTCGCTGACCCGCAGCGGCGAAGCGCTCTATCCGGTGATCCGGCAGGTGCTTTCCGCCGACGAGGCGTTGACGCAGACGGTTGGCGAACTGAAAGGCGTGCAGCGCGGCAAGGTGCGCATTGGCGCGTTCAACAGCGTGTGCGTGGCGTGGCTGCCGCAGCTCGTGGCAGAATACCGCGTGAAATACCCCGGTGTGGAAATCGAAATCGATCAGGGCACATATGACGATGTGATCGAGTGGATCAAGACGGGCGTGGTGGATTTGGGCTTTCTGTCTACGGAGTCCACGCGCGATCTGGCGGTGCGTCCGCTGTATCGCGACAGGCTGATGTGCGTCGCGCCGCGCGGGTTTAAAACGAAAACGCCGGGCGTGATTATGCCCGAAGAGATGCGCGCGGAGACGTTTGTCGTTCAGGGCGACGCGACGGACGCGGATGTGCAGGCGTTTTTGGCGAAATACCGGATCACAGTGCGGGCGACCTGCCGCGTTGTGGATGATCTGTCTACGATTGCGATGGTCGAAAGCGGATTCGGCATCTGCATCATGCCGAGCCTGACGCTTGAGCGCGTCCACGGCGACGTGGAGACTTACGCGATTGAGCCGATGGAATACCGCGAGTTTGGCATTGCGGTGCTCAATCCGCAGATGATGGCCCCTGCGGTTCGGCAGATGGCGATGTTTATCGAGTCCTTTGCCCGGCAGAAGCGGCGCGAGGCGCAGGCGACGAACGCAGGATTCGATCCGGAAAACACGTTTTAACCGAGACAGCGCCCGGATGCGGGACCGATTGTGACAAAATTGTGAATCGCGCATGAAGTCGGAAAGGCAATTTGACGAAAAGATTGCCTTTTGGCTGGGCAGCGCGTATAATGAGGAATAGGGTTTTGATGCCGTAACAATCGGCATTTGCCGACAAAAGGATGCAAATTCTGCGGTGTTGTGCCACGTGGCTGAATCGGCGCAGAAAAATTGCATCACAGAAAGTATGGAGGGAACACTCAATGAAGAAGAGTTTTCTGGCCCTGATGCTGGCCGTCGCGCTGGTTTCCCTGAGCGCGTGCGGCAATCAGGAAAAAGCGCCGGAAGCGACGGCCACGCCGGTTGTGACCGAAGCGCCGACGGAAGAACCCACTGCCGAACCGACAGAGGAACCGACGGCCGAGCCGACGGAGGAACCGACGGCCGAGCCGACGGAGGAACCGACGGCCGAGCCGACGGAAGAGCCTACCGCCGAGCCGACCGAAGCGCCGACGGCTGAGCCGACGGAAGAGCCCACCGCCGAGCCGACCGAAGCGCCGACGGCTGAGCCGACGGAAGAGCCGGTCGCCGAGCAGAGCGATGAGAACGCTGCGGCGGTCGTCATCACCGAAGAAGCGGCGGACGAGAACGTTGAAGAAGAGTCGGATGTGGTGGCACTGGACGACGGAGTGCTGGCTTCCGCGTACAACGGCGCGGTGACGGTGCTGCAATCCGAAATTCAGGATGAATTTGACAACATGCTCAGCCAGTATGTCGCGTATTACGCGCAGTATGGCTACAACGTGGACGAATATGACACCGAACTTCAGGCTTCCGTTGCGCAGGAGACGGTGCAGAGCAAGCTGAGCACGGCTATCGTCCGCCATTATGCCGCCGAGAACGGCTATGAGCTGACCGAGGAAAAGAAGGCCGAATTGGCCGCGCAGGTGCAGACCACGCTGGATAACACCCGCGAATATCTGGAAAGCTATCTCTCCGCTTCCGGCTATACCGGCGACGAGCTGACGCAGGCCGTGGAGGATCAGCTGACGCAGGCGGGCTATTCCGAAGAAAGCCTGATGGAAACGGCTGAGCTGAACGATGTGCTCAACTACCTGTATGAAAAGGCGACGGCGGATATCGCCGTGACCGAGGATGAGGTGAAGGCCGCGTTTGACGAGAAGGTCGCCACGCAGAAGGAAAACTACGCCGATCTGGATACGTTCATCAACGATTATGTGAACGAAAACGAAATCCTCTATACGCCGGAAGGCGTGCGCCTGATGGAGTGCATCTACATCGCCAAGGTGGATGGCGAGGCGACCGAGGATGAAGCGACGAAGGCCGAGGCCACGCCGGAAGAATCCGCGGATATCGCGGAACTGAGCGGCTATGCCAAGGCGAAGGCTGTCGCCGCGTCCATTGCGGGCGGCGCGGACTTCGAGGAAGCCATGAAGGCTTACAACGAGGACAGCTCCACTGAAGAGCAGATGCTGCGCGGCTATCCTGTGGCCGAGGGCAGCCAGCTCTATGGCGAGGAATTTATCGCGGGCGCGCTGGCGCTTGAAAACGTGGGCGACGTCTCCGACGTGATTACCACCGATTACGGCTATTTCATCCTGCGCTATGCGAAGGATCTGGAGACTGGCGAGGTCGATTTCGAATCCCGCAAGGAAACCGAGACGGAGGAAGCCCTGACCAATAAGAAGAACGACGCGTATACCGAGTATGTGAACAAGGTGCTCGATGAGGCCGATATGCAGATTGGCGATCTGAGCAAGCTCTATCACGTCTACGTCGGCGAGGCGGTCGAGGCTACCGTGGCGTATGCTTCCGTGAATGCGGATACTCAGCTGCTGGATATGCCGGGCGGCGACGCTGTGGCCGACGTGAAGGCGGGCGCGTCCATGGACGTTCTGGGCAGCATCACCGAGGACGGCAAGACGTATTCCTTCGTCGCCGTGCCGGGTACGGAGATCAAGGGCTATATCGGTGCAGACGAGCTGAACGAGATGGATGCGGACGCCGCGCTGGCCGTGGATAACGCCGCGCTGGTTTCCGGCCTTGGTCAGCTCGATAAGAACCCGACGTTCACCATTGCGATGAACGACGGTTCCCTGATCTATGGCGAGCTGTATCCGGAGAAAGCGCCGGAGAGCGTGGGCAACTTTGTTTCCCTCGCCAACAGCAGCTTCTATGACGGCCTCACCTTCCACCGCGTGATCTCCGGCTTCATGATTCAGGGCGGCGATCCCAACGGCGACGGCACCGGCGGACCGGGCTATGCCATCCGCGGCGAGTTCAGCAGCAACGGCGTGGAGAATGATCTGAGCCATGTGCGCGGCGTGCTGAGCATGGCGCGCTCCAGCTCGAACGACTCGGCCGGCAGCCAGTTCTTCATTATGCACGCGGACAGCGATTCTCTGGATGGCAACTATGCCGCGTTCGGCATGGTGCTCGGCGGTCTGGATACCGTGGATGTGATCGCTTCCGTGCCGACCGACAGCAACGATAAGCCGCGCACCGAACAGGTGATGCGCACCGTGTATGTCGAAACCTACGGCAAGACCTATACCTTCACCATGCTGGAGGACTAATTCGTCAAGCTCAAAGCAGCCTTCTTTCGCAAGAAAGGGGGTTGCTTTTTTTCTTCCCTTTTGTTATAATCTTCGGGCAACCTTTGCGGACTGTTCGCAACCATCCAGTCCTTAAACAAAACTATGGGCCGAAGGCGCGCTGCGCCTTCCAAGCGGCTCAAGGCCGTTTTTTTGTTGCAAAATATGGCCGTGTGCGCTTGCCCTGTCGTTTTGCCGGTTAGCAAAATGAACAAGGAGATTTTTTTCCATGAGTACGCTGAAACCCCAAAACACCCGTGCGCTGGCCCGCGGCGCCATCATTGCCGCATTGTATACCGCGCTGACCGTTCTGCTGGCCCCGCTGAGCTATGGCGAGGTGCAGATCCGCTTCTCCGAAGCGTTCACCCTGCTGCCGATTCTGATGCCGGAGGCTGTGCCCGCGCTGCTGGTGGGTTGCCTGCTTTCCAACATCCTCGGCGGCTGCACAATTTTCGATATCGTGTTCGGCTCGCTGGCCACGCTGCTGGCCGCCGTCTGCACGCGCCGCCTGCGCGACAAGTTCTGGCTGGCCGCGCTGATGCCGGTGCTGTTTAACGGCGTGATTGTCGGCGCTGTCGTGCACTTCTGCTATTCCCCGGCGATTGCCCTGCCGCTGTGCATGCTCTCCGTCGCCGCAGGCGAGGCCGTCGCGTGTCTGGTCGTCGGCCCGCTGCTCATCAGCGTGCTGCGCCGCATGCCCGCTTCCGTGCTGAACTAAATTCCTTTTCCTCTTGACAAAGCCGCCCGCGTGGCGGTATTGTGTATGTATAGCGGAGGGATTTTTCCGCAAAGCATATTCAATTTGTCAGGAGGATTTTTAATTATGCGGATTGCGCTGATTAACGAAAACAGCCAGGCGGCAAAGAACGCGACGATTGAGGCTGCGCTTAAAAAGGTCGTTGCCCCGATGGGCCATCAGGTCGATAACTACGGCATGTATGGCAAAGAGGGCGAGAGCCAGCTGACCTACGTGCAGAACGGTATTCTGGCCGCGATTCTGCTCAATTCCGGCGCGGCGGATTACGTGGTCACCGGCTGCGGCACGGGCGAGGGTGCGATGTTGGCGCTCAACAGCTTTCCGGGCGTGCTCTGCGGCCACGTGGCCGATCCGTCCGACGGTTTCATGTTTGCCCAGATCAACGACGGCAACGCGGTTTCCATGCCGTTTGCCAAGGGCTTCGGCTGGGGCGCGGAGTTGAACCTCGAATACACGTTTGAAAAGCTCTTCGGCTTCGGCAGCGGCAACGGCTACCCGGCGGAGCGCGCTGTGCCCGAACAGCGCAACAAGAAGATCCTCGACGCGGTGCGCGCGCATAACTTTAAGGATTTGATTGCCTGCCTCAAGGGCATCGATCAGGAGCTGGTGCGCGGCGCGATTGCGGGCGAGCATTTTGCCGAATTGTTCTTCGCCAACGCAAAGGATGAGCAGATCATCGCGTATGTGCGCGAGCTGCTGGGATAAAATGCAAGGAGGGACTTTGCATGCTTCTTGATCTTTCCTGTTTGAGCTATCCGCTTCCGCCGGATGTCCGGCGGCTTTACGAAGCCGGGGACTTTGGCCGCATGGAGCTGGTCATCCGCCGTCGGCTGGACGACCCATGTGTTCCCGAAGCGCTGAAAGCGCGACTGCGTGTGCAGATGGAAATGGCGTATGAAATCCCGCGCGCGTATCCGTATACACGGGCGCAGATGCTGGATATCCTGCAAAAGAACGTGAGCGGCTTTGCGGAGGAAGAGCTTGAAACCCTGCGCGACGACGGCACGCTCGACTGGCGCTATGTGAACGGCGAGGTGCGGTTCAAAAACAACGCGCTCTCCGCGTTGCTCAAGACGCGGAAGGAATACGCCATGCGGGCGACAGACCCCGCCGTGATGAGCGGCACGAAGGCGAGCGCCGAGCAGCTGAGCGCGATGATTGCCAAAATGAAGGCGAACGGCGGCGTGCGCGCGCGGTTCGAGCTGCACGAGGAGCTGACCGTCAGGAGCGACCGTTTGACGGAGGGCGAGACGCTGCGCATCCACCTGCCGATGCCCATTGTCGGCGCACAGGTGAAGCGCGCCGAACTGCTTTCCGCGTCGCACCCTGTCGCGTTCCTTGCGCCGGAAGACGAGCCGCAGCGCACGATCTATTTTGAACTGCCGTATGAGCCGGGCATGACGGTCAGCGCCGAGATCGCCTATGAGATCGACGCGCCGTATGCTCAGCCACACGCGCGCGAGGTTTACGCCGAGCAGCCCGTGTTTGATACGGAGGAATTGCCGCCGCACGTGGTCTTTACGCCGTATCTGCGCGCGCTGGCGAAGGAGATCGTCGGGGACGAGACAAACGCCCTGCTCAAGGCGCGCAAAATCTACGATTTCATTACGACGCAGGCGGTCTATCGCTTCATGCCGCCGTATTTGACGGTGCCCAATATCCCGGAATATTTCCTCAGCGGGCTGCGCGGCGACTGCGGCGTGCAGGCCATCACGTTTGTGACGCTGTGCCGTCTGTGCGGCGTTCCGGCTCAATGGCAGAGCGGCCTGTATACCAAGCCGAACAGCGCGGGTCATCACGATTGGGCGCGGTTTTATGTCGCGCCGTTCGGCTGGCTGTTTGCGGATTGCTCGTTCGGCGGCTCAGCCTATCGCGCGGGCGATCTGGATCGCTGGAATTTCTATTTCGGCAATCTTGAACCGTGGCGCATGCCGACGTGCAGCGCGTTCCAGCAGGAGTTCAACCCGCCGCGCAGATTTCTGCGGCATGATCCGTATGACAACCAGAGCGGCGAGGTCGAGAGCTTGACGCGCAGACTGTACGCGGATGAGTATGAGGACGACTGCCGGGTTGTCAGATACGAAGAAATGGAATAAAAAAACGGAGCTTTTATCGCGGGGATAAAAGCTCCGTTTTCGTATAAACTGCTTCATCGAAGCGGCTTTGCGTTCGTCAGGTAACGCTTCACGCCCTGACGCATGCTGATTTTACTTCGTGATTGGGGAAACGATGGGGCTTTGCCCCATACCCTGCAAGGGAACTGAGTTCCCTTGACCTTCCATTTCGCTTCGCGACGGTTTAAAGAAAGGGTTACAGCCCGCTCTCAAACGCCTCGAAGAACTCCGGGCAGCTCCATTTGCCGCAGGCGCTGACGGTATCGCCGGAAACGCCGAGCTGGAGTTTCAGACCGTTGGTGAGCGTGACGGTCAGAGTCTGCTTCCTGGCGGACGAATCTGCCGACTTGAGCGTCGCGTGGTCGAGCAGCACAGCCGCCGCGTCGTTTGCCGCGTCGCCGATCAGTGTGCCCACGCCGGAGAGCGTCAATTCCGCAACCTGACCGCGGACGGAGAATGTGTCTTCTAGCCCCTGTCCGCCGGGCCCCTTGCCCGCATAGCTGACCCGCTGGAACAGGCGCATGTTTCCGCCGACCTCGCAGGCGACGGCGGTATTGACGTCCACCCCGGACACGGCATAGATGGTCTGCCCCGCTTCGGCAACGTTAGAGAGGCCGCCTGTCATCGCGCTGTCATCGGCGAGAGACGGCTCGTCGGTCGTTGTGCTCACCGTGCCGACCGCATCGCCCAGCAGGCTGCTTTCCACGTTTGTCGGCGTGCTGAGCATGCGGTAAACCGCGCCGTTCACCGCGACCAGCGGGATATCGCCGCTCGTCGAAGCGAAGAGCGAATCGCTGCTTCCGCCCGCTGCGCGGACGCGCGCCGTACCGCTCACATCCGCCATGCGCGTCATGGATACGGCCTGTTCGTCGCCCGCCGCGATGGTGTCAATCGAGACGGGCGCAGGCGAAGCCGCCGCACTCACGGCCGTCTGACTCAGCCGCGGCGCGAACATGCCGATGCAGGCGACCGCCAGCGCCGCACAGCAGAGCGCGGGCACAAGGCGCGGCATAGAGACGGACCGTTTCTTTTCTTCCCGTGCGGCGGATAAGATGCGCCGCTTCATCGTTTCATCCGCATGCAGACCGGAGAGCATCTCGTCGGCCGTCGGCGCGAGGCGCTCAAGTTCTTTGATATCCATCACCGGTTGCTTCCTCCTTCAAAAGGCTTTCCAGTTTTTTTCTCGCTCTGGAAAGGCGGCTGGAAATCGTCCCTTCCGGAAGCCCCAGCATCTGCGCGATTTCGGCTATGCCGAGGCCCTGATAATAATGCAAGAGGATCGTTTCACGGAACTGGACGGGCAGCTTATGAATCGCCCGCATCAGCTCAGCTTTCTCTTCGCGCTGCTCGATGGTGTCTTCCTGTGCCGGAATGATCTCCAGCGTCGGCGCGCCGAGTACCACGCGCTTGAGCCACGCGCTGCGCCACAGATCGCGGCAGCAGTTCACCGTCACGCGAAGAAGCCACGCTTTTTCGCAGCCGGGCGCAATCGCCTCGCCGCGCGTATAGAGCTTGACGAACACATCCTGACAGACGTCTTCGGCCTTTTGTTTATCCGCCAGATAAAAATATGCCATCCGCAGCACGTCGTCTGCGTATTGCGCATACAGCTCTTCAAATTGAGCGTTACGATCCGGCGCTTTCACGCTGCTTTCCAACCGTTTCACTTCCTACCCTCGATATATAAGACGGATGAGTTTGCCGTTTTCATCCGGCAAAAAGCAAAATTTCGATAAAAAGATTATACATGAACCGCCACGGTTTCGCAAGGCTTGACGGTGTGGGAAGATATAACACAAAAGCGCGTCCCCCGTTTGAGGAGACGCGCCGCCGAACTTCGGCCTTGTGAGTAAAAGCCAGGAAAAATCAGAGTTTTCAGGGGCAGGCGCGGGCTCAGCCCGCTCAGAAGCTCCGTCCGCCGCCGCCGCCGCGGGAAGAACCGCCGCCGAAGCTGCCTCCGCCGCCGAAACCGCCGCCAAAGCCGCCGCCGTGAGAACTGCCGCCGCCGAATCCGCCGAAAGGACGGCTCGGACGGGAAGGACGCGGGGGACGGCCGCCGCCCATCGGAGGACGGGGCGGACGCGGGCCAAAGCCGCCGCCGAAACCGCCGCCCATCGGGGGACGCGGACCGCGCGGAGGACGACGGCTGCCGCGGCCAAAGAGCCAGCCCATGAAGAAATAGCTCAGACAGCCGCCGCGGCTGGGCATCAGCGCGTTAAAAAGCACGCAGATGATGATGTAAACAAAGATAACCCCAAGGATGAACTCGAACAAATCAAAGCCTCCCTCGTCGTAACTGCCGTAAGAATTGTCGTAACTGCCGGAGTAGACGCTGCTGGAAGCGCTCTGCGAGGAAGAGAGGGAGAGCGTCTTGCCCTTTGCGCGGGCCAGATATGTACACACATCCTCGTAGAGATTGAGCATGCCCTTGTCAAATTTGTTGTCGGCAAAATAGTCGATGTTGTCGTCGATCAGGTCGCCGCACTTCGCGCCGCTCATCACGCGGTCAACGCCTGTGCCCGTGCCGATCTGGATTTTGCGGTCGCCGCGCGCAAGCAGCACGACCACGCCGTTGTTTTCGCCCGACTGGCCGACGCCCCAGCTGTTGATGATGTCCGTGGCATAGTCCGCCGGGTCTTCACCGTCGAGGAAATCCACGACGACGGCGATTGTCTGAATGCCGGTCGCTTCTTCCAGCGCCGCGCCATATTGCTCGATGGTCGTTTTTGTTGAACTGGACAGCACCGAGCCGTCAAAGTCGTAGGCATAGGCAAATTCGCTCGGTTTGTCCGGCACGGATGCGGATGCGCCGACAGCCATCGCGAGCGTCAAGACCAGCGCTGTGACGAGCGCTAAAACTTTCTTCATTACGTTCTTCCTTTCTCTTCGTTTCGTTTTTCTTCCTCTTGGGCGGCCGCGTGCGCCGCCTGTTCTTCTTTTTCTTCTTCCCGACGGGCGCGCTCATCCTCTTCCTCGATGCGCGCGTAAAATCCGCCGACGTGGTGGGCGATCATGTGCCCGGCAAAACCGATGGCCGCGACCGCGACGACGGCGATGATGGCCAAAGCCGCGAGCGCCTTGGGCGAATGTTTGGCCGCCTCGACCGCGATTTTCAGGTTTTCAAGGCTCAGGCCGGAAAAAATGCTCACTTAAATTCCCTCGTACATGTCCGGCTGAGACAGCAGGAATCGGGTCGGCAGTTTTTCATAGAGCTTTTCGGCCTTTTCGGCTTTCTGGTTGTAGGCGCGCGCCTCCTGACGGAGGAAACTGCCCTGCTCGGCAAAGGTGTCCGCCGCGCGGGTGAGCATCTTTTCATCTTCGGCGTTGGCGAGGTTCGCGTCGTCTACCAGCTGGCTGACGGCCACGGTGAGCTGCTGATCCGCACGGCTGATGTCGCGGGCGGTCTTGGCGCTCTGCATGGCCTTGATGGCGTTATTCACATCTTCGAGCGTCGTCTGGCTGACGCTGCTGCGCTGGGCGACGGTTACGGCGTTCTGCGCGGCGCTGATGCGATCCTCCACGATGGATTTCACATCGCCCTGACGGATAAACGCCTGCGGCGTCGCATTTTGCAGCGCGCGGAAATTGCCGATGGGCAGCGCCAGCGCGACCATCACGACCAGCGCGGCGATTCCCGCGCGCTGCGGCAGGGCGGCAAGGCCTTTCGGCGCTTCCGGCTTTTGTTTCTTTGGCTGCTGCTGACTGTTCTGCGTCTGCTTCGGCGCGGTTTGGGTGGCATAGGCGGGCATAATCAAACCCCTCTTTCTGCGCTTGGGTCAGCGCGGCGGATTTTCTGCTGTTCGGCCAGCGAAGCTTCGATTTCAGATAGCTCGGCCAGCAGGGCGTCGGCGGTCTGCTGGGCGCGGGTCTGGTCGCTGCCATCGGCCGCTTCGGCATAGGCGCGGGTCTGCGCGGAAAGCTCCCTTGCGCCGCTCTTGATGCCGCGCGCTGCCTCTTCGCCGGCGCGCTTCTGCATGGTCAGCGAATCGGTTGCGCGGGCCAGGCCGAGCGCCGCCGCCATCTGGCTCTTCCAGAGCGGGATGGTGACTTCCAGCGCGGCCTGCAAACGGGAACAGGTCAGCTCGTCGCTGGCCTGTACGGCGCGGATCTGCGCGGCCAGCTGGGTGGAGGCGACCTGTGTGATGCGCAGGTCCTGCACGCGGCGCTCCATGCGGGCGATATCCTGCTCCTTATCGCCGCGCGCCCTGGCCTGCGCGATCACTTCGTCGCCGACGACGATGAGCGAACACAGCTCGCGGTAAAGCCCTTCGTTGCGCTCATAGAGACGATCCAGCAGCGCGCTGTCGCGCATGAGCGCCACGCGGCGGTCGGTCATTTCATCTGCGCACGCGTTGATTCTGGGAATGGCTTTTTCATATGCGGCCTGCACTTCGGCCAGCGGCGCCGCGCCGCCGAACACCCGGCGGAAAAGCCCCTTGGCCTGTGCCGTGAACGAGCAGGACTTAATCTGCTCGGCCAGCGTCTGCATCACGCTTTCCAGCGGCTTGATATCCTGCCGGAGCATCTGTTCCAGCGCGATATCCGAAAACGTTCCCATTTCCTTCTGCGCCCGCGCGCCGAAGCCCATCACGGCGGCGTTGTCGCGGATATCGACGCGCGCGGCCATCGCTTCAATACGGCGCTGCATATCGGGATCGAGCTGATGTTTCTGCGGAATCGCGCCCTGTTCGGGCACGAGAGCGAATCCGGAAAATTCACCCATTTATTTCTTTTCCCCCTTGGCGAAGAGCGAGGCGAAGGGGTCGTCCTCCTGCGGTTCCTCTTTTGCAACGGCGGGCGCGTCCGGTTCGGCGGTCAGGCCGTCGGATTTGAGCATGTCCGCCAGCACGTCCATTTCGCTTTCCAGATTGATGAAGCGGAACTCGTTGAGCGCGTCCAGCTGCTTGTGGAAGGCGGACTGCACCTCGCCGACGGCTTTGGCGATGCGAGCGGCGATCTGCGGGCTGCCGCCCGCGTTGACCTCCGCTTCCAGCGCGGCGCGGGCGTTGAGCAGCTTGAGCGTCGCGGGGAGGTAATAGCGCAGGAACGTGCGCAGCTGGGAGAGCATATTCGGCTGTTCCTCAAGCCGCTGCAAAATCTGGCGGCAGGTCGCCTCGATATCCTCAATCTGTCGGGAAAGCGCCGGATCGGCAATCGCGTCGTTGGCGGCGGCAATCTGATCCAGCTGGCCGCGCGCCTCGCGGATGAGCGCGTCCACCTCGGCGTTGCCGGATTTCGGCGCGGTTTCCACTTCCACCACGCGATCGGGATATTTCTTTTTGCCGAGGGCAAACGCGGCGCAGCCCACGCCCGCGGCAATCAGATAGCTGGAGATCGTGCCGATGCCCGCCGTCAGCGCCACGGCCAGCACGCCTACGCCCGCAAACACAAACGGCGCGCCGGAACGAATTGTCTTTTTTTCCATTCCCCAAAACCCTCCTGTTTTGTTTTACGATGGGGAACGCTTGGGACGCTGTCCCAAACCCTGCCAGGGACCTGAGGTTCCTGGATTTCCCACCTCATGTCTCGCTGCGCGAGCCATGAAAAATGACATTTGTATAAGGATAAGCGGGTTAGTCCTCGTCCTTGCGGAACGATGCGTTCGTATTGGCCTGTGTCGGCATCGCGCCATAACTCTGCCATTGCTTGACAAACACGTCGTCCACATCAAAGCGCACCAGAACGGTGCCGCCCGCCGGAATGCCCACATCCTGAAGCGTCGTGCCGTCGGCGTAGACCATCGTGCCGTCGTCGGTATACAGGCCGAGCGCCACGGTGGGGTTATATGCGTCCATATCCGTGCTGTTGGTCAGGCGGCAGACGACGCTCACGTCGCCGGATACGTCCTGCTCGATTTCCGAAACCGCCGAAAGGTCGTAGCTGGCGTAGGCGTTATCCACCGGGAGATACGTCACGTTGTAGGATATGCCCGTGATGGACGGAATGACGGGGTTGCCGTTTTCGTCCGGCTCAAAAGAAACGATGTCGAACAGATAACCATCCTCGCCGGGGCTGAGGAAATACGGCCAGATCTGCGAAACCTCGCTGGTGGAGAGCAGCGTTTCGCCGCTTTGCAGATCGAACGTGCCCTGATCCAGACAGATGACCGTCGAGGCGTTGTTGTGCACCTGCGCGAAGCAGTACGCCAGATAGTAGTCGCCGCTCTGCACGATGTTGCACGAAGACTGCACGATCACGCCCTCGCTGTCGCCAAGCGCGCAGGTTGGCAGCGTCAGCGCCAGCGCAAGCGCGGCAAGCATTTTTTTCATGGGATAACCTCCAAATGATGTTGGGCTGCGGCATATTGAAGCCGCCCGTTTTCTTGTCGTTTGTTTGAGAAAAGTATATCATGTTTTGGGCACGTTCGCAAGCTGACCACGCGCACAATGTCGCCCGGAATGCATAAAAACCTCATCAGGCGATGTATAGCGTCAGAAGAGATGGCGATAAACCTTAAAACTCGCGTTGTAAATGAAAACAAAGGCATGCCCCAGGGAAAGAGCAAAGATCGTCAGATAAAAAAGAAAAGATAAACGTCGGTTTTTATGAAATGAATAAAAAATAGGCTCAAAATGAAATGAAATGGATGTGAATGTTAGAATATGATATAATTTTATATATGGATTGGATAAGAAAAACTGTATTTGACGCAAAACTGTATCTGCATATAATAAAAATAGAAAAGCAAATACTGAGGAAGCTCGCAGGGCAGTCCGGAATACCCTGTTCGGCGTATAGAAGGCTTGAAAGAGACGCGAAACCAATAACTAGAGGAGAAATGTACATGAAGAAATTTGTGGTTGCTATTCTTGCGATGGCCATGCTGTTGGTGACGATGAATTCATCCCTGGCATATACCTACGAAGAGCCGGTAAAGAGTTCAAAATTACCGCGTTCCACGCCGCTTGAAAAGGGCGTTAACCCATCTTACCTGTATGATATGCTCGATCAGCTTGAACAGGCCGGGATTGAAATGCACAGCCTGTTGGTGTCGGTCGATAATGAAGTGATTTTCGAAGGATTCTGGGATCCCTACGGCCCGGAAACGCCGCATATCGTTCATTCGCTGACCAAACTGTTTACAAACGCTGCGGCGGGCGTGGCTGTGACGAACGGAGATTTGAGCCTGGATGATCGGCTGATTGACATGTTCCCCGAACTTGCGCCGGAAAATCCGAGTGAAAATCTGCAAAAGGTGACGCTGCGCTATCTGATTACGATGAACGGCGGATATGGCCGCATGATTAGCGGCAGCGAGTGGCGCCCGCTGAAGACAAGCTGGCTGGAAGCGTTCTTTGCCGAGCCTGTGCCGTATGAACCGGGTACGCATTATCAGTATTCCAGCGGCAACGCCTACGCGGTTTCGGCGATGGTGCAAAAGGCGACGGGCAAGACCTGTATGGATCTGCTGCTTGAAAGCGGATTCAGCGAGCTTGGCATGGAGCATTTCACATGGGATCTCAGCCCGGAAGGCATCTGCTCCGGCGGCAACGGCGTGTCCTGCACGACGGAGGACATGCTGAAAGTGGGCAACCTGTTCCTGAACATGGGCCAGTGGAACGGCAAGCAGATCCTCACGGAGGAATGGTGCCGGATGGCGATCGGTCTTGACAAAGTTTATGAAGGACAGGGCGACTACGCGTTCCACTGGACGGATAAGCATGACGGAAACTACACGTCCACGGGCGCATACGGCCAGATCGTCATTCTGGTGCCGGAACTCAACATGGTCGTCGCAGGAACGGCGGGCACTACGAAGACGAATGCAGAATATGACGCTATCAATTCTGCGCTGATCGCGCCCGCCAAGGCGGATAAGGCCATGCAGAAGACGGTCGCCGCCAAGGGGCAGACGCTGAACCTGCTGCAAAACCCGATTTTGACGGATTCCCCGATTGCGGAAAAAGTGGACGAAAAGGTCTTCAAGGCCGAAGAAAACGAGGACGGGATCGCCAGCATCAAGCTGGACGTGGAAAAGGGATATATTGATTTCATCATGGTTGACGAGCGCGGCGAGCATACCATCCGCAACGGCATTGGCGAATGGGTGGACGGCAGCACGACCATGACGGGCAATTATCTGCATCATCAGTATCAAAATGAAATCGAACCGTACACGGCGTATGGCGAATGGAAAGACGAAACGACGCTGCAACTGACGTGGAGATATCCGTCGATGGCGTTCGTGGATACCGTTGTGATCACGTTCTCCGAGGATGGTTCTGAAATGACGATGGTGCGTTCCGTGAACGTCAATTCCGGCGCGCTGGTTCGTCCGGCTGTGACGCTCAAAGCGGAATAAACGGATATTGAACGGCAGATTGGAACGCTGAACGGGCGCCTCTCTTTACAGGGAGGCGCTTTTTTGTGTTATAATGACAATGAGCTATATCTTGAATGCCGGGGGAGGAAATCACCATGCCGAAATGGACAGACCAGCAGCGCGACGCCATCGCCGACCGCGGCCACAGCCTCATCGTTTGCGCGGCGGCAGGTTCGGGCAAAACCGCCGTGCTGGTGGAGCGCATCGTGCAGCTCGTGCGCGAGGGATGCCCCATCGAAAACATGTTGGTCGTGACTTTTACCAACGCGGCGGCGGGCGAAATGCGCCAGCGCATCGGCGAAGCGCTCAGCAGGGCCGCGAGAGAAGAACCGGCGCTGGGCGAACAGGTGATGGCGCTTTCCCGTGCGAGCATCTCCACGCTGCACAGGTTTTGCGGCAGTCTGCTTCGCGAACACTTTCAGGCGCTGGCCATCGATCCGGGCTTTCGCATCGGCGACGAGCAGGAGTGCGGCGTGCTCAGCCGACAGGCGATGGAGGACGCGATTTACAGCTGCTATGAAGTCGGCAGCGACGCGTTTCTTGCGGCGGACAGGTGCTATGCGCAGGAGGAGCTGGGCGAACTGGCGCTTGAGCTCCATCGCTTCATGATGACGCGCCCTGATCCGTGGGCGTTTCTCGCCCGAGCGCAAAAGACCGTGCGCATGACGGGCGAGGATTTTGAGCGGAGCCCCGCTGCCGGACTGCTGGCCGATTTTGCGCGGCGGAAGCTGCTGCGCCTGCACGAGAGCGCGCGGGAGACGCTGGCGCTTTGCGAAGGGGAAAACGGCCCGCTGCATTATGCGGCGGCCTGCGGCACGGATGTGCGGCTGACGGCGGATCTGGCGGCGGCTGCGGCGGAGGGCTATACGGCTTTGCACGACGCGCTGCATGGCGTGACGTTCGCGGCGCTGGGACGCAAAAAGAAGACAGATCTGTTTGACGAGGATATCGCCGACCGCGTAAAGGCGCGGCGCGACGCGCTCAAAAAGGCCGTCGGCGAACTGCAAACCGCTTTCGGCCTGACGATGGCGGAAGCGGCGGCGGATATCCGCATGACGGCCGCGCCGCTGGACGGGCTGGCCGAATTGGCAAAGACGTATGACACGCTTTACACGGCGGCAAAGCGCCAGCGCGGGCTGATGGATTTCGACGACCTTGAGCACAGCGCGCTGGCGGCGCTGGAACTGCCGGAGGTGCGATCGGCGCTGCGCGAACGGTATCGCTATGTATTCATCGACGAATACCAGGATTCCAGCGCGATTCAGGAAGCCATCGTCGGCAGTTTCGCGCGGGAAGACGGCCTGTTCCTCGTCGGCGACGTGAAGCAGAGCATCTATCGCTTCCGGCAGGCTGAACCGTCGCTGTTCCTGCAAAAAGCGGCGCGGTTTGATCTGCCGGAGCGCGAATTGGAACGGCGGATTGACCTGCAAAAGAATTTCCGCTCCCGCGCCAATGTGCTGGAGGCGGCGAACGCGGTCTTTGGCCGCATCATGCGCGCGGATGAGACGGAAATCGAGTATGACGAGCGGGAAAAGCTCTTCTGCGGCCTGCCTCCGCGGGAAGACGACCCGCCTGTCGAGCTGCACATTCTCTATCAGCCCGGCGCGGAAACCATGCAGGAGGGAGACGAGGAGGGCGCGGAGCGGGAACTGGCCGCCGTCGAGCGGGAGGCGAAGGTTGTCGCCGCGCGCATTCATGAGCTGGTCGGCACGCCGTTTTATGACGCCAAAACCGAGACGGAAAGGCCGCTTCGCTACCGTGATATGGCGGTTCTCATGCGCGCCGCACGGGGAAGCGCGCCGTTGGCCGCGCAGATGCTCGAATCGGAAGGCATTCCCGTGTTCTGCGACGCGGGCGAGGGATATTTTGATATTCCGGAAATCCGCGCCATGACGGCGCTGCTGCAAACCATTGAAAACGGCGCGCGGGATGAGCCGCTGCTCGCCGCCCTGCGCGGCCCGGCGCTGGGGCTGAACGAAAGCGAGCTGGCGCAGATTCGCATTCGCACGCCGGATACGAAGATCCCCTATTATGAAGCCGTGCGCCGCTACCGCGAGGAAGAGGAGGACGCGCTGGCCGAAAAACTGCGCGCGTTTGAGGAAAAGCGCGCGCGCTGGCGGCTGTGTGCCCGCAATCAGGGCGTGGACAGGCTGATCGAGCGGATTTATGCCGAAACGGGTTTTCTGGCTCAGGCGGGCGCGCTTCCGGGCGGCGCGTCGCGGCAGGCCAACCTGCATCTGCTGACCACGCGGGCAAGGGCGTTTGTGGCGGCGCAGGGCGGCTCACTGCACGCGTTTCTGCGGTATGCCGAGCGGCTGCGCGCGGGCGGCGACAGCATGAGCGCCAGCGCCATCGGCGAAAGCGAGGACGTGGTGCGCCTCATGACTACGCACAAGAGCAAGGGCCTTGAGTTCCCCGTCGTGTTTGTGATTGCGCTGGGGCGGAAGATGAGCGGGCAGGCCATGCGCGCGCGGGTGCTGATGGACGCGGAACTGGGCGTGGGGCTGCCGTGCATCGATACGGAACTGAGCAGCGAGCGCGACACGCTGCTGCGCCGCGCCATCCGCGCCAAAGCCCGAAAGGAGCAGCTTGCCGAAGAGGTGCGCGTGCTCTACGTCGCGATGACGCGCGCGCGGGAGCGGCTGATATTGGTGGGCAGCGTGGCCGGGGATAAGCCGCCGGAGAAATGGAAGAGCGCAGAAATTTCGGAGATGAACACCGGCCTTGATATGATTGCGCCCGCGCTGATGCAGGCCGGGGCCGGTCTGACCATTCGGGAAGAGGCCGTGCGGCTGGGCGCTTCATCGTGGCGCACGTTTGCGCATGTCGGCGGCGCGGCGGGCGGACTGCCCAGACGCACGGAAGAAACGGTGCTCCGTCTGCTGGCCGAATTGGCCGCCGCGCCGAAGGACGAAGCGTTGAGCCGCCTGCTCAATTTCAAATTGGACGCGAAAGCCGCCGTGCGCAAGACGACCGTCAGCGCCGTTCTGCGGGACGAGAAGCGCGCCGCGCAGGAAGACGAACCCCTGCCGGATGCGCCGCTGATGCGCCTGCCGCGCTTCATGGAAGAGCAGCAGATGACGGGCGCGCAGATTGGCACGGCTTTTCACCGCATGATGCGCATGCTCGACCTCGACGCGCTGCGGGCGACCCATCAGTTGGAGGCGGAAATCGCCCGTCAGCGCGAAAGGCTGCTGGCGGACGGCATCGTCAGCGAAAACGAGCTGGCCGCCGTCAAGCCATATCTGCTCGTGCGGCTGTTTGCCTCGCCGCTGGGCGTGCGTATGCTCGCGGCACAAGAGCTGCACCGCGAATGGGCGTTTACTTACCGCCGCGAGACGGAGACGGGCGCGCAGCTCTTGCAGGGCGTGATTGACTGCTGCTTCATCGAGCGCGGCGCGTGGGTGCTGGTGGATTACAAGACCGACGCGGACGCCGCCGGGGCGATCGAGCGCCATAGGCCGCAGCTGGAGCTGTACGCGCAGGCGCTTGCGGGCATCACAGGCCTGCCCGTTCGGGAGCGCGTGCTCTATCTGGTGCGCGCGGGAAGGGCGTATCAGGTGTAAGACGCGTCGTCGGACGCCTGTCCAAACAAACTGTATTAAATCTTTTTTACAATCCCCGCAGATTCGTTTTTTTGCCTTGACAACGGGAAAAAATCGCGGTATTGTAAGCATGGCTCAAAAGGGATGCGGAAACGCAAACCATCGGATCGATTCGATCCAGCATACTATTCGGAGGTGAACGACGTGGACGACTATCCCAGTAGCCTGGCGGGCAAACCCCGAGAACGACGGAAACAGACTGCGTCGCTCCTTCCGATTCAAGCGTAAAACGGATTTTTGAAACGGAAACGCGCGGTCTGTTGCCGCGCGCATTTTTATGCCGTTTTTGGGGCGCAACCTGCATTTTTCGCAAACGCAGAACAACGAAAAATGAATAGGAGGAATCCCCCATGGAAGAAGAAATCCGCAAGGAATTTATGGAACTGCTCAGGCTGCTTGACGAAGGAAAGCTTCAGGAGTTTAAGGACAAGGCGACGGAATGCCCGCCGGTGGATATCGCCGAAGGGCTGGAGGAAATCGAGGACGAGGGGCGCGTGCTGCGCGTGTTCCGCATGCTGCCCAAGGATATCTCCTCCGACGTGTTTTCCTACATGACCAGCGAGCAGCAGCAGCTCATCGCCGAAAGCGCGACCAACGCCGAACTCAAAGCGCTGGTGGACGACATGTTCATGGATGATACGGTGGACTTTCTGGAAGAAATGCCCGCCAACGTCGTCAAAAAGGTTTTGCAGAACGCCGACGAGGGCACGCGCAAGACCATCAACCAGTTCCTCAATTATCCGGAAAACAGCGCCGGCAGCCTGATGACCATCGAATATGTCGATCTGCACGATTACTTCACTGTGCGCAAGGCGATGGATTACATCCGCCGCACGGGCATCGACAAGGAGACGGTTTACACCTGCTATGTCATCGACGACCAGCGCAAGCTCGTCGGTCAGGTTTCCCTGCGCAAGCTGATTATCGCGCCGGAGAGCGCCTGCATCCGCGATATCATGGATACCAACATCGTCAGCGCCGTGACGACCGACGATCAGGAAGCCGTTGCCGACGACTTCCGCCGTTACGACCTGACTTCCGTCGCCGTCTGCGATAAGGAAAACCGCCTGGTCGGCATCATCACCATCGACGATATCGTGGACGTCATTCAGGATGAGAACACCGAGGACATCAAAAAGATGGCCGCTATCATTCCGAGCGACGAAGACTATATGAAAACCAGCGTCTGGAGTCTGGTGGTGCACCGCCTGCCGTGGCTGATGCTGCTGATGATCTCCGCAACGTTCACTTCGACCATCATCACCCACTTTGAAACGCTGCTTTCCGGCGCGGTGCTGCTCACCGCGTTCATCCCGATGCTGATGGACAGCGCAGGCAACTCCGGCAGCCAGACTTCTGTCACCGTCATTCGCAACCTCGCGCTGGGTGAAATCGAGCTGCGCGACTGGCCGCGCGTGCTGATTAAGGAAATCGGCGTAGCCGTCGTTTCCGGCGCGGCGCTGGCGCTGGTCAACTTTCTGCGCATCATCATCTTCACCAACACGAGCATGATGATCGCCGCCGTTGTTTCCGTGACGCTGTTCTGCACCGTCATCATCGCGATGATCGTCGGCTGTCTGCTGCCGATCGGCGCGAAGAAGCTCGGCTTTGACCCGGCCGTCATGGCCAGCCCGATGATCACCACCATCGTGGACGCCTGCTCGCTCATGATCTATTTCCTCATTGCCAGCACGATGCTGGGGCTTTAAGACTAAAAAAAGTGTTCCCGACGGACGTGCCGGGAACACTTTTTTGAATCGTTACGCTTCATTCAGCTTTTTCAGCGCTTTTTTAAATTGCGTGCCGAACATCACCATCGTGAAGATCACGGCCAGCGTATCGGCGGCCGGCTCGGCGGTATAGACAGCCATCGTCTGATCCGGCAGGATGTGCGGCAGAATGAAGATCAGCGGAATCAGCAGCACAAATTTGCGAAGGATGGCTACGATGATGGAGCACGGCGCGTTGCCGATCGAAACAAAGGTCATCTGGCAGGCAATCTGAATGCCGAAGATGAACAGCGCGCCGCAGTAGATGCGAAGCGCTTTCGCCGTGAAGGCCAGCAGCTCCTGATCCGGCGTGAAAATGCCCGCGAAAGCCTGCGGGAAGAGCATGATGCAGGCCCAGAGAATCACAGAATAGGTCAGGCTGGCTTTGAGCAGGGCGAAAAATGTCTGCTTGACGCGTTCGGCGTTTTTCGCGCCGAAGTTATAGCTGGAAATCGGCTGTGCGCCCTGCGCCAGACCTTGCAGCGGAAGCATTGCGAACTGCATCACGCTGGTCAGAATCGTCATGGCGCCGACGGCGATATCGCCGCCGTATTTGAGCAGGGAGGAGTTGAAGCAGACGGAGATGATGCTCTCCGTGCTCTGCATGATGAACGTGGACAGGCCGAGCGCGATGCAAGGGGCGAGGAGCTTCATATCGATGCGCATGTTTTGGGGCTTGAGCCGCAGGCTGGTCTTTTTGCCCATCAGAAAGCTGACGACCCACACGCAGGAAATGCCCTGGGAAAGCACGGTGGCCAGCGCCGCGCCGCGCACGCCCATGTTCAGCACGAAGATGAAGAGCGGGTCGAGCACGATGTTGCACACCGCGCCGATGAGCACGGTCAGCATGCCGATAGTCGCGAAGCCCTGCGCCGTGATGAACGCGTTCATGCCCAGCGTCAGTTCCACAAACAGCGTGCCGAGAGCATAGATGTTCAGGTAGCTATCCGCGTATTCAATCGTGTTTTCGCTTGCGCCGAATGCCAGCAGGAAGTTGTGACCAAACAGCAGCAGCACCGCCGTCAGCAGCAGCGAAATGGCGATTTGCAGCGAAAAACTGCCGCCCAGCAGTTTCTCGGCGGTATCGTGGTCGCCGCGCCCCAGCGCGATGGAGGCCCTCGGCGCGCCGCCGGAAGCGACCAGCGCCGCAAATGCCGTCACGATCATGATGATCGGCATGCAAACGCCCACGCCGGTCAGCGCAAGGCTCCCGATTTCGGCAATGTGGCCGATGTAGATGCGGTCCACGATGTTATAGAGCATGTTGACGAGTTGGGCGATGACCGTCGGCACGGCCAGCCGCACGAGCAGTTTGCCGACCGGTTCCGTGCCCAGAAACGATTGATCTTTGGTTTGCATATCAGGCAGATCCTTTCTGATTGATGGTTTGAATGTTTTGGGTGATGGCGGCGAGACAACGCTGTCCCGACGCAAGATCCTCTTTGGATAAACCGGCGAACATCTGCGCCGTGAAGGCCGCCTGCAAGGCCAGCCCCTTTTCGACGACGGGAAGCGCTTGGGCGGTCAGCAGCAGGCGGCATTTGCGGCGGTCCTCCGGCACGCTTTCGCGGCGGAGATGGCCGCTCTGCACCAGGTTTTCCACGTACAGCGAAACCAGCGCGGGCTTGAGCTGGCGATAGGTGCAGATATCGCGCGCGGTGTCGCAGCCCGGATTATTGTGCAGAAACAGCAGAATGTCGATTGCGGTCTGCGCCATGCCCGTTTCTTCGCACAGCGGGCGCATCTGAGCGGCATAGGCGTTTTGAAGCTGACGCGAAAGCGCGTAGAATTGGGAAGCGTTCATCATCAAACGGAGATCCATCCCCTTTCTTTGATTCAAAAATAGATATTTTAAAATTGAACATTATTATAAACAGATTCATGACGGATGTCAAGAGCAAAACAGGCCGAATCCAATATCATGCGTGCCGCGCAATTCGATCCCGTGCGAGAGGCGCGCAGGTCTATTGTTATTTTGAGCTAACATCTTTTGCCCGCAAAAAAACGCAAACGGATTGACAAATCAGCCGCTTCTGTGCTATGCTGAGCCCTGTTAAAAGGGAGTAGTTAAGAAGGCATGGTCAACAAGCCCCCGATTTTTTGTCGGTGGCCATGCGCCTAACGGATAGGTAATGAGACTTTTAGCACGTCACATAGGCTGACGGTGCGAAAAAGTCTTTTTTTGATTCGTAGGAAATTGCAGCAAATCGGCCGCGTATGCGAAAGTTTGAGTTTTGGCAAACTTGGACGGAAGTGAGAGCGGCCTCAGGCCGCTTTTTGTACCGTTAAATGCCTGCATCGCTTTTTGGGGAAAGGAAGAATGGTCATGGACATCAGTTTTACGGGAACCAACCTCCTCTCTGTCCTGCTGCTTTTTGCGGCGGGGCTGGTCTTTATCATCAAGGGCGGCGACTGGTTTGTGGATGCCGCAACGTGGATTGCGGAAGCGTTCGGCATTCCGAAATTCATCGTCGGCGCGACGGTCGTCAGCTTCGCCACGACGCTGCCGGAGATGCTCGTCTCCGTCTTTGCGGCGCTGGAAGGCAACGCGGATATCGCCGTGGGCAACGCGGTCGGCTCAGTGACGGCTAACGTCGGCCTGATCATGTGCCTGTCGCTGGTCTGCATGCCCTGCTTGATGACGCGCAAACAGTTCGGCTTCAAGGCGGGTTTACTGCTGGCGACAATTGCCGTGCTGTTCGCGTTCACGCGCAACGGCCAGCTTTCCGTCTTGCAGAGCGTCGTCATTCTGCTGTTTTTTGTCGCGTTCCTCGCCGAGAGCCTGATTGCGGGCAAGCGCGAGCAGGGCACGGAAGCCTCGGAGGATCGCCCGGAGCTGACCGCCAAAACCGTCGTCCAAAACCTGTTCAGCTTTGTGCTGGGCGCGGCGGCCATCGTGCTGGGCGCGCAGCTGCTCATCGATAACGGTTCGGCGCTGGCACAGATGATCGGCGTGCCGGATTCCATCATCGCCGCGACGATGATCGCCATCGGCACGTCCCTGCCGGAACTGGTCACGACCCTGACCGCCATCCGCAAAAAGGAATCCTCGCTCTCCGTGGGCAACATCATCGGCGCGAATATCATGGATCTGACGCTGATCATGCCGCTCTGCGCGCTGATTCAGGGCAAGCCGATGATGATCGAGCGTCAGGGCATGCTGCTGGATATTCCCGCCTGTCTGGTCGTCACGGCGGCGGCGCTGGTTCCGGCGCTGGTGAGCGGCAGGTTCAAGCGCTGGATGGGCTTCCTTATCGGCGGGCTGTATATCGCCTATCTGGTCATCATGTTCACCTGTTTCGGGGTGTAATCAAAAAACGTCGGTTTGCGCCGACGTTTTTTTAAACCATGGAAAAAGAATAAAGCCGCTCAGGCGTAATGATACGCGTTCCGCTTCCGATAAATCAGCCACAGCGACAGCACGCAGGCCAGCCCCTCGGCGACAATCGTCGCAAACCAGATGCCGTTCACGCCGAACAGCGCGGGCAGAAGCAGCACGCAGACGGCCTGAAACACCAGCGTGCGCGCAAAGGAAATCACGGCGGAAATCAGGCCGTTGTTCAGCGCGGTGAAGAAGCTGGAGGCAAAGATGTTGAAGCCCGACAGCAGGAAGGAGAACGAGAAGATCGAAAACGCGTGCAGCGTCAGCGTATACAGCCTTTCGTCATAGCCCACGAAGAGTTTCGCCAGCGGCGAGGCCAGACCCAGCGCCAGCGCCGTCAGCGCAACGCCTGTCACACCCATCAGCGTCAGGCTCTTTTTCAGCATGTTTTTCAGCTCGTCGTGGTTGCGCGCGCCGAAGTGATAGCTGACGATCGGCGCGCTGCCGATGCTGTAACCGATGGCCGTGCCGATAAAAATCAGCTGCACATACATCAGCACGCCGTAAGCCGAAACGCCGTCCTCGCCCAGCATGCGCATGAGCTGCATGTTGTAAAGCGCGGAGACAAACGACGTGGAAATGTTGCTCATAAACTCGGAAGAACCGTTGGCACAGGCCTGAAGAATCGGGTGGGCCTCAAACCTGAAGGGAACGAAGCGCAGCGGCAGATCCTTCCCGCGGAGGATGTAGACCATGGGAATGACGCCGCCGATGCACTGGCCGATGCCCGTCGCCAGCGCTGCACCCGCCAGCCCCCAGTGGAAAACCGCGATGAACAGCGCGTCGAGCACCATGTTCGCCACGCCCGCCGCGATGACGACCAGCAGGCCCACACGCGGCCGCTCGGCCACGACGAGGAAGCTCTGGAATACGTTTTGCAGCATGAACGCGGTTGTGAACGCGATGTTGACGCGGCCGTAGAGCACGCAGTCCTCCATGATGCTCTCGCTTGCGCCCATCAGGCGGGCGATGGGACGGATGAACGCGATGCCCAGCACGGTCAATACCAGGCCGACGACCACGACGAAGCCGATCATCATCGTGAAAATGCGGTTGGCCTTTTCCCTGTGGCCGCAGCCCAGTTCCTTGGCGACGAGCGCGCTGCCGCCCGTGCCGAGCATGAAGCCCGTGCCGCTCAGCACCATGATGAATGGCATGATGAAATTCAGCGCCGCGAACGGCGTTTTGCCGACATAGTTGGAGACAAAGAAGCCGTCCACCACGTAGTAAATCGATGTGAAGATCATCATGACGATGGAGGGCGCGACGAAGCGCAGCAATCGCGGATAGGTGAAGTGGTCGGAAAGCTGAATGGGGGTTTTATTCATGGGTGTTCTCCTTGTCAATCGCGCTGAAATGGAAGGTGAGCGCGTCGTTATAGCGGCGCATGAGGGTCAGAAGCTGAGCCTGCTCTTCGCTTGAAAGGTCGAGCAGCGCCCGTTGCTCGGCCTCGATGACGAAATCGACGGTCTGTTCCGCCAGTTTCATGCCCGTTTCTGTCAGGCAGATGGGCCTGCCGCCGCGCCCGCGCCCGCCCGAAAGCGTGAGCAGCCCTTCCTGTTCCAGTTTTTTGAGCGCAGAATTGACCGTCTGCTTGGGATAGCCTAAAATGGCGCACATGTCGCTCTGCGTGACGGGCGCTTCTTCCACGCGCAGGGTATACAGAATCCAGAAGGTGCTTTCCGTCATGCCCATGCGGACGCTCAGGTCGCGGTAGATGGCGGTATTCTCTTTGTACACATGGTTGTATTCGGAAAGCTGCCTTTCCGCGCCGATGTTTTTCATCGATTCACCCCGAAATGTCCGAAATCGGATTTTTCATGCAAAGGGTATTATAGTCCGATTTCGGATATTTGTCAACTCCTTTCGTCACGGCTTCGTCGTGCGAACCTTCGGCGTTTTTTCATCGTCTAAATCCGCCATAGGCGGCGACGATTTTAAACGTCCCCCAAAGAGGGCGGCGTTTGGTATGAGCTTATAAGAGGATGGCAAGAATTCATTGAGGCCGACCCTGCTTTTGCCGTGAATAAAAGGCGCATATAAAATAAGGCTCCTTTTAGAAGGTGCTCCATAGGGATTTTTAATCCCGGAAAAAAGAGGGGCTGTCTCACTAAAAGACAGCCCCTTGACGTTACGCGACCAGCTCTTCGCATGCGCCGATGACCAGCAGGTGCAGCGCGGGGAAGAAATCCGTTCCGATTCGATTGATGTTGATGATGGACAGGTACAGAATCCGAATGGCGGCCAGCACGGTTTCATCCGACTGGGAGAAGTGGATCTTGGCGCGCCGAAGCATGTCGAAAATGCCCTGTGCGGAGGAAAGATAGTGCGTGCGCGCGTCTTCTTCGGGAATGAAGCGCGCCAATTCGGGCAAATCGTCGCACAGGAAATTGCAGATGCCGAGAGCGTGAATGGTCGTAAAGGCGGCATAGACCGAGTTGGCCGAGCGGCGCTTGTCGTCCAGACCCGCGGCCGCGTCCTTTGTCAGCGATTCATTCACGGCGGCGATGATCTGCGATTCCCAATCGGCGGCGATTTCGAGGAACAGAAGCTCCTTGCTGTCGTAGAACTTGTAGAACGAGGATTTGGAAATCCCCGCGTCCGCTGTCAGCATATCCAGCGAGGTCTTTTTAACTCCGGTGCTGACGGCATATTTGCGCGCGCTTTCCTTGAGCTTTTCGCGGATGGCGTCGCGCTGCTGGGGGGAGAAGGGCTGCGCCATGAGAGCGCCTCCTTACTTGTTAATCGTGACCGTACCGTTCATACCCGGCAGCAGGGTTTTGCCGGCAGGCAGGGTGATGCGCACGTCGAAATAGGTTGCGTTCTGCTTTTTGGCGCCGACGGAATAAATCTGGGTGACGGTGCCGGTGAAGGTTTCGCCGTCGAACGCGTCGAGCGTGTAGGAGAGCGTGTCGCCGACGGCGATGCTGTTCAGGTCAAGTTCATCGACCTCCGCGCTCAGTTCCAGCGTGGAGAGATCGGCCACTTCGCAGAGCAGCTGGCCGCGGTAGACCTGCGCGCCGGAAGCGGTATTCATCGAGGTGATCACGCCGTCCTTGGAGGCGGCAATGCTGCGGGAGGCGTTCTTTTCGCTCTGTGCGTCCACCAGCTCAAAAAGCAGGTCGCCGACCTCCACCGCGTCGCCCGGCTTGACATGCACGGCGGCGATGCGGCCGCTGTTGGCATTCACCTGCACGTCGGCATAGCGGGTCACCTTGCCGCGGCCGACCTCGCTGTCGGAAGGCGTGGTGCTCTCGCGGAAGCAGCGGACGGTGTCATCCACATCGAAGCTGCCGGAGAGAATTTCCACGGTATACTTCTTGCCGGATACGCTGGTCACAACGCCCGTGCCCTTGTCGTTGCTGAGCTTGAGATACAGGGTTTCGCCCGCGTGAATGTAGCGGTTGTCCGCATCGTTGTACGCCTGATCGGTGGAAGCGTCGATATACAGCGCGTTCTTCGGCTCGATGACCGCCAGCGCGCCGTAGTGCGCGGCCACGCCGCTTGCGTCGTCGCCGACGGATGCAAACACGGCGGAAACCGTGCCGGCCTGCGTCGCATAAACCGGGGTGGTATCCAGCGTAAACAGGGTTTCGTGCGCGGAGACGCTGTCGCCGGTTTCATAGTCAAACGGGAGCAGCGTGCCGGCAAACGGCGCGGTGATCTTTTCGGTATTCGGGGCGACGATCTTCGCGTCGGCGGTTGCGGCCAGCGCGCAGGAAGCGGTCAGCGTGAGTGCGGCGGCAAAAGCCGCGACAGACATCATTTTATTCATCATTATGTTCCTTTCTTATTTGAATAAAGAGGGAAGACGCGTCATGCGTCCATGGAATCGAACGTGCGCCTGAGTTCCGCGCGATGCAGAATCTGGGCGGAGGCAGCCTCAGGCCGCTTATTCGACGGATTTGAGCGCTTCAACCATGTCGATCTTCTGCACCTTGCGCGCCAGCATGCGCTGAAGCAGCTGGGAGAACAGATAGGTGACGACGCAGGCGATGACGATGGATTGGATCGTCGGCGCGCCGGGGTAGAAGCCGCTCTCCGGCTCACAGGTGTGCATGATGATATCCGTCAGCGCGATGCCCGGCCAGATGCCCAGCGCCACGCCGAAGAGGGAGATGATGGAGTTTTCGCACATAATCAGGCGGCGGATCTCTTTCTGATGGTAGCCCAGCACCTTGAGCGTCGCGTATTCGCGCGTGCGCTCGACGAAGTTCATCAGCCCCATGTTGTAACAGATGACGAACGCCAGCGCCAGCGCGATGCAGGTCAGCATGGTGAACACGGCGGAGAGCGAGTCGAGCATCTGCATCATGTCGTCGATCAGCTTGGCGGGATAATCCAGACTGTCCACTTCATCCATGTCTGCCAGCTGGGCGAGATAGGTTTCGTCCGGGTTCTTGAGCATCAGGCCGGTGGGGACGAATTCGCCCTTGCGGAGGGATTCCCATGTCGTGCGGTTGAGATAAATGCCCTGCGTGACGTTGTTGTAGACGATTTGGCCGATGGCGATGGTAAACGGCTCGTCGTCGCCGGGCAGATAGACCCGAACGGTGTCGCCGACATGCAGGTTCAGCGTTTTCGTCAGCTTGTAAGTGATGGCCGCCGTCCCGGTTTCCAGCGGGACGAAGGTTTCGTCCTTGCCGAGGTGGATCATCGTTTGGTCGTCTTCCAGCACGGTCAGGCGCTCCGTGCGCGTGCCCGCATCGGTGCGCAGCGAGACGGATTTTTCCATCAGGCATTCGGCGGCGTCTGCGTCGGCGCGGCGCTCGTAGCTTTCGGCCTTATCGACTGTGCCCGTGAGGTTGGCGATCACGTCGTAATCCAGCGACTTCGTATAATACTTGACGCTCAGCGACGTGACGGAATCCTGAAGACCCAGCGAGGTGATGATCAGCATCGTGCAGCACAGCAGGCCGACGAGCATCATGATGGTGCGCAGCTTGTTGCGCATCAGGTTGCGGACGACCATCTTCGTGTTAAAGCTGAACCGCGACCAGAGCCACGTAATGCGTTCCAGCAGAATGCGCTTGCCGTTTTTCGGCGGTTTGGCGCGCAGCAGCGAGGCGGTGCATTCCTTCGCGGCGCTCTTGTAGGAGTGCAGCAGGATGAAGATGCTCATCACCACGCTCAGCAGCGTCATGCCCCACGCGAAGGCGGAAATCGGCGGCGTGAGCCGATAGGGCATTTCGTTCTGCGCAATCAGCGTATCCCACAGCAGATAGGGCAGCGTGCTGTGGCCGATGAGCGTGCCCAGCACGGCGCCGACCGCGGAAGGCGCGATGGCGTAGGAGAGATAGTGCATTTTAATCTGATGCGCGGAGAAGCCCAGCGCCTGAAGCGTGCCCATCTGCATGCGCTGGTTGTCAATCATACGGGAGAGGGTCGTCATGACGATCAGCGCGGCGACGGCGTAAGCCAGCACCGGGAAGATGAGCGTCATGTTTTCAAACATCTGCGCGTCGTTGTTGGCGCGCGCCGTGCTCATATGCGCGGTGCGGTCCACGACCAGCGCGTCCGGCAGGACGGATTCAATCTCGGCCTGCACGGCGTCGCTCTGCGTGCCGTCCGCCATGGTGGCGACAATCTGCGTCAGCGGCAGTTCCGGAATGGCGCAGGAATTGACGAGGATGAAGCCGTATTGATCCGGGTTGGCGGCCATGCCGTCGGTGACGACGATGTATTCTGGGCTGACGACAATGCCGCGGATGGTGAACGGATACTGCTGACCGTTGAGCTTCACCGTCAGCCTGTCGCCCAGCGAAAGCCCTTTCGACTGCGCGAAGCGCTCTTCGACGAGACAGCCGCGCGGGTCGTTGGCTTCCAGCAGCTCGCCTTCGCGAAGCAGCGGCTTGTTGATGGTCATTTCGCCGTCGTAGACCGTGACGGAAACGGAAACGTCGCCCGGAAGCGTCGTATCCAGATCTGTTGAGGCGCGCGCGCAGACCTCTTTCACATCCGGCAGCGCGGCAACCTTCTCCAACGCGGAACGGTCGGCGGTAGGGAGTGTGATCCAGAAATCGGCGAGGTTGTTTTCCTCGTAGTAGGTGTTGAGCGTCGTGCGGATCATGCGCGCCGTGCCATCCAGAGCGGAAAACGCGAACGTGCCCAGCGCGCACAGCGCGATGATGGAAAGAAACTGCATCGCCGCCCGCGACATGTCGCGGTAGAGCTTCTTTCGCAGCATATTGTTTTTCGGCCTTACCATGCGATATCCTCCACGCGGGCGGGATGCTCGCATGTTTCAATCGATTCAATGCCGCCGTTCTTCACGTGGATGACGCGGTTGCCCAGCGGGGCGATCATCGCGTTGTGCGTGATGATGACGACGGTGGCGTTGTGCGTGCGGCAGACGTCCGTCAGCAGCGAGAGCACCTGCACGCCGGTCTTGGAATCCAGCGCGCCGGTCGGCTCGTCGCACAGCAGCAGCGCCGGATTCTTGCACAGCGCGCGGGCGATGGACACGCGCTGCTGTTCGCCGCCGGAAAGCTGGGCGGGGAAGTTGTTCATGCGCTTGCCCAGACCGACCTGCTCCATGATGGTCTTCGGGTCGAGCGCGTCTTTACAGAGCTGCCGGGCCAGCTCGACGTTTTCAAGCGCCGTGAGGTTGGGCATCAGGTTGTAAAACTGGAAGACGAAGCCGACGTCCGTGCGCCGGTAATCCGTCAGCTGCGGGCCGCGGAGGCCGGTGATCTGTTTGCCGCCGACGGTGATGGTGCCGCTGGTGGCTTTATCCATGCCGCCCAGCAGGTTCAAGATGGTGGTTTTGCCTGCACCGGAAGGGCCAAGCACCACGCAGAATTCGCCTTTTTCAACGGTGAAATTGACGTCGTCCACGGCCTTGACCACGGTGTCGCCCGTCTGATAATACTTGCAGACGTGCTCAAAGTTGATATAGCCCACGGAAAACCTCCTTTTCATCCCCAAGCGGGGAGTAAAAACAAATGTAGGTTTTTATTTTTACGATATCTGAAAGAAAACGCCGAACGAAATGCGGCGCGCATCGAACGTCGTAAAAACAATATCTGAAATTCGTTTTCATTATATGCAGAGGCGGGGGCGCTGTCAAGATAAAATTTGGAAAAAGAATTGACCGGACTTTTATTAGAAGATGCAAACATATTAAGACTGATTTACACGGTTACCTTTTTGTGCCTATATAATAAAAAAGTGCGCACTTGTTTCGCCGGACAGGTGCGGTTCGATCCGCGCGCTGACCGATGGATTTGTGGCGGCGTTTGGCGACGCAGTAGCCGCGGATCATCCTGAAAAAGCACAGATTGTGCATTTCGGCGACACCGTGACGCTGGCCGTTCCGGCAACGCTGGATGGCGAGGGTCGTCCGCAGACGCGCGTCATCGATCCGAAGCGCTGTCTGCATTGCGGGCGGTGTGCGGAAATCTGCTCCATCGGCGCGATTGAAAGTCGGTTTTAAACAAAGAAAAAAGCATCTGTTCCTTCGAGCGAAAGGAGCGGATGCTTTTTGATGGATGGAGATCTCTCTTTTTTCAATTCAAAGTGAATTGTGCAACGTCAGGTGACGCTGCGCTGCCTGACGAATGATAACGTTGCTTCGCAATCGGGGAGAACGATGGGGCTTTGCCCCAAACCCCACAAGGGAACTGAGTTCCCTTGACCTTCCCCTTTCGCTTCGCGGCGGTTTAAACATTATTTGAGGGAGAAAGGGCCGAAGCGGTACACATATTCATCCACGTCTTCAAAGACGGTATAGTTTTTGCAGTCACAGGCGATATAATCCGCGTTGACGAACCCGGAATTGACCACGACGCCGTGATCATCGGTAATCCGGATATTGGCGTAATACCTGCCCTTATAGGCGACGACGTTGGTCAGCTCAAATTCGGTATCCGGGCCGACTTTATTGGTTGTGCCGTTGGGATAATAAGCGACGCGGCTGTCGCCTTTTCCGGGGGAATCCCACAAAGTGACGCGGCGGCCCGTCAGGCGCACATGGCCGTAATCCTTGCAGGTTTCGTCCGGGCAGAAAAAAGGGAGCGTACCGTCCCAATGGTCTTTGCGGGCATAGATATGCGTTGCCAGGTGGCGGGCGGCCTGCTCGCTGCCCAAAGCCTGAACGAGCGGAGATTTATCCGCCTGGGCGGGTGCGGCTGCACACAGCAGGACAAGCGTCAGAAGCAGCCAGAGGCTTTTTTTCAAAACGGAGATCCTTTCTGAAAAGGGGAGAGCGCGCCGGTTCAGTGCGCGCCCATCGGCGTATTCCGGTCGTTTCGGTTTTTGAGCACGTCGGCAAAAGGATCGTCGTCCTTTTGTTCGTCCTCATCGATCAGGCCGTCGGATTTGAGCATGTCGCGCATGACGTCCATCTCGCTTTCCAGATCGATGAAGCGGTATTCATCCAGCGCTTCGACCTGCTTACGGAAAGCCGTATCGATTTCGCCGACGGCCTGCGAAATGCGCGCGCGAACCTCGCGGGCCTTGGGGGTGTTTGCGCTTTTTTCCAGCTTGGCGCGCGCTTCGAGCAGGCGAAGCGTGGTCGGCAGATAATAGCGCAGGAAGGTGCGAAGCTGAGAGAGCAGCTGAGGGCGCTGTTCCAAAATGGAGAGAATCTGGCCGCAACTGTTTTCGATGGAATCGATTTGCGCGGAGAGTTCCGGATCGGGAATCAGGTCGTTGGCGTGACGGATGCGGCGCATGGCGGCGCGGCCCTCGCGGATGACCTTGCTGACCTCGTCGTCGGCGCTGTCCGTCTGCGTGTTTTCGGCGGGCTGGGCTTCACGGCGCGCGCGGGAAGCGGAGGACTCGGTCTTTTGCCATGCGTCTTCGATCTCCGCGTCGTCGGTGACGGTGCAGTCCGCGTCGGCGTAGGTTCGTCCACTGCGGTCATAGCTTGCGCCCCAATCGACGCTATCCTGTTCGGGTTCCTCGTCATCTGCGGCTTTGGTCAGCACGTGGAACACCAGATACACGACGAACGGGCCGATGGGACCGCCGATAAACAAAGAGAGCATGTACCACGCCCAACGGGGCAGATAATCCAGTTTGCGGAGCAGGCGCCTGGCGTTTTTCATTATCGTTATCCTCCGAGGAAAAACCCTGAAATCGTTTGTTTTTGGATAGATACCATTATAGCAAACTATGAGGCGGTTGTCATCAAAAAGGGCAAAAAAATGCCCGTTCCGAAACGGACGGGCTGTGAAGGTCAATCTTTCTTTCTGCCAAAGGAGAAGCGTTTTCTCTTTTCACCGGCTTTGGCCGCGGCGCGCGCGGCCGGCGGTTCCTGTGTTTTTGTCGGCACAGGGCGCGCGACGGTCTGACGGATATCGTTGGCGACAAATCGAATATCGCCGAGGAAGCCGTCCAGCACGCCGGTTTTCAGGAAATTGACGCAGGTGATCCACACAATCGGGGCAACGACCAGACCCGTGACGCCCGCGATGCGCATGCCCGCGTACATGGAAAACAGCATTTGCAGCGAAGAGAAGCCCGTCGCGCCGCCGAGAATGCGCGGCTCAAAGATGCGGCGGATGATATACAGAATGCCGTAGAGCAGCAGCAGCTTGAGGCCCATATCAAACAGACCGATCGCCATGCAGATCAGTCCCCACGGCACGAGCACCGTGCCCGCGCCGAAGAAGGGAATGAAATCCAGAAACGCGAGAAGCAGCGCGATGGGCAGGGGATAGGGCACGCCGATGATGAAAAAGGCGACAAGGATGATGCCCATATCCAGCAGGGCGAAAATCAGCTGGGAACGGAAAAAACCGAACACCGCCGCGCGGAAGCTGTGGCCCATCAGGCGGACGGAGTTTTTGCCGCGTACACCGAGGTAACTGTAAATATTTTCGCGCAGGTTCGGGAAATCCGCCGTGATGATGCAGCTGGCCAGCACGAGCACCGTCAGGAAGATGACGAAGCTCGGCACTTCCAGCGCGACGTTGCGGGAGATGCCCATCACATAGCTGAGCGCGCCGGAGAGCAGGGTTTTCAGCCATTCCCACGCGCTGTTGAGCAGAGAAAAGATTTCGTCGCCCACGCCTGCGTATTCGGCGGGAAGCTTGGCGAGCACCTCTTGCAGCCACGTGACCAGCTCGTTGTACAGCCCCTGCAAATCGGCGATGAAGGTCGGCACGCTGCGCGCCAGATCGATGGCCTGCGAGACGAGCTGACCGGCGAAGAACAGGCACAGACCGAACAGCAGGGCATAAAACACGAGCACCAGAATATAGGAAAACAGTTTGCGCGTCAGGCGCAGGTGGCGCTGAAGCCACGCGATGACGGGGTTGAACATCCACGCCATGATGAACGCGAGGATGAACGGCAGCAGAATGCCAACGACCGGCCCGCCGAGCAGCGCGACGGCCGCAACGCTGACGATGGCGATACAGATTTCGGCAATCAGCCTCAGATAGGTTTTTCGGCGCTCATCCATCGGCCGGGGGGTTTGCAAATCGCTCATGAAGCATCAATCCTTTCAGAAAAAAGGGAAAATATCATTCGGTTTTCGGTTCAGGCAGGCCGAGCGTTTCATGCAGCAGCCGGACGTTTTCATCCAGATTCAAAACGACGCTGCTTTCGCCGTAGTGCCAGTAGCCCTCATACGGCACGGCGGAACGGACGACCTGCGCGCCGCGCATCCACAACGCGTCAAAGACGAGTTCGGCCTGTTCGCCGCTGCTCAGGGAGGACTGCCACGCGTGGCTCATGTTTCGGACGACGGAAACCACGTTGGCCGCCGTCATTTTTTTTGTCTGTTTCACCAGCGCGGAGAAGAGCTTGGTCTGCCTGTCGCCGCGGCCGATGTCGTTATCCAGCTTGCGGCAACGCGCGTAACACAGCGCCTGCGCGCCGTTGAGGCGGCAGACGCCCTCGGAAAGCAGATATTCAGGATATACGCCCTCCTTGTTATCAATATAATGCGCCTCGGCGTCGGTCAATTCGACCTCCACGCCGCCCATTGCGTCGATGATGGTGATGACGGAAGAAAAATTGACGCGGAACCAGCCGTCGATGTTCAGATCAAACACGCGGTTCATGGTATCCACCAGCGCGTCTTCATCCTGTGTGCGGACGACGGTATTGAGCTTGACGTTTTTGCCGGATTCATTGGGCACGACAATGTCGCGCGCAAAGGTTACGGCGTGAATCTTTCCGGAATCAAAGCCGACCTGCACGAGCATCATCACGTCGCTGCGGCCGCTGTCGTTGAGCGAGCCGTAGTTATCGATGCCCATGATGAGGAAAGTCTTCGTGCCGTGCGGATGGAAAATCAGCACCAGCGCCAGCAGAATGACGGCGGCGGCGAGCATAACGCGCGCCGCTTTATGCGCGGCGAAAAAGGATTTGGCTTTTGAAAAAACAGACATGGCGTTCCAGCTTTCTTGTATTCTTAAGTGAAATAAACGGATGAGCCCTGGAAAATGATATGCATGAAAAATCTAAATCACAACATAACATAAATAAGGCTGAAAATCAAGTGAACGGGCGCGGAAAGCAGATAAATTGAGCGGATCAGTCGATTTTTATTGCGGTAAGACAGCTTTTCGTGTATAATAAAAATGTTATGGATTTTTGCGCATCGCCGCCAGACGGCCTCGCTCAAGATAGATGCTCTGTCGGGATGACCTCCGCCAGCGCGATGGATGGAAACCCAAAAAGGCGCCTGAAAAAGTGCGTCTGTTTGAAGCTACGCAGACGACAATCTGCGAAAGAAAGGAAATTTTTGTGGCAGAAAACGAAAACAGAGACTTGAATAAGCCCAATCAGAATCAAACCGGAAGCAATGCCGGCAATCCAAACAATAACCATGCGGATCAGCCCCAGCGCGCGCTGCGCCGCCGCCCGATGCCCAGAAGAAACGCCGCCAGGCAGACATCGGAGGGCGAAACGCAGACGGCCAACGCCGCGCCGAGAAAGCCGCGCATGCCCAGAAAGCCGCGCGCTCAGCAGCCGCAGCCTGTCGGGCAGGCGGCGGATAAGCCGCAGGAAGCCGCGAAGCCGCGCCGCCCGCGTATGCCGCGCAAGCCGATGAACCAGAATCCGGCCCCGGCGGCAAACGGCGAAGCACAGGCGGCCGCTCAGGCCCCGCGCGCGCCGAAAGCGAACACCCGCACCGCCAGACCGCGCGCGACGGCCGCGGTCGGCAGCACGGG
>OLFX01000661.1_pt1 | contig 51350 bp, 42 predicted proteins | sample 1605091 | NCBI WGS metagenome assembly OLFX01 (sample SAMEA3888906, study PRJEB22519) | human gut metagenome | biome: human gut; feature: human-associated habitat; material: faeces | place: Denmark | collected 2012 | reverse complement strand
AATTTACGGACTGGCTGTATCAGCAGAGTAATGTAATTGTGGAACTGACAGAATATTAAATTTTTTTCTCGTTGTGAGGTTTCTGTGACATTTTGCTGATACTATAAAAAGAAAAAGGATGTGATACTATGCGAATACTGGTTGTTGAAGATGACCAGCTTTTGAATAAGACATTAAGCTATAATCTGTCGGCTGTCGGATATTCCGTGGATGGGGCTATGTCAAAGGCTGTTGCCATAAGATTTCTTGAAAAACAGGATTATGATTTAATCGTTTTGGATGTCAATCTGCCAGATGGGAACGGGTTTGATATATGCCATGAGGTAAAAGAACGCCGTCCTGATACCGCCGTGATTTTTCTAACCGCAAATGATATGGAAAGCGATATGCTGAAAGGATTTGAATTGGGCGCAGATGATTATGTAACAAAGCCCTTTCCTATCAGCGTGTTCCAAAAGAAAGTATCTGCTTTACTGAACCGCATTTCAGCACAATCCGGCGGCGATTTCTACGATGACGGGAATTTGTATATCAATTTTTCCGAATTATCAGCCTGTCTCGCAGGACAGCCGATTACCCTTACATCGTTGGAATATCGTTTATTAAAAGTGCTGACAAGAAATTCTCAAACTGTCCTGACACGTCAGGTATTGCTTGAAAAGCTGTGGGATGTAGATGAAAATTATGTGGATGAACACGCACTAACCACAACGATCAGCCGCATCCGCAGTAAAATTGAAACGAACCAGCATTCCTACATCAAAACCGTTTACGGTATGGGCTATATGTGGATTGGAGGAGCGCAAAAATGATTTCAAAAAAACTCTCCTTAAATAAAGTCTGCATAATACTGGCAACTACCATTTTACTTTTATCAGTGGTCATGTTTTCGGTTCTATATATCCTGACCAAAGAAATGTCTGTGGTATTTTGTAGCATGGCTTTTGGTCTGCTTTTTCTACTTTGTGTTACTGCTTTTGTGATACTGATACGGCGAAAGCTGACTTTGTTTTCTGAAATGCTTTGCTGCACCTTAGACGAAATGATGAATGGAAAAATAGATGTATCACAGGTTGCCGAAGAAGAAAACCTATTTTATAAAATCAATCATCGGCTGGTGCGTCTTTATGAGGTTATGCAGGAAAGCAAAAACAGCGTTGCCAGTGAACGAGCTGACTTACAGGAGTTAATTTCCGATATTTCTCATCAGGTAAAGACACCGATAGCAAACTTAAAAATGATAAATGCCACCTTATTAGAACAAGAAGTGCCACCGGATAAACAGCGGGAATTTCTACTTGCCAGTGGCACACAGCTTGATAAACTGGATTTCTTAATGCAGGCTATGATAAAAACTTCCCGACTTGAAACTGGCGTTATCTCACTTGAAAAGAAACAGCAGCCTATCTATGATACTCTTGCTATGGCGCTGGGCGGTATTTTTCTGAACGCTGAAAGAAAGCACATACAAGTTGAAGTAAACTGCCCGGAAACATTGGTTGTTTCCCATGACCGCAAATGGACAGCAGAAGCCTTATTTAACATATTGGATAATGCAGTTAAGTACACGCCGGAGTACGGTTCTATTCGTGTTTGCGTTGAAAGCTGGGAAATGCACCTGAAAGTCAGCATTACCGATACCGGCAAAGGTATTCCCGAAAACCAGCAAGGAGCAATTTTTAGGCGCTTTTATCGGGAAGAAGATGTCCACGATATAGAGGGAATCGGCATTGGGTTGTATCTTGCAAGGGAAATTATTAGCTTACAGAACGGTTATATACAAGTAACTTCTCAAGTAGGAACAGGTTCAACATTCTCCGTTTTTCTTCCCCATGAATAACCTGTTTTTTTGAAATGTCACAGGATTGTGACATTTCAGGGCAATTTATTATGCTGGCTGTGACATTTCTGTGAGGTTTGGTCGTTATAATGGATTTATCAAAAAGAAAGGATGGTGTTCTTTATGAGCATTTTGCAAACGACTGAACTGAAAAAATATTATGGTGCAAAGCCGAACATTACCAGAGCCTTGGATGGTGTGACCCTCTCCATTGAAAAGGGCGAATTTGTTGCTATCGTAGGAACCTCCGGCAGCGGTAAATCTACACTACTGAATATGATTGGCGGGCTGGATGTGCCTACCTCCGGCAAGGTTATTGTGGATGGGCGTGAACTCTCCACATTAAAAGATGAGCAGCTTACTATCTTCCGTAGGAGAAAGATCGGCTTCATCTTCCAGAACTACAATCTGGTTCCGGTGCTAAATGTCTATGAAAACATCGTGCTGCCTGTGGAGCTGGACGGAAACAAGGTAGACAAGAAGTTTATGAAAGAAGTTGTTCAGATGCTGGGGCTGGAGGATAAGCTGAACAATATGCCCAATAACCTCTCCGGCGGTCAGCAGCAGCGCGTAGCCATTGCCCGCGCCTTGGTGTCAAAACCCGCTATTGTTTTGGCTGATGAACCCACCGGCAACCTGGACAGCAAGACCAGCGCTGATGTGCTGGGGCTTTTGAAAACCACAAGTCAGAAATTCCACCAAACCCTCGTGATGATTACTCATAATAATGAGATTGCCCAGCTTGCCGACCGTATCATTCGGATTGAGGATGGCAAGATCGTGCAGTAAAGGGGGCGGGACTATGAATGACATTCTATTTGGCAATAATAATACAAAAACCATCAAGCGGCTGTCTAAACAATATTTCAAGAAGAATAAGGTTCGTAATCTGGCGGCGATTCTTGCGATCGTTCTGACAGCATTTTTGTTTACATCCATCACTTCACTGGCATTTAACATGGTATCCTCCATGCAGCTCTCTATGCAGATGCAGAAAGGCAGCAAGGGAGATGGAACCTTCGGCTATATGACAGAGGAGCAATTTGAGCAACTGAAAAACAGTGATTTTGTGGAGCAGGCAGGTCATCGGCGGACGATTGGATATGCAAGCAACGCCGTGGGTCATTCTGTTGAATTAAACTATGCTGACAGCATACAGCAGGAACTTACATTCTGCGTGCCAACGCATGGTTCAGCGCCGGAAAAGGCGAATGAAATTGCTACTACCGAACTGGCTTTGAAGGCCCTTGGTGTGGAACCGGAGATCGGAGCAGAAGTTCCTCTGGAATTTGAACTGCGGGGAAAAACCTATCATTATGATATGGTGCTTTCCGGTTGGTGGGAAGCAAGCAACGATACGGTCAGCGTGGCGATTCTCTCAGAGCAGTTTGTAAAAGATAATCCGGATGTGGTGAAAAATACCCACGCAGTGGATGGAGAAATCTCAGGGGTTACTTTTTCTGAAGTTGTGCTGAAAGACAAGACGAACATTCAGGAGCAGATGGATAGCTTTGTCTACTCCATCGGCGGCAATCCAGAGGATATGTCTGCCGATAACTTTATCCTCTCTGTTGAAAACCAGATGGGAAAAGCCATGATTTCTTCGGAGTCCATCTTATTTGCCGTAGTATTTGTTTTGATGTTTGTATTGTGTGGCTATCTGCTGATTTATAATATTTTTGATATTTCCGTTATGCAGGATGTTCGGCAATATGGCTTATTGAGGATGATTGGTACTTCTACACGGCAAATTAAAAGCATCGTCAATCGGCAGGCGGTATGGCTGACCCTAATCGGTCTGCCGATCGGTTTAATTGCCGGGTTCTTTGCAGGCAGGGCGTTGCTTCCGGTAGTAATGCGAATTTTCAGTTATGAGTATTCTACGGCAAGTTTGCAGGCATCGGCATCTCCTATGCTATTTGTTATAGCCGCATTGTTTACGATTTTGACAGTGTTTATCAGTACCCGCAAACCGGCCAAAAAGGCATCAAAAGTATCTCCCATGGAGGCAATTCGTTATACGGAGCAGGATGATTATAAAAAGAAAACGGTTACACGAATCAGTGGAGCAAAGCTCTCTCACATGGCATTTTCTAACTTAGGACGTAACAGACGCCGTTGTGTATTCATTGTTGTTTCTATGCTTTTGTGTATCGTTCTGTTCAACTCTATTATCATCGTGACACAGAGTATGGATGAAGAAAAGTGGATTACCCGCACAACAAAAACAGATTTTACCGTCTACAATTCGATTGCAGTCAATGTTCAGGAGGGCTTTAGACATCACGAAGATGCACTTCCACAGCAAGTAGTAGATATGATCCGTGAGCAGAACGGTCTGGAAGAAGAACGGTATCTTTACCGTAACACCGTAGATGACGGTAACGTGCTTGTGGATTACGGCTTTGAGGGACTTACTTGCACAAATACTTTTGAATATGAAAATGGGATTAGCAAGTCTTTCGGGAATTATGCGCTGAATACTGCCCCGGATGCAGAAAATCTTTTCTTTGGAAATGTCTATGGCGCTTCCGAACATTTTTGGTCTGACATGATGATTTATGATGGTGAAACAGATCCTAATGTACTGAAACAGAAAATGCTAACCGGAGAATATGTCATTATCGGAAACCGATTAGACCGACTGAGTGGTGGCCCGAAAACAACATCCCTGTCAGAGCAGTTGCAGATCGGTGATAGCATTTCTTTTTACAGGGATGGTGAGTTAGTCAAAACCTGCACAATTCTGGCAAAAGCCTGCACCGTTGGGACTGAGGACGAAACGCCGACAACAACTACGGCTACGATGCATATTGGCGGCGATGCGCCTTTTGTGTATTTACCAGACACCGTATTCAAACAGATTTACACGACCCCGACCCTGTTGAACTATGGATTTAATATGGATGCTTCTCTGCATCCGCAAATGGAGGACTTTCTGAGCAGTTATGTTGAAAAGAACCCCTCTGTTACCTATACCTCAACAAAATTACTGAAAGAACAATTAAATTCTGTTGCAAGTATGGTTTGGGTTGTAGGTAGTCTGATTGGCTGTATCATGGCATTGGCAGGATTGATTAACTTTACAAATATGATCATCACCAATATTATTACCCGTCGCCATGAGTTTGCGACTATGCAGAGTATCGGTATGACAAATCGCCAGCTTCAAAGGCTGATGGTTTATGAAGGCGTTTACTATGCCGCTGGTGCAGACATCATTGGTGGAGTGGTTGCGCTGCTGCTTGCTGTGACGGTGCTGAAAAATGTCTTGAACTCGCCATCTATGTGGTTCTTTACTCTGCACATTACATTGGTTCCAGCTTTGGTCATCGGCGTGCTTTATCTGTTGCTGGCTGCGGTCATTCCGCTGATCGTTCTCCACTTCTTTAACAAAGGAACTGTGGTGGAACGATTGAGGACTTCGGAATAAGAGTAATTCTCTTAATAACCATGTAAAAAACAAATCAAAAAGGTACTTGATATTGCGCTTCATTGCTTTTATCAAGTACCTTTTTTCATGCAGTATCATATAAGCGTGGATTCGTTATATTTGGTGTGGTATCTTTAACTATGGGAAACTCCGTTTTCCCAGTTGGAAACCGTCTGCCGGCTGACGAAAAGCGCCTGCGCAAGCTGTTCCTGCGTCATGCCCTTTTCGCGGCGCGCCTGCCGGATTTTTTCGCCGAGGTTCTGCGTCATGGATTCGTCCCTTGCGTCAGATGCACCATCGAGGTAAACGCGCACGCGTTGCCGTTCGCATCCGTACCCCTGAGCATGATTCCAATGCAGTCAGTGGTTTGCAGCGCGGCCGCATCTTCATAGAGCAGCGGCTCGTCGCCCTGATTCATCTCGCCAAAACCGAAAATGGAGGTCGGCAGAACAACCTGTAACCGCTGTTCGCCTTGGTCAAAGAGCACAATCATCACGCTTTCCGGCGTAAAGGCTACATCGCTTTCATTCTGCATGGAAAAGCTGTAATACCAGCCCTGTCCGCCCTGAAAGAATGCGTCCTGTGTCAATCCCACGGGATCCTGAGTCGGCTTAATGCGGATATATGCCTGATTTTCCTGCGGTTCGGCTTCTTTCGTAAAATCCTCCGGCGTCAGCTTTGGCCTGATTTCGCCGGAAAGCGGAATATACAATTTGAAGGTCAGCTCGTTTCCGTTGTCGTCCTTTCCCTCGACGGCTACGCCGTAACCGATACCGCCGTCTGCCAGACGGTTGGTGGAATAATTGACAAAATCGCCCTGTTCCAGTCGCGTCGTATACCAGTACCACGCGATCTCGTCGCCCGTCATTTCGCCGGTATACATCGGCAGTTTTTCATTGTTGAAAAAGACCTCGGTGATCTTTTCCATCGTGAAAGGAACGCCGTTTGTCTCCTGCGCATAGATGAGGATGTTCCACAGATACGGCTTCGCATCATCGCCGCTCTCGATGAGCATCAGCGGCTTTTCCGCCGTGGTCAGCTCCACATAAGCCTGCCCCTCCTGCGGCTGCGCATCCGGCTGCTGGAACCACTCCCACGAATACCGCTCGCCCTGCGGCGCCTGTGTTTCCTGCACGGCGGCCTCCGCAGTTGTGCCCGCGCGGCGGCTCTTGTAAATCGGGTATACCGCCATCACCAAAATCGCGACAAAGGCGATCAACGCCGCAGCGGCCAGAATACGCTTGTGCAGCGGGGTCGGTTTCGGCGCGTCCATGGGGATATCCAGCAGCTTGCAAATGGCTTCCCGTTGTTCCTGCGTGGGTTCAACGCGCCCATTTTCCCAATGGGAAACCAGCTGGCGCGAAACACCCAGCGCCTGCGCAACCTGATCCTGCGTCAGTTTTTTATCTTTTCTTGCGGCAGTCATCCGTTCGGAAAATGTCGTCATAATTTCTGATTCCTTTGATTTGAATTTGATGTCGATATTATACCAGTTTTACAAAATCTGCGCAAGCATGTACCCCCCCCCGATGATTTTTTTCTCTTTTTTTGCATGCAATAATAACAATCGTTTCTGTATAAAGCGGCATATAAAAAATGCCCGCCCGCACCTTCTTGAGAAATGCGAACGGGCTGATATTGATATCTGTCTTTACGCGTTTTTGCTCTTGATATATTCGTCGATGGCCTTTGCGGCGTGTTTACCCGCGCCCATGGCGAGGATGACCGTTGCCGCGCCGGTGACAGCGTCGCCGCCGGCATATACGCCTTCGCGGCTGGTCAGACCGTCATCGCCGTTGGTGATGATGCAGCCGTGCTTGTTCGTCTCAAGGCCCGGCGTGGTATGGCGGATGAGCGGGTTCGGGCTGGTGCCGATGGACATGATCATCGTATCCACATCCAGCACAAATTCGCTGCCTTCCTTGACGATCGGGCGGCGGCGGCCGGAGGCATCCGGTTCGCCCAGCTCCATCTCCACGCAGCGCATGCCGCAGACTTCGCCGTTCTCGTTGCCGAGCACCTCAACCGGATTAGTGAGGGTCTTGAAGATGATCCCCTCTTCCTCGGCATGCTCCACTTCTTCCTTACGGGCCGGAAGCTCTTCCATGCCGCGGCGATAGACGATGTAAACCTCTTCCGCGCCGAGACGCTTGGCCGAACGCGCCGCGTCCATCGCGACGTTGCCGCCGCCGACCACGGCGACCTTGCCGCTGTGCTTGATCGGGGTTTTGCTGTCCTCGCGATACGCCTTCATCAGGTTGATGCGGGTCAGATACTCGTTGGCGGAATACACGCCCTTGAGGCTCTCGCCGGGGATGCCCATGAAGCGCGGCAGGCCTGCGCCGGAGGCGACATATACGGCCTCAAAGCCCATCTCAAACAGCTCGTCGATGGTGAGCACCTTGCCGATGACCATGTTCGTTTCGATATCCACGCCCATGGCTTTCAGGCCGTCGATTTCCTTCTGCACGATGGCCTTCGGGAGACGGAACTCCGGAATGCCGTAGACAAGCACGCCGCCTGCCAGATGCAGGGCTTCGTAAATCGTGACCTTATATCCCAGCTTCGCCAAGTCGCCCGCGGCGGTCAGGCCGGACGGACCGGCGCCGATGACGGCGACCTTGTGGCCGTTCGGAGCCGGCGCTTCGGGATGATCCTCCACGTGCTCACGGTGCCAGTCGGCCACAAAGCGCTCCAGACGGCCGATGCCGACCGGTTCGCCCTTGATGCCGCGCACGCACTTGCCCTCGCACTGAGTCTCCTGCGGGCAGACGCGGCCGCAGACGGCGGGCAGGGCGGAGGACGCGTTCAGCACCTTGTAAGCGCCCTCCATATCCTCGTTGGCGACGCGCTCGATAAACGCGGGGATGTCAATCTGAACCGGGCAGGCGCTGCGGCAGGGCTTTTTCGGGCAGTTCAGGCAGCGCTTGGCCTCGTTCACGGCCATTTCATAGGTATAACCCAGGGCAACCTCGTTAAAGTTCTTGTTGCGAACGTTGGGTTCCTGGGAAGGCATCGGGCACTTCTTCGGGTCCATATTGCGCATGACGGCCATGTTACTTGACCTCCTTGTTCATCAGGTTGCAGTGCGCCTCGCGGGCATGCTGTTCAAAGTCGCGGTACATCGTGCTGCGCTTCATGGCCTCGTCGAAATCGACCAGATGGCCGTCGAAGTCCGGGCCGTCCACGCAGGCGAACTTCGTTTCGCCGCCGACGGTCAGGCGGCAGCCGCCGCACATGCCCGTGCCGTCGATCATGATCGGGTTCATGGAAACAACGGTCTTCACGTTGTATTTCTTCGTCACGGCGCAGACGAATTTCATCATGACCAGCGGGCCGATGGCGATAACCTCGTCATACTCGTTGCCCTCCTGAATCAGGCGCTCCAGCGCGGCGGTGACCAGGCCTTTTTCGCCGTGGCTGCCGTCGTCGGTCATCATGACCATCTTGCTGGAAGCGGCCTTGAACTCATCCTCCAGAATCACAAGGTCTTTATTGCGGAAGCCAACGATAGCATGCACTTCGCAGCCCTGCTCGTGCAGCTTCTTGGTCACGGGCAGCGCGATGGCGCAGCCCACGCCGCCGCCGACCACGGCGACCTTTTTGAGGCCATCGGTGTGCGTCGCAACGCCCAGCGGGCCAACGAAATCATGCAGGCATTGCCCCTCTTCAAGGGTATCCAGCTCCATCGTCGAGCCGCCGACGATCTGGTAGATAATCGTGATCGTGCCGCCCTCGCGGTCATAATCCGCGATGGTCAGCGGAATGCGCTCGCTGTCCTCCAGCGCACGCAGGATGATGAACTGGCCGGGTTCTGCCTTCTTGGCGATAAATGGCGCATCGATCACCATCTTGGTGACGGTCGGGTTCAGGCGCTCTTTTTTGATGATTTTGAACATGACGCTTCCTCCTGAATCAAACTCCGAATCACGTTCCTTTAACGTGCGGAACGTAAACTGTTAATTTATTCGACACAAAACGGCGTTGCCCTGCATTTTATGTGATTTTTCCGTCCAAGCCTGTCATCAATACAGGGGACGCCGTTTTTTCCGGCGTCCCCCGTAAAAATCGGATTGGAGCTTGATTAGAAGTCAACCTCGGTGTCATAGTAGCAGCACTTGAGCAGCTTCTCCATCTCCTCCTGGCTCGGCTGACGCGGATTGGAGCCGGTGCAGGCGTCGGCGATGGCGTTCTTGGCGATTTCCGGCAGGCGCTCCAGGAAGACGTTCTCCGGCACAAAGCCCTGCTCGCACGGATAGCTGTCCGCGCCGTAGTGCCCGATGCAGTGCGGGATGTTGAGGTCGTCGTTCATCTTGCGCAGATAGGCGATCAGCAGCGCGACCTTCTCGTCGTCGTCCTTGCCGCCCAGGTGCATATAATCGGCGATCACGCCGTAGCGCTTCTTGGCCGTCTCATCCTTCGCGTTGAAAGCGATAACCTTCGGCAGATACATTGCGTTGGCCGCGCCGTGGATGATGTGCGCGCCGTAATCCGCAAACGCGGCGCCGGTCTTGTGCGCCATGGAGTGCACGATGCCCAGCAGCGCGTTGGAGAACGCCATGCCGGCCAGGCACTGGGCGTTGTGCATGCTGTCGCGGGCGGCCATATCGCCGTTGTAGCTGGGCACAAGGTCCTTCATGATCATCTCGATGGCGTGAATAGCCAGCGGATCGGTGAAGTCGCAGTTCGCGGTGGAGACATACGCCTCGATGGCGTGGGTCATCGCGTCCATGCCAGTGTGGGCGACCAGCTTCTTGGGCATAGTCTCGGCCAGATCCGGATCGACGATCGCCACGTCCGGCGTGATTTCAAAATCGGCGATCGGGTACTTGATGCCCTTGGAATAATCCGTGATGATGGAGAACGCCGTCACTTCGGTCGCCGTGCCGGAGGTGGAAGAGATGGCGCAGAAGTGAGCCTTGCGGCGCAGCTTCGGCAGACCGAAGACCTTGCACATATCCTCAAACGTGCAATCCGGATACTCGTATTTGATCCACATGGCCTTGGCCGCGTCGATCGGCGAGCCGCCGCCCATGGCGATAATCCAGTCCGGCTGGAACTTGGCCATCGCGGCCGCGCCCTTCATGACGGTTTCCACGGACGGGTCAGGCTCGATGCCTTCATAAAGCTCGACTTCCATGCCTGCTTCCTTCAAATACTGCTCCGCCTTATCGAGGAAGCCGAAGCGCTTCATCGAGCCGCCGCCGACGCAAATCATCGCGCGCTTGCCTTCAAAGGTTTTCAGCGCTTCCAGCGCGCCCTTGCCATGATACAAATCGCGGGGAAGAGTGAAACGAGCCATAATCTATTCCTCCTGTTTTTCTGGGACGACGCCCATCTCGGTTTTTGACGCTTCTGATTGACTCGGAACATGTGTTTGACGTTTCTTTATCAATCTCTGCGCGTATTATACACCAGTCGTCTGATGTTGTAAAGAGGAATTTTGATTTTTTCTGTCAATCTCAGCGATTCTTTTTGGAAATTCCGCCGAAATTCTGCATTTTTTCAGACATTTTCCGGCTTTTCACATTTTTTATTTTTCGCGGATGTCAAAAATCAATCAATCCAATTTTAAAAGCGTCCATGTGAAGCATGCGCCGCCGCTTTCTCTGTTCATAGCTGAAAGTGTTCCCTGCATCTGCTCTGCCGCCGAGCGCGCAATCGCCAGACCAATGCCGAAATGCCCGCCCTTCCCTTTATAACAGCGTTCAAAGATTCGCGGCAGATCCTTTTCGTCAATGCCATCTCCATCGTCCACCACAGTCACCTGAATCCATCCATCCTTCTCCGTGCAGGCCACTTCCACCGTCGCATGCGCATAGCGAATGGCGTTGCTGAGCAGGTTTTCGGCAACCTGCGCGAAAAGCTCCTCGTTGCCCAACACAAAAAGCCGTTTTTCCGGAGCCGTATAACACAGTCGAATGTTCTTTTGCAGCGCCGCGCCTGCCGCGCGATCCAGGCAGTCTTCCATGCATTCTCCCACGCAGAGCGGCGCAAGCTCCGGCGCATGCTGGCCGCTTTCAATGCGGGAAAGAGTCAGCAGACTACCAACCAGCCTCGTCAATCGGTCGCTCTCCTCCAAAATGGTGTGTGCCGCCTGCTGCGGCTGGGGGAAAACGTTCTGTTCAATGCCCTGCGCATAGCCGCAGATGGACATCAGCGGGTTGCGCAATTCATGGGAAACATTTTGGAAAAAGTCTCGTTGAACCTCGTCGGCATGGCGAAGCTGCCTGACCATCGCATTCATCGACTGGCGCAGGCTCTCCGGTTCGCGCAGGGAAAATGCTGTTGTCATCTCATCAAAGCTGCCCGCTCCAATCGCCGCCGCGTTTTGGCAGAGACTGCGCAGCGTTTTGGCCACACTGCCCGCCGCAAACCACAACACCAGCGCAATCAGCGCTATCATGCCGAAAGCAATCATCAGCACCATGCGGCTTGCGCCATTAATCCATGTGCCTATCTCCGAAACCGGGCAATATGTCACCAAATACTCAATCTGCTGGGACTGCGTCGGCACTTTATAGATGGAAACAAGATCATTTTCCTCTTCCCCGCTCAGCTGCACAACGTCCGCGCCTTCCGCGAAACCTTTTGACTGCATATATGCAACGCACAGTGCGGAAATCGCCTGCGCATCGACTCGTTCCTGTTCATCGTTTGGGTAGATCAGCCGTTGATCCGACGCATAAATCAGCAGTCTGGCCCGCCCCTGCTGACGGCGCACCGTGCCGCTGACACTTCTTAAAAAGTTGCGCACCCGCTCCTGCATGCCGCTCATTGCAGTATTTTCAAATTTCTGCTCCATGAGCGGCAATACGCTTTCCTGAAGCGCCCGCAAATCCTGCTCCGCCTCTGAATAGGCATATTGCTCGGCTGCCTGACGAAAAATCAGGCAGGCAATCGGCGGCAGAAGCGCTAGCGTCAGCAGCGTCGGAATCAGAATCCGCGCGAAAAGCGACTGTTTTTTCACGGCTGTTCCTCCTCCAGTGCCAGCTTGAAGCCAAAGCCCCAGACTGTTTCAATGCGCACTGGGCTGCTGTGCTCGCGCAGCTTGCGGCGTAGGCGCTTGAGCAGGTCGTCCGTCGCACGGGTATCGGCCTGCCAGTCGAACTGCCAAAGCGCATGCAGCAATTCATCCCGGCTCACGGCGCGCTCCTGATGGGCCATTAAATAGGCCAGAAAATCAAATTCCGTCGGTGTGAGCGGCAACGGGGTTCCGGAAAGCGCCGCCTCATGCCGTGCCATTGAAATCACCAGCGGCCCAAAGGTCAGCTCGGCAGGCTCCTCCGCCTTGACTGCCGGATGAGCGCGCCGCAGAAGCGCCTTCACGCGCGCCACCAATTCAAGCGGCAAAAACGGTTTGATCAGGTAATCATCTCCGCCCAGCGTCAACCCGGTCACGCGGTCATACGGACTGTCTTTCGCAGAAACGATGATGATCGGCAGCGTTTCATTCTGCTGACGCAGTTGGGTGCAGACACTCAAGCCATCCGTCCCCGGCATCATGATATCCAGAATCACCAGATCCGGCATCTGCTGACGACACGCCGTCATCAGCGCATCCCCGTCCTCAAACGTATGCACGTCATAGCCCGCCTGCGACAAAAACGCCTGCATCAATTCCCGAATATGCCGCTCATCATCCGCCAGATAAATCGTTTCCATATGATGCGCCTCCTGATGTTGTCATGGTAACACAAGAAAGTGCGTTATGTAAAGCATTGCCACAGCTTTGCCACACCTTTTCCCTCGCTTTGCCCATGCCTGCTGTCGTATGATGTATCCACCGAACGGAGAAAAAACCGCCGGTAAAAAGCAACTCATTTCAAGGAGGATATCAAGATGAAACTTAATAAAAAAATGATGACCCTTACACTGGCAGGCGCCATGCTGGCCATGACCGTATGCGGCGCTCAGGCTAAGGAACTGAAGGGCGGCCTGAAAAACGGCATGGTCGGAGGCGCAAAGAATGGCCTGACCAACGGCGCAACCGCAGGCCTGAAAAACGGCATGGCTGGCGGTGCAAAGAATGGTTTGACAAACGGCGCAACCGCAGGCCTGAAAAACGGCATGGCTGGCGGTGCAAAGAATGGTTTGACAAACGGCGCAACCGCAGGCCTGAAAAACGGCATGGCTGGCGGTGTAAAAGATGGCCTGAAAAACGGCATGGTCAGCGGCATGACCAACGGCTTGAAAAACGGCATAATCAACGGTTTGGTGAACGGCGATGTTCAGCAGGTATTGGATGCCGAAACGCTGGCCCAAATGCTGGAAAGCGGCGATTTGACGCAGGAAGAATATAATGCGCTCATCGCCGCATTGGACAGCGAAACGGATGCCGATTCCGACGCGCAAATCCAAAACAGGCAGTAACATAAAAAGGCTTTGCCGCGAATCCCAATCATTCACGGCAAAGCCTTTTTTCAATCTCCCTCAATCATCCGATACCCCACGCCGACTTCAGTAAAGATGTATTCCGGTTCGGCGGGGTTCTTTTCGATTTTCCGGCGGATATTCGCCATGTTCACGCGGAGAATCTGGTTGTCATATGCCTTGTTCGGCCCCCAGATTTCGCGAATCAGGTAATCGTAGGTCAGCACTCGCCCGGCATAGCGCCCCAGCAGCGCGACAAGCTTAAACTCGTTTTGGGTCAGCCCAGCGTCGCGTCCGTCGATATACACGCGGTATTTGTCATAATCGATGACCAGCCCGCGCGCGATGAAGCGGTTTTCCTTTGCAATGCTCGCGTTGCCGCTCGTCGTGCGCGTATGGCGGATCGCCGTGCGCAGGCGCGCCAGAAGTTCGGACGTGCCAAACGGCTTGGTGATGTAATCGTCCGCGCCGGCGTCCAGCGCGCGCACCTTTTCGCGCTCATCCGTCCGCGCAGAGACGACAACCACCGGCATCAGCGACCACGCGCGCAGCTGCGTCAGCACATCCATGCCGTCCATATCCGGCAGACCCAGATCGAGAATCACCACGTCCGGGCAATGCGAGGTGAGCATGCTCAGCGCCTCGCGCCCCGTGCCCACGATGATGGATTCATAGCCGTTCGCCTCCAACACGCGGCGCATGAAGCTGCAAATCGCGCGGTCATCCTCAACAATCAACACTTTTCCACGTACAGCCATCGTTTATTCCTCCTCCATCGGCAGCGCGAAAGAAACGCACGCGCCGCCCGTCGCCCGATTTTCCGCTTTCATTGTGCCGCCGTGCGCCCGCACGATGCTCATGCAGACCGAAAGCCCAATGCCCATGCTCCGCCGCCCGTCGCCGCGCAGTTCGCCCGCATGCGGAAACATTTCTTCAAACAATTTGGGCAGCACGGCCGGATCGATGCCTGCGCCATTATCCAGCACGCTGAACCGCGCCAATCCGCCCTCCCGGCGGACGCGCAGTTCGATTTCCGTTGCGCCTTTCGCGTGAAGAACGGCGTTTTCCATCAGATTGATGAGCACCTGCTCGATGAGCGTCGCATCCATCGGCACCATCAGCAGCTCGTCCGGCACGCTGACGCGCACGGGCAGCGTATCGAACCGCTTTTTGAATTTGCTCACCGCCTCCGCCGCGATTTCCTCTGCGGCCTGCGGCACCTTGTCGATCTTCACCGCGCCCTCGTTGAAGCGCGTGATCGAAAGAATGTTTTCCACCAGCCGAACGAGCCACTGGGCGTCGTCGCGCACATGGCCAATTAAATCCTTTTTCACATCGTCGCTGAATTTATCATAATTTTCCAGCACGGCGGAGGATGAACCGATGATCGACGTCAGCGGCGTGCGCAGATCGTGAGAGACCGAGCGCAGAAGATTGGCCTTCATCTTCTCTTTCTCCGCTTCGGCTTTGACGCGTTCCTGCCGCTTGACCCGGTCGGTCAGCATGCCGACGACCAGCGAAACCGCGAACATCGTCAAAAACGTCAGCGGATAACCCGTGATGGTGAAATTAAAAGCAAAATAGGGATAGGTGAACGCGTAGTTCACGCTGATGACCGAAACGACCGTTGCTACCAAACTGAATATGAATCCATCCGTCAGGCGCGCGACCAGCAACACCGCCAGCACAAACACCATCGGCACCGCGCTGTCGCTGTCGCCCATGTGCGTGAGCACTGTGCAGACCGCCGCCGCAATCGCCAGAATGCAGAACGTAATGCCCGCGTCGCGCAGAAGCTGACCCGTGCTCTGCCTTTTGGGAATCAGCATTTTCCGAAAAGAAGCCCAATTTTTCTGAAAGGCTGTCGGCATATGCACCGCCCCCCTTTTCGCTATCGTCCATGATTTAAAATGATTATACCATGTGCCGCTATCAAATTCCCGTTAAGATTGAAAGAATTGTCTGCCTGCACAAAACAACCGATTGAAACTTATGGAGTTACATGCTTTCTTTTGCCGCAAAAACATGCTATAATCGCTTCTGCTTCCGAAGAAAGAGATTCTTCGGACATTTTTCTGGATGGAAAGGAAGCCGCGTCGTTTATGCCGCTTGTCATCGTCACCGTTTTTTTCATTCTGCTCTTCTCGTGCGAGGGCATCGATCACGCCTCCCGCGAGATGGATAACCAGCAGGCCCTGCGCCGTTATCGGGAGCACGAGCATCACACCCGTCCCACGAGCGACCGCTACCTCGATCTGCTCGGTTAATTCGCGTTTTCCTCTTGACTTTGAGTGGAAAATTAGCTATACTAAATCTGTTATTTCCCGCCGGTGTGGTGGAATTGGCAGACGCCCGGGATTCAAAATCCCGTGTTCGCAAGAACGTGCGGGTTCGACCCCCGCCACCGGCACCACACTTGAAAAAACCGAACCTGTTTTTTTGCAGGTTCGGTTTTTATTTTACAGCGCCGCTTCTTTCTGTATTGCATCGGATGCGATCGTCAGAAATTGCTTCACCGCCGCCTGATCGAACACGTACACCGTCTCTTTTTCCGACTCGCACCGCTTCAGCGTCTTGCGAATGAATTTCACCCTGCCCAGCTCCATGTTTTCCAGCTCGCCGGCCCGCACGCGGAAAACGGTTTTATTCTCCGTACCCGAAACAGACAGATCCCACGCCAGATAGATATCCCGGTCGCTGATATAGTTGACGGCGTAACGCTGCTCCCGCGTTCTCAACTCCGGTGGGCAGTGATAGACATAGCCTCCGCTGTTTTTTGAATTCTGCGCGCCCAGCTTAAACCGCGTGTCGCAGTGAATGCCCATCTGATTGCAGCATGCGCGAAAAAAATTTTTCCCGTTCATCCCAGATCCACCTCTCCGCATCTTTTACGAATGCTATCGTTTGGTAAGATCTTAGCCGATACGGGGCGCAAAAGTCACGCAACAATCCTTTTACATCCGCGATAATGACGTGATAATCCGGTTTTTTTGCGCCTGATCGCCCGTTTTTCGTCTCCGGCGCGCAAATATGCCCGATATACGTCATCCGTTCTTTCTACAATAGTTCCAATCGGTCTTTTCCTCGCAGATATGCTCCGATTGATTTATCTTGTCATCTTTTCGCGCACCATTTGAAGAAAACGCATCACCGCCGCCTGATCGAACACGTACACCGTCTCTTTCTGCCGGTCGCCGCTATGCGTCGTTTTGAAAACGGCGTGCACCTCGCCCGCCGACAAATGCTCCAATTCTTTTTTCAGCACGCGGAAAACCGTCTTCTTTTCACTGCCGGGCGTATCCAGGCTCCACGCCGCATACAATCCCTGCTCTTCAATATAATTGACCACAAATCTGTGCGACGGGCCTCGCAGCCGCGTCGGGCAATGATACACGTAGCCGCCATAGCACTGCGCGTTCTGTTCTCCGATTTTAAAAAGTGCGGCGCTGTCCATGCCCATTTTCCGACAGCAGTCGCAGAAGTATTGTTTTCCGCTCACGGCCAGTTGCTCCTTTATAGCCCATTATGGCATTCTTTTTCCATATAGTATACCTCATCTGAGTTATATTATCAATACATAATCCCACTATTTTACACCTCAACTGAACGATACAATGCTTTGTTGAGGAGTGAATGATCTTTATGAATGCAAAACTTCGCATCCGGGAATTGATGGCCGATCGGCAATGGAGCGAATATCGGCTCGCGTTGGAATCCGGACTTTCCCAATCCACCATTTCCAATATTTTCAGTCGAAACACGACGCCATCCATTCCAACGCTGGAAAGCATCTGCAAGGGGTTTGGCATTACGCTCGCGCAGTTTTTTGCCGAGGGCGACTGGGTTGAGCTGACCCCCGAACAACATAAGATGTTTCTTGCATGGTCATCCCTCAGCAGCACGCAGAAAAAGGCGATCAGCCAGCTGATTGATGCCATGAAGGAACCCTGATTTTCTTCCGAAAAAAGCGGATTGCTCACGCGTCAGAGCAATCCGCTTTTGTCTATCTTCCGCTTAAAAAAGCGCAATGGTCTCACCCGCCCGAAAACACATGTTCATAAAAAGACCGTCTCTCTTTTCAGAAGCGGCCTTCGTGTCCAAGTCGACAGGTTCAGCTTTCAACCTTTTCCACCGATGCTTCCGGCGCATTGCGACGGATCGAATCGATGCCATTCAGGCAGGAAGCCTTCGTCTTGTATCCTTCTCCGACGGCAATGATCTCGCCGTTTTTTGCTTTCAGACGGAAACGGAACTCGCCGGCTTTGTCCGTGTAAACCTCAAACTTGGGGTTGGTGACGGCTTCATAGTCTCACTGCATCTTCCCTGCCGAAGTTTCCGACTAACTAAAAAATGAGCAAAGGAGCCATTCATGTTCCTTTGCTTTTGTTGTGGGTTTCGAGCAGACGATTAATCAGCCCCAAGAGCATCAGCAAGTCGGCTTCATTTAACTGTTTCATGCCGCTGACCGCCTTTTGAATCAATTCGGGATTCTGCGTGCCTTCGTCGAAAAACTGCGCGGGGGTTAAGCCGAAATAATCACAGATAGCGAAAAACTCTTTGAGCGGCGGAAGCGCTTTACCGGATGAAATGTTATAGATGTAGCCGCGGCTGTGACCCAAATCGTAACTCATCTGGTATTCTGAAACGCCCTTTTTCAGCCGAAGCGCGGTTATCCGCTCGCGGACAAAATCTTCATTCATCGCTATCACCTCTTGATTTCATGATAGCGGACTTCTGAAAAGAATTAGTCGAATAATTTTTGTCTATTCTCGTTGAACGGACATTTATTTTATGTTATAATTCAAACAACGTCAAACGATATTGACAAAAGAAAGCGGAGGGAAAGAAAAATGTTTGACAACATCGGAGGAAAAATTAAAACGCTGGCAGAGGTAGTATGCACACTTGGAATCGTAGCATCTGTACTAGCTGCATTTGTTGTATGGGGACAAGGCGCTTATTACGGAACAGATTCAACGATACTTTTAGGAGTGCTTATAATTGGATTGGGGTCTTTAGGATCGTGGCTTGGTGGATTTTTTACGTATGGTTTTGGTCAACTGATTGATAGCGTGGAAGAGATTCGGAAAAACCATGAAGCGATGCAGAAAAGACTGGAATCTTTCGAAAACAATCTTCAACGTAAAGAAAAAGTTTATAAGCACCCAAATACATTGCCGGTTGAAGAGGAAAAAAAGGAATATACTGAACCTTTAATTTGTGCAGATGAGATGGACGGAGATGAATCCTTGCCAGATACGATTGTTTGCCCTGTTTGTGGAAAAATCCAAGAAGCTGGTAATGATGTATGCCAGAATTGCGGAGCAAAGTTCACGAAGTGGTCTAAAGAGCACAGAAAGCAATAATTATTAAATCATAGTAGTAAAGCCTTCTTTCTGTTTTCGGAAAGAGGGCTTTCTTTATCCAATCATCTTCAAATATTTATAAACCGTCGACCTGCTCAAATCACAAATCCGCGCGAGTTCGCTCACATTCATCTAACCTGTGATAGCCCCATCAATAACCAGTCGTTTTATTGTACGATGTTTCGATGTAAAAACAAAAAAAGCGAGGTTTTTTCGACCGCCGCTCTACCAAAAGATGTATCTAATTTATTCTGCTATTGTTGAAAAAATGCCTGTAAAATCAATCAAGATGTTCTGTTTTCGTTTACAAGTTCCATGCTATAATGCAGCTACGAAATATGTACCACTTCTTCGATGTACCACTTTGGGCTGTTTTCGCGCTCTTTTTGCCGCAGTTTGAAACTCGGCGTACAACTTCTTACGAAGTAATGGCTGTACCGTTTTCAGAAGCAGCCCCCGTTTTATTGCAAAATATAAGCGTCATTTGGTGTGACATAATCAGAAAAACAATGTGCCGTGGAAATCCTCTCGCAACATAAATATGACATAATTTGGCGTTCAGAACGCGAAAAGAGGGCTGCACCTCTTTGAAGATGCAACCCTCATTTTTCAAACAATATCTGAATTTCTTACTTACCGAAGTACCGCTTGAGCAGCCCCTCAAAGGCCTTGCCGTGGCGGGCTTCGTCGCGCGCCATCTCATGCACGGTGTCGTGGATCGCGTCGAGGTTATACTGCTTGGCCAGCTTGGCCAGCTCAACCTTGCCTTCGGTCGCGCCGTTCTCGGCATCCACACGCATTTCAAGATTCTTCTTGGTGGAGTCGGTCACGACCTCGCCCAGCAGCTCGGCGAACTTCGCCGCATGCTCAGCCTCTTCATAGGCGGCCTTCTCCCAGTAGAGGCCGATTTCCGGATAGCCCTCGCGATGCGCGACGCGCGCCATCGCCAGATACATGCCAACCTCGCTGCACTCGCCCGCGAAGTTCGCACGCAGGCCGTCGATGATCTCCTGCGGGCAGCCCTTGGCCACGCCGACCACATGCTCAGCCGCCCAGGCGCGCTCGCCCTTCTGCTCGATAAACTTGCTCGCCGGCACGCCGCACTGCGGGCACTTCTCCGGCGGGTTCTCGCCTTCCCAAACATAACCGCAAACCGTGCAAATCCACTTTTTCATAATCGTTTCCTCCTGTTTTTGTCGTTTTTGTTGAGCCTCCGAAGACCGTTGAACGCTCAGCCTTCGTCGGTTGACGCCTTCTGCCTGCTCAGGCAATCCTTGCAGACGCCGTGAGCCGTTACCTCGCACCAGGTCACCTGATGCCCGCAGCATTTCGCGGCTTCCGCCGCCATGCCTGTGAAATCCGCCTCGATATCGAAGACGCTGCCGCACGTCTCACAGACGAAGTGCATGTGATTGGTGCGAATGTATTCGTAGACCGCGCTCTTTCTGCCGAGGGAGAGCCTGCGAATCAGGCCCATTTCCGTCAGATGATCCAGCGCGCGGTAGACGGTCGCCGTTCCGATACCTTCCAGATTTTCCAGAATCTCGTCTGCGGTGAGGTGACAACGCCTGGCAGCCAATGCGTTTAAGACTTGCTGCGCCTGTGCGCTGACTTTGGCTTTCATCGCTTATCGCCTCGCTTAGTGAGAATCTGTATCATTATTATATTCATATATTGTATAGTTGTCAAGCGTTTTTAGAAAATTTTTTGAGAATTATTCTCGATTAGTGATTCGCGCCGTAGATAAAGCAGAAGACAACGATCGCGCAGAGCACCACCAGCGCAATATCCAGCGAGCGCACGGAGATGTTCATCTTGTCATAGATATCCGTCACCCAGTTGTGGCGGACGGGGGGCTTCTTTTCCTCCTGCCGAAAATCATTTTCAGGTTGCGACACGATTTCATCCTTCTTTCTCGTTTTAATGAAAGAGATCATTTTCAAAAAACCTGCCGATCATAAATCGACAGGCTTTCGTTGTTTCGCAAATCTTACTTGCGGGTCATGTACTTGCGCATATCCAGAATGCACGCGATGAGGATAACCGCGCCTTTGATGATGTAGGTGATGTTACCGGAAATGCCCAGGAAGGTCATGCCGGAGATGATCAGCTGCATCATGAACACGCCGAGGATAACGCCGCTGATCTTGCCGGTGCCGCCGACGAAAGAAACGCCGCCGATAACCGCCGCAGAGATCGCGTCGGCCTCATAGTTCAGGCCGAGGGTTGCGGTGGAAGAACCGAGACGCGCAGCCTCCACGAAGCCGGTGTAGCCGTAGAGCGCGCCCGCCAGCATAAACACGCCGATGATCGTCGCCATAACGTTGACGCCGGAAACGCGCGCCGCTTCTTCGTTGGAACCGACGGCAAACATGTTCTTGCCGAAGGTGGTCTTGTTCCAGACCACCCACATGATGGCCGTCACGAAGATCGCCAGCACCACGTACATCGGCACGGAGGTCGTGCCAAACTTCACGAAAGACTTGGTGACGAAATTGGTGGTGTAGCTGGGATCCAGGCTGGAAACCTGCTTGGAGTTGGAAACCGTCAGGTAGATGCCGTAGGTGATCATCTGCATCGCCAGCGTGATGATGTAGGGATGCAGCTTCCACTTCGCCATGACGAAGCCGTTAACAAAGCCGATGCACGCGCCGATGACCATCACCAGCAGTACGACCAGCAGCAGGTTCTGCGGCACGCCGTCGGCGATGAAGCGGCCGTTCGCACCCGCTTTTTGCAGCAGGATGGCCGCGACGAACGCAGTCAGGCCCGCGACGCGGCCGCCGGTCAGGTCCGTACCGGCCAGCACGATACAACCCGCGACGCCGAGCGCCATCGGCAGACGCGCCGCCGTCAGGGAGATGATGTTCACCAGCGAGGGAACGCCGAAGAACTGCGGGCGCTGAATCTGGACGTACACCGCCAGCAGCAGAATGATGATGATCATCGCGTGGTCAAGCAGCCAGTTGACCACCGCGTGGCGCTTATCCTGCGCGGAAAGCGCTTTGAAAGAATCCAATTTACCGGGCATGGGATGTCGTCCTCCTTATGCGTATTTCGCGGCAAGGGTCATAATTTCTTCCTGTGTGGTGTTGTCAGCGTCCACTTCGCCCGCAACGCGTCCGCCGGACATGACGACGATCCTGTTGCAAACGCCCAAGAGTTCGGGCATTTCGGAAGAGACCATGACCACGGCTTTGCCCTGCTTCGCCAAATCCTGAATCAGCTGATAGATCTCGTATTTCGCGCCGACGTCAATGCCGCGCGTCGGCTCGTCCAGCAGCAGCACGTCCGGCTGCGTCAAAATCCAGCGGCCGAAAATGACCTTCTGCTGGTTGCCGCCGGAAAGCGTGTTGATTTTGGTCTGCTGGTTCGGGGTCTTGATGCGCATGGCTTTGATCATGCTGTCCGTCGCGTCGGCCATCTTTTTATCGCTGAGGAACGGGCCGTTCAAATACTTCTTCAGGCTCGCGATGACCGTGTTCGCGCGGATATCCAGAATGCCGAGGATGCCCGTCGCACGGCGCTCCTCCGTCACCAGCGCAAAGCCGTTTTTGATGGATTCGCGCGGGGTCTTGTTGCCCACCAGCTGGCCATTCTTATAAATCTTGCCGGATTTGCGCGTCGCGCTGCCGAAGATGTTTTCCAGCAGCTCGGTGCGGCCGGAGCTGTCCAGGCCCGCAACGCCGAGGATTTCGCCCTTGCGCACATGGATGCTCGCATCTCTCAGGTGCGAGTATTCGGCAGTCAACCCTTCCACCTTCAAAATGTCTTCCGTGCCGACAACATTGTCCTTCGGCGGGAAGCGGTTGGTCAGCGGACGGCCGACCATCAGGCGGATGATTTCGTCCATCGTCAGCTCTTTGGCCGGGCGCGTGGCGACCCACTGGCCGTCGCGCATGATAGTCACATCGTCGGAAATCCGCAGAATCTCTTCCATCTTGTGCGAGATGTAGATGATGCCGCAGCCGCGCTCTTTGAGCATGTTGATGATGCGGAACAGATGCTCGACCTCCGTCTCCGTCAGTGAGGAGGTCGGCTCGTCAAACACGATGACCTTGGAGTTGAAAGAAACCGCCTTCGCGATTTCCACCATCTGCCGCTGAGAAACCGGCATCGTGCTCATCACGGTTTTGGGGTTGACGTTGATACCCAGGTCGTCAAAAACTTTCTTCGTATCGGCATAGCTCTGCTTGTCGGATACAAACGGCAGCCCTTTTTTCACCAGCGGATAGCGCCCCAGCCAGATGTTGTCCATCACCGTGCGCTTGAGCGCCTGGTTCAGTTCCTGATGCACCATCGCCACGCCGTTGTCCAGCGCTTCTCTGGAGGATTTGAAATCGATCTCCTTGCCGTCGAGGTAAATGTGCCCGGAATCCTTTGAGTAGATGCCGAACAGACATTTCATCAGCGTCGATTTTCCCGCGCCGTTTTCGCCCATCAAGGCGTGAACCGTTCCCGCTCTCACGGAAAGCTGCGCGTTATCCAGCGCTTTTACACCGGGGAAACTCTTGCAGATGCCCTCCATACGAAGAAGTACGTTTTCTTCCATATGTGCTTCTCCTTTCCGGCAGAAAGCCGCGTCATGCCCGGCCCTGCCGACCCTATAATGAAACATGCGGAGGGACTCATCGCTGTGAGACCCTCCGCACTGAGTCATTCAAAAATCGATCCGCAATTACTCGCCGGTGTAGACAGAGTACGGGATGTTGACCGTCCAGCCGTCAACGACTTCGTAGTTCTCGTTCAGGCCTTCAAACTTGTCCTTGCCCGCGATGAGGTTGGCAGTGATGGTCGCCACAGCGTCCGCCATGCCTTCCGCATCCTGCTTGATGGAACCGGTCATCTGCTTGTTGGCGATGAGTTCCTTGGCAGCGTCGGTCGCATCAACGCCGAACACCGGGATCACGGTGCAGCCTTCGCCGCCCGGCAGGTTGTAGCCCGCATTGACCAGCGCGTTGATTGCGCCCAGAGCCATATCGTCGTTGTTGCAGATTACGACTTCGACCATGTTGTTGTTCGCCTCGTTGTACTGCGCGAGGATGGTCTGCATGTAGTCGAAGGACGCGGTGTTGGACCAGGTGCCGTTCAGGTCAACCAGGTACTTGTTGGCGTTGCTGGCGTCGTAGAACTCAAGCGCCGGCTTGCCCGCCGCGGTCAGCACTTCATCGGCGCACTCCACGCCGTACTTGGTGCGCGCGATGGCTTCCTGGTTCGCTTCGTCGCCTTTGAACATGACGTAGGAAATCTTGCCGTCATGGTTGAGGTCGATCTCGTCGAAGTGCTCAAGCACATACTCGCCGATCATCTTGCCCTGCATGATGCCCGCCTGGGTGAAGTCGGTGCCGATGAAGGCGCTCTTCTCATAGCCCTTGAACAGCTCGGCAGCCTCGTTGTTGTCGGTGGAAACCGCACGGTTGAAGAACACGGCCGGGACGTCCTTTTCCTTGATGGCGTTCATCAGGGTTTCGGCGGTGCCGATAGCGCCGGACTCAACCAGGTTCACGACCACAGCGTTCGCGCCGGTAACCAGAGCGGTGTTGATATCGTCGGTCTGGGTCTGCTGGTTCGCGTTGGAATCCTTGTCAACGACCGTCAGGCCCTTGGCTTCCATCGCCGCATCCAGCGCGGTACGCACGCTGGAGAGATACACGTCGCCGAACGTGTACCAAGACACATAGGTTTCACCCTCAGCAGCCGCGACGCCGCACAGCATGGACAGGCCCAGCGCGCCGGCGAGCATCTTGGAAACAAACTTTTTCATGGGAAACACCTCTTCTTTTTATTTCAACGGGATTCCTCCCATTGAGTAACGCGTTCCCGTCAGCTGCGTTTCTGAAATAAATCACTGATTTTGAGATTTATTTTTTATCGCTGTTGACGTTTGTATGTTTATTATAATCAACGTTTCAACAGATGTCAACGCCTTTTTTTGACCGGGTTGTCCAGTTTTTCCATGGCTTATCAGCCAAATCCTGCTGTATCTATATGCACTTTTGGCGCAATACATGACTTTCGCCGCCGTTTTGAAGGATATTTGTAGGACAAATAATCCGAAAATTTTCTTTGCGATTCCGTTTTCTTCCTCCAAAAGATGAATTTATTCTTGCAAACCCCGCCCGCATCGTTCATAATATCATTTGACACAGGAAGGAGTTTTTTCATCATGTATTTGGCTGATATCAAGCGCGATGACCGCTTTGAGGGGTATCTCATCGTCCGTTCCGCCGAGCAGCGCGCCAGCGCCAACGGCAAAAACTATCTGGATATGACGCTGGCCGATAAATCCGGCTCGATCAACGCGAAAATGTGGGACGGCACCGTGCAGCCGCCGCTGGCGGGCAGCATCGTCAAGGTGCGCGCCACGGGCAACGAGTTCAACGGCCGTATGCAGCTGCGCGTGGAAAAAATCCGCGCCGCCGAAAGCCGCGACGCAGTGGATATGTCCACGCTCATCCCCTGCGCCCCACGCGACCCGAAGGAAATGCTCGACGAAGTCGTCCGCGCGGCGGATCACATCGCCGATCCGGATCTGCGCAAAATCACCTGCGAGCTGCTGGACCGCGCGGGCGACAAGCTGCTGACCTTCCCCGCCGCCAAGCAGATGCACCACGCCGAGCGCGGCGGCCTGCTCCATCATACGACGACCATGCTCCGCGCCGCCAACGCAATCATGACTGTCTATCCGCAGCTGAACGCCAGCCTGCTGACGGCGGGCGTCATCGTTCACGACCTCGCCAAAATCGACGAGATGGACGCGGATACCCTCGGCCTTGTTTCCGATTACAGCGTGGATGGCAAACTCATCGGCCACATCGTCCGCGGCGTGGTCAACATTCAGCTCGCCGCCGAAAAGACGAAAGCCAGCCCCGGTAAAGCCCTGCTGCTTCAGCACATGGTGCTCTCTCACCACGGCATTCCCGAATACGGCAGTCCGCTTGCGCCGAAGTTCCCGGAAGCCGAGGTGCTCAACACCATCGATACGCTTGACGCGCGTCTATATGAAATGGACGAAGCGCTCTCCCGCGCCATTCCCGGCGGCTTCTCCGAAAAAGTTTGGGGGCTGGACAACCGCCAGCTCTATCGCATCCCGGAGGACGAGGTCGAGTGACGGAGAAACGATGGGGGCGCCCCATACCCCGCCGGAAACCGGAGGTTTCTGGACTTCTCTCTTTTAATCGCTTCGCGATAAAACAGGGATGATTGTTTTTTCTGCGATGCCCATAGAAAAAGCCGCTTGACAAGCGGCTTTTTTCCATATGGGAAATGCAAGAACCTCAGGTTCTTGCCGGAGTCTGAGGCAGAGCCTCAGCGTTCCCCCTCTCTCTCCAGCGCCCGCGCGCCCAGCAGCAGCGCGCCGATCACGCCGGAATTGACGCCCAGCGCGGGCGGCACAATGTAGCTGTCGATACCCTCCGGCGTGATACTCGGCGAAGAAACGTAACCGCCCAGCAGATCGAGCACCTTCGCGCGAATCTTCGGGAACAGGTGCGCCTGCTGCATCACGCCGCCGCCCAGTACGATCACCTCCGGCGAGACTGTGACGATCATGTTTACGCACATCTGCGCCAGATAGGTCGCCTCCAGCTCCCACGCGGGGTGATCCTCCGTCATCAGCTTGGCCGACAGTCCCCAGCGTTTCTCGATTGCCGGGCCGCTTGCCAGTCCTTCCAAACAATGTCTGTGATATGGGCAGACGCCGTCGGGCATCGTATCGCCTTCCAGCGGCGCAAGGATCATGTGCCCCATTTCCGGATGCACCAGCCCGTGGATCATCCTGCCGTCTGTCACGAAGCCGCCGCCAATCCCCGTGCCCACCGTCACATACAGCAGGCTGCCGCGCCCCTTGCCCGCGCCCATCGTGTATTCCGCCAGCGCCGCCGCGTTCACATCCGTGTCGATGCCCGTCGGCACACCCAGCGCATTCTTGAGCGTCGTCATCAGTGGATAATCGATCCACTCTTTTTTCGGCGTTTTGGTGATGTTGCCGTAAGTCGGCGAAGCCGGATTCAGGTCAAGCGGGCCGAACGAGCCGATTCCCAGCGCCTTGACGTCGAATTTCCCGATAAAATCCACAATCTGCGGCACGGTCACATCCGGCGTGAGCGTCTGAAAACTGGCGCGCTGGAGCACGCCGCCCTCCGGATTGCCGATCGAGCAGACCATTTTGGTGCCGCCCGCTTCCAGTGCGCCAATAAGCATAAGCCATCCTCCTTTTTGCGCCCGCATGGTTTCCGCCCTTTGCGGGCAGACTATCCATGTGCGCGTCTGCGTCCATGATACGCTAACCGCGCGCATGTGTCAAATGATATTGTCGGATATTTTTAGTTTTCGCAGCGAGGAGGACGCGCCATGGCCGATACTGCCCTGCTTTCCGGCGACGCGCGGCTGCTGACGCTGAAAATCGCCGCACCCGGCGTGACCGCCATGCTCGCGTCCTCCGCCTGCCAGTTGTTTGAGGCGCTCGTTCTCGCTCAAAACGACACGCCGCTCTCTGCCGCCGTCGGCGCATGCCTCGCCCTGATTCTACTGGAACAGACCGTCGGCTTCACCCTCGGCATGGGCGCGGGCAGTTTTGTCAGCCGCTGCATCGGCCAAAGCAGCGTCCGGCATACGTCCCCCTCCGCGCGTCAATCCCATCGCGAAGCGGCCGGGCGTGCCGCCGGGGCGGCGTTCTTTTCCGCCCTGCTGCTCTCCGGTCTGCTGCTGATCGGCGGCTTTTCCCTCGCCGCGCCGCTGCTGCGCCTGCTCGGCGCGCCGGAAAGCGCCGTCTCGGCGGGCGTACCGTATGCGCGGTATGTGCTTGCCAGCGGGCCGCCCCTGTGCGGCGGCCTGGTACTCGGCAGTCTATTGCGCGCGCAGGGCAAAACGCTCCCGAATATGGCCGCCGCGCTCGTCGGTTCGTCGCTCGGCGCAGCGCTGCTGGCTGCGCTCTGCCTCCGCCTGAATCTCGGCGTGCATGGCGCGGGCATTGCGATGCTCGCGCGCGAAACTGCCGTTTTCGTCGTTCTGCTGGGATATGCGCTGCGACACGGCGAGCTGATCCGTCCGTCTCTGCGCCGCGCCCGTTTTACCCTGCCCGTCTTTGCGGAGATCATGCGTTACGGTCTGCCGACGCTGCTGCGTCAGGGCGCAACCAGCCTTTCCGCCGCGATGCTCTCACGCGTATCCGCCGAATTCGGCGCGCCCGTCCTGGCGGGCATGGGGCTGTGCGCCCGCGCGGTCATGCCGTTCACCTCGGCCGTCATCGGCTTCGGCCAGGGCTTCCAGCCCGTCTGCGGCGCGGCCTTCGGCGCAAAGCAAACGGCGCGCTGCCAAACCGCGTATCGCTTCTGTCAGCGCGTCCTGCTCGTCTTTTCGCTGGCCGTCGGCGCAGCTGTCTTTGCCTTTGCCCCGGCGCTGACCGCCTGCTTTGCTCACGACGCGCAGACCGCCGATGTTGCCGGACACGCCCTGCGCCTGCAAAGCGCCGTCTTTTTTGCGCAGAGCGCCGTCATTTTGATGACCATGCTCACCCAATCGCTTGGGCAGACCGTCCGCGCCGCGCTCGTCGCCACAAGCCGACAGGGGCTTTTCCTTCTTCCCCTGCTGACGCTTCTGCCGCGTGTTTTCGGCCTTTGGGGGCTGCTTGTGTGCCAGAGCGTCAGCGACGTGATTTCGCTTGTTTTCTCGTGGCTGCTGACACGGAAGGTCTTTCCCCTTTCCCCGTTCACGCGGTCTTCCTCCCCTCGCGGAGGGGACAACCGTCCGCAGACGGCGGAAGGGTGACTGCTCAGATATTCCTCGTCCGCACGGTGCGGATGTTCGGATGTTCGGACAGCGTGCCGATCACATCCACATAGCTCGTCTTAGCGGGCATGGAAAGCGTGTACAAGTTGGTATACAGATTGCCTTCCGGCCTGCTTTCCGCATGAAAGTCCACGTCCAGAATCTTCACGCCCAGGTTCATAAAGTATTCGTTGAGGAACGCCAGCGTCTGCGTGCGGTGGATAAACTGCACCTCCAGCCGCTTGAGCGTGTTGACATGCACAATGCGCTGCATGAGCCGCAGAATCACCAGCACAATCACGCCAGCGGCGACCGCCATCAGGATATAACCCGAACCCACCGCCAAACCGATGCAGGCCGTGCACCAGAGCGACGCCGCCGTCGTCAGGCCGGATATCTTTCGGTCGCTCATGAAAATCGTGCCCGCGCCGAGAAAGCCCACGCCGGAGACAACCGACGTGGTAATGCGTCCCATGCTCACGCCGATGGAAGCGTTGCCCAGCGCCACTACGTCCGCAACCGTCTGGCTTTCAATCAGCGACACAAGCGCCGCGCCGACGCACACCAGCACATGCGTGCGCATGCCCGCCGGGCGATTTTTGATTTCGCGTTCGATGCCGATCACCGCGCCGATGACCACCGCCACGCCGATCCGCATCAGCACGGCCGCAATCGTCAGCGGCTGTCCGAATGCCGTCAGCCGGTCAAAAAAAGCCCCCATTCCAATCTCCTCCGCTCTCTGTAAAATCCGGGTTAAATTCAGATGATTTATTATACTGACATCGCGTTGTGCGCGCAAGGCATTCAGATAATTTTTTTCGCGTTGACAGTATGCTCGCGCCGCATTACAATGGCTTTACGGACGAGCTGCGTCCGAAAAGGAGGAACAATCCCTTGAAAACCCCAACGAGCGCCGAGCTGGCTTTTCTGCGTCGGCGCGCCGAACAAACCTTTCAGCGCATGCCGGTTCTCCCGCGGCGCGAAGACGGGCGCATGACCCCGGAATCGCGTCTGCGCTTTGAATTATCGATGGAATCCATTCTCGAAAACAATCGCACGCTGGGCGCGTGCGTCGTGCTGCGCCGCCCATCGGGACAGTATGACGTGTTTTGCCACGGTACGGCGCGCCTGTCGGGCCGCGTGCCCGTAACGGAGGAAACCTGCTTCCGCATCGCCTCCGTCAGCAAGCTGGTGATGGCCTTCGGCGTGCTGGCGCTTTGCGAACGCGGCGCGCTGAATCTGGATGAGGATCTTTCCGTCTACCTGGGCTATCCCGTGCGCAATCCGCATTTTAAAGACGTGCCCGTCACCCTGCGCATGCTGCTCACCCATACTGCTGCCATCCGCGACGAGGGAAACTACGGCACGCGCGGCATGCAGAAAGGATGCACCCTTCGCGAACTGCTGGAAAACGCCGACAACTGGCTGAACGTGAAGCCGGGCGAGGCCTTTCATTACAGCAACCTCGGCGCTGGCGCGGCGGGCGTGGTCATGGAGCGCGCGGCGGAAAAACCGCTGGACGACATCATGCAGGATCTCGTCTTTTCCCCGCTGGCGATCCGCGCCAGCTATGATCCCCGCCGCATTTCGCCCCGTTCGGATCTGGCCAACGGATACAGCATGCGCTTTCCCCTTCCGCTGCTCAAATACAACGCGCAGGCGCTGGCCAAACGCAAACCCGAACCGTTTGACCCCGAACGCGATTATCTCTGCGCCGCCGGCCGGCTCATTACGGACAGCCGCGGCATGGCCGCGCTGCTGGGGCTGCTGGCCTCCCATGGCGAAATGGGCGTGCTCTCCGCCCCATCGCTCGATCTCATGCGCGCCCCGCAGGACGGGCTGGGCGGCGTCGGCCAAATCGGCCGCGGGCTGAACACTGCGGCCCTGCCCGGCGTGTTTCCCGGCTTTTCCCCCGTCGGCCATCAGGGCGTGGCCTACGGCATGTGCGCCGAATTGTTCGCTGATCCGACGACGGGCGCGGGCGTGGGCGTGATGACCAGCGGAACGCGGCTGAATCGCGACACCCCGCCGCTGATGCGCGTCGGGTTTGACCTGCTTACACTCGGTTTTGCCTCTTTGCGCGGGGCAGACTGACTCCGACACAATTTTGTCACATTGTTTTAATGTTTTTTCCTCAAGTCTACCATTTTTTCTTCATACCTCCCTTCTATAATACAGCCATCGCTTGAAGGAAAGCGGGCGGGCGAAAACCTCGTTCCCCCTTTTCAACAGGCCCACAAGCAGTTTCACCCCGAAAGGAGATTTTCAGTATGCGTAAATCCATTCGTCCCCTGATTGCCATGACCGCCGCATTGGCGCTGACGGTTACGGCCGGCATGAGCGCGCTGGCTCAGGCCGATAACACCGACAAACATTTCAGCGTGATTGAGGCCGCCTCGAACGAGGATTCCCTCACCATCCCGGAGATCGCCAAGAAGTGCGGCACCTCCGTCGTGGCGATTGAAACCGAAACCAAGGTCGTCTACAACACCTACGACAATAACTATTACAACCCGTTCGGCGGTATGTTCGGTTATGGCTATGGTTACGGCTACGGCAACCGCGGCGGACGCGGCGGCACGCAGGAATACACCCAGACGGCAGCCGGTTCCGGCATCATCATCTCGGAAGACGGCTATGTGCTGACCAATAACCACGTCATTTCCGGCGCGGACAAGATCACCGTCTATGTCAATTCGGGCGACGGCAGCGAGGAACAGTCCTATGAAGCCACGCTCGTCGGCTCTTCCGAGAGCAACGACATCGCGGTGCTCAAGATCGACGCGACCGGCCTGAACGCCGCCGCCTTCGGCGACAGCGATCAGATCGAGGTTGGCGAACTGGCCGTGGCCATCGGCAACCCGATGGGCCAGGTGCACGGCTCCGTGACCGCGGGCATCATTTCCGCCGTCGAGCAGGAGCTGACCATTGACGACGTGACCATCAACGCCATCCAAACCGACGCGGCCATCAACCCCGGCAACTCCGGCGGCGCGCTGTTTGATTCCTACGGCAACGTCATCGGCATTGTCTATGCCAAGAGCTCTTCCGTGAGCATCGAAGGCATCGGCTACGCTATCCCGGTCAACAACATCAAGGATCTTGTCGCTCAGATGATCAACGATCCGGATTCCGTCAAGGATCAGACCAAGGGCAGCCAGATTATGCTGGGCATCACCATCCGCGACATCACCGAAGACATGAGCAAGCAGTATTCCATGCCGGTCGGCGTGTATATCACCGAGGTTTCCAGCATGAGCGCGGCTGAGCGTGCCGGCCTGCAAAAGGGCGACATCATCACCGAGTTCGCGGGCGAAACCGTGACCTCTGCGGATGACCTCAACGCCATCAAAGCCAAGCAGACTTCCGGCGACACCGTCTCTGTGAAGATCGACCGCAACGGCAAGGAAATGACGCTGGATCTCGTCATCCCGCAGCCGACCGAGGTCGATACCGCCAGCAACAAGTAATCCCATGCTTCCCCTTTGTACATTCTCCTCTGTAACAGCCGGGGCCGCTTTTCCCCAATCGGAAAGGCGGCCCCGGTTGTTTTTGTCTTTCGCTTGTGCTATGATGAAACGGAACTCCTTCGGTCAGCTTCGCTGACATACCTTCGGCATTTCGCTTGCCTGCCTCCCGCACTGCGGGCGGCAAGCTGCACGCCCTCAGAGAGGGAGCCTTTGGGTATAGTAAACTGCCAGCCAATGAATTGATCCATCTCACGGAGGCTTTCATGAAACATCTTGCGCTTCTTCTCTGTCTGCTGCTGCTCGTTCCCGCAGGCGGTTTATGCGAAAAAATTCTCTGGGAGGACGACGCGGGGCAGGTCGTCCTGAGCGACGACGGCAACGTGCAGTTTGTCTCGCCAGGCGGCGAAGCGGCCGCCGAACCGATTGAGGAAAATATCGACGAAAACACCTACGCGCCCGATGAAACGCCCGCGCCGGTTGAAAAATCCCTTCCCAACGATTTTACCTTCAGAAAGACGGTCAAATACGGCGACTCCGGCGAACTGGTCGCGCAGATTCAGGCCCGTCTGGCCGAGCTGGGGTTCTACAACGCCAAGGTATCCGGCGGTTATTATAAGGTAACAAAGGCCGCCGTCAAAGCCTTCCAGACCCAAAACGGTCTGAGCGCGGACGGCATCGCGGGGCGCGACACACAGGAGCTGCTCTTCTCTGCCGCCGCTGTGCCCGCCGACGCCACGCCGCGCCCGTCTCCTACGCCGGAACCGACAAAATACACCCTGATGGTGGATGTGACCAACCAGATTACCCGCGCCTACACCTACGACGAGAACGGGCAGTATACCGTGCTCGTGCGTGAGATGATCTGCTCCACCGGCACAAGCAAATATCCCACGCCCTGCGGCACGACCATCATGCCGAAGAAGCGCGCCCGCTGGGGCTATTTCCCGACGTGGGGCTCGCACGCGCAGTATCTCACGCGCATCGATTCCGCCAACGCGTTTCACTCCGTGCTCTACACCGAGCCGGATGAAACGACCCTCTCCGTTCAATCCTTTGAAGCGCTCGGCACGCCTGCGTCGCACGGCTGTGTGCGCCTGCTCGTCTCCGACGCGAAGTGGATTTACGACAACTGCAAGGAGGGCACCATCATCACCGTCTACGAAGGCGAGTATGACCCGGAATACACCATGACGCTCAAACCCACGCTCAACACGAGCACCCTGCGCGAAAACCCGCTGCCTTCTCCGACGGCCGCGCCCGTTTACAGCCGTGCAAACTGGCCGACAAAGTACCGCACGCTCTCCAGAGGCAAGACGGGCGCAGATGTGTACATGCTGCAAATGCGGCTGACCGAGCTGGGTTATTACCACGGCTCAGTCACCGGCGGCTATTACGGCGGCACGATTCAGGCCGTCAAGGATTTTCAAAAAGACCACGGCCTGACCGTGGATGGCGCGGCAGGCAAACAGACGCAGGCGCTGCTCTTCTCCGATGCCGTCGGCCAGACCGCCGCGCAGCCGGAAGAAACGTCCGTGCCTGTCGCCGATACGCCCGTACCGACCGCCGCGCCGACGCTCACCCCCGAACCGACGCCCACCCCGCAGCCAACCTTCACCCCGACGCCCGATCCGGCGCTCTATATGCCGATTCAGGATTCGGTAGGGTAAACGATAACTTTTGTATAAAAAACGGGCGCGTACTGCGCGCCCCTGCATGGGTTTCCGTATTTTATTTCGGATTCGTTCCTTTATACCAGTCTCAGCGACGGGCAGGCGTTCAAATCCAGACCCGCGGTTTCGCCGCGCATCAGCCGATAAAACGCCGCGCTGCCGATCATCGCCGCGTTGTCCGTGCAGAGAATCGGCGGCGGCATCACCAGCCGAACGCCTGCCTTTTGGCTTTTGTCGTTCATCGTGTTGCGCAAGCCGCTGTTGCTCGCCACGCCGCCCGCCAATGCGACCGTCTTTGCGCCGGTTTCGACGGCAGCCAGCATCGCCTTGTCGCTCAAAAGCTCCACCGCCGCATGTTGAAAACTGGCGGCGATATCCGCGGCGGGTACGTCCTGCCCGTTCTGGCGCAGTTTATGCACCGTGTTGATGAGCGCCGTTTTCAGGCCGGAAAAGCTGTAATCATAGCGTCCCGGCGTCTGTACGTGCGGCAGTTTCAGCGCGTGCGGGTTGCCCTCGCGGCTGAGCTTGTCCAGCAGTGGCCCACCCGGATACGGCAGTCCCAGAACGCGCGCCGCCTTGTCAAAAGCTTCGCCCGCCGCGTCGTCCATCGTCTGCCCCAGCAGGGTATACACGCCGTAATCCTCCACGCGGACGATGTGGCTGTGTCCGCCGGAAGCCACCAGACACACAAACGGCGGCTCCAGATCGGGATGCGCCACATAATTCGCGCTGACATGCCCTTCGATGTGATTCACCGGAATCAGCGGCTTATCCGCCGCATACGCCAGCGCCTTGGCCGCCGAAACGCCGATAAGCAGCGCGCCGACCAGCCCCGGCCCATAGGTCACGGCCACGGCGTCCACATCGGCAAGCGTCATGCCCGCCTTTTTGAGCGCCTCATCCACCACGGGATCGACGCTCTCCACGTGCGCGCGCGACGCGATTTCCGGCACAACGCCGCCATACATCGCGTGCAGCGGAATCTGCGAAGAAATCACGGAGGAAATCACCTGCCGCCCGTCGCGCACAATCGCGGCGGCCGTTTCATCGCAGCTGGATTCAATCGCCAAAATCGTCGCGTGGCCGTCCGCCATCAGGCGTTCGGTCTGCGCTTTGGCACTCTGTTCATAGTTCATGGTCTTTCCTCCGTCTGTGTCAGCTGTCTCTCCACCATGCCGGAAACGACGGCATACGCCGCCGCCAGCAGCAGAATCGACAGAACCAGCGCCCGCGCAAACTGCCCCAGCACGTCGGCAAGCGCCGTTTCAAACAGGTTTTGCGGCATCATCCGAATCAAAATATCCGTCGCGGGGTTGAGCAGCCAGTTGTCGTTGATGAACAGCATGCGGTGCATGCCGACAAACATCGTCTCAAACCCGCCCGATTGCATCATCGCGCCGAACACGCCCGCGCCCAGCGCCAGCGCGCACACGCCGCACACCGCACCGACAATCACCGGGCGGTGGCGCTTTTTCAGCCCCGCGCCGACCCAGGCGACCGCCACGGCCAGCCCGGCCGCCAGCGAAATGCAGGCTGTCCGCACCGTTTTGCACAGCGCGATCAGCCGCCGCACGTCGTTCATGTGGCTAAGCTCTTTTTCGTTCAGTTCGTCCACGGCCAGCGGCGTGTCTTCGCCTCCCAGCTCCATATACAGCGCGATGATCTTCGCCGCTTCATTCTGCCGCGCTGCATCCATGCCGATATACGCCGTCACAGCGTCGTCGTCGCGCATGCCATGCGCCTGCGCAACCGCCGCGCGGGATTTTTCACCATACAGCGCCGGGTTAATCGCTTCACTGTAAACCGCGCCGCAGAGCGAACCGACGGCGGCCAGCATAACGGCGAGGGCGGCCATCAGGCCGACGATCCATGTTTGTTTTTTCATAGCTTTTAAATTGAAAAGGGCGGGCGAAATCGCCCGCCCTCGGTTTATTCTGCGTGATCCGCTCACTGCATTTGCAGATACGCGGTGATAAAGCCGTCCAGCTCGCCGTCCATCACGGCGTCCACGTTGCTCGTCTCATAGCCGGTGCGATGGTCTTTCACCAGCGAATACGGATGGAAGACATAGGAGCGGATCTGGCTGCCCCATTCGATCTTCTTCATCTCGCCCTTGATGTCAGCCATCTTTTCCTCACGCTCGCGCTCGCGCAGCTCGACGAGCTTCGCGCGCAACATGCGCATACAGTTTTCACGGTTATGCACCTGGTCGCGGCTCGTCTGAGAGGAGACGACGATGCCCGTCGGGAAGTGCGTCATACGCACGGCGGAGCTGGTCTTGTTGACGTTCTGTCCGCCCGCGCCGCTGGCGTGATAGGTATCCACGCGGACATCCTTCATATCGATTTCGACTTCGTTGTCGTCGTCGTCGATAATCGGCGAAACATCCAGCGAGGAGAAGCTCGTCTGGCGGCGCGCGTTGGAGTCAAACGGGCTGATGCGCACCAGGCGATGCACGCCCTTTTCGCTGCGCAGGAAGCCGTAGGCGTTTTCACCGTCTACCTCAAAGGTTACGGACTTGAGTCCTGCCTCGTCGCCGTCGAGCATATCGATAAGCTTGACGGTGAAGCCGTGGCGTTCGCAGTAACGGGTGTACATGCGGTAAAGCATGAGCGTCCAATCCTGCGCTTCCGTTCCGCCCGCACCCGCGTGCAGCGAAAGGTAGCAGTTGTTGCTGTCGTAGTCGCCGCGCAGCAGGCTTTCCAGTCGAAGCTCTTCCAGATCGCTTTGCAGCTTTTTGATTTCCTCGCCCGCCTCGGCCAGCAGGTCGGTATCCTGCATTTCCTCGGCAAGCTCCATGGTGGTATCCACATCGTCGGCGCGCTGGCAGAGCTTTTCATAATGCTCCACTTTATTTTCGGTGATGCGCACCTTCCGGCTGACCTCGGTCGAGCGCTTGAGGTCGTTCCAGAAATCCGGCTCGTTCATCGTCTCGTGCAGCTCAAGCAGCTGCTCCTTCAAGCCGGCGACGTTAAAGTGACTCACCTGCCTCAACAATGCTTTCGCGGATTTGTGCCATCTGCTGGCGATAGAGATCCAGTTCGATCACGTTGATTCACATCCTTTTATTTGGTCGTGAGGTTGCGGCGGGCTGCCGCCCGCACCCGCCTGAGGGGCGCGCCCCTCTGACTCCCTTCTTCGCTTCGCGGCGGTTAAAACAGGACTTGTTTTTTAGTCTTTGTCCTTGCCGCAGCAGTTCTTATACTTCTTGCCGCTTCCGCAGGGGCAGGGATCGTTGCGGCCGACCTGCTTCTGCACGCGCTTCGGGCCGGAAGGGCCGCCCGCCGCCTTGGCCTGTTCGAGGTTGGTCTCCTTCGGCTCGGCGACTTCTCTGCGCTGCTGCGGAATATTGATGCGGGCCTGATACATGCGGCGGACGGTATCTTCGCGGATGAAGTGCACCATCTCGTCGAACATGTCATAGCCTTCAATCTGATATTCGGTGACGGGGTTCTTGTTGCCATAGGCGCGCAGGCCGATGCCGTCGCGCAGCTGATCCATCGCGTCGATGTGATCCATCCAGCGGCGATCCACGCAGGAGAGCAGCACGACGCGCTCCAGCTCGCGGGTATCGATGTGCAGCAGCTCGAAGCCCTTTTCGCGCAGGGCGTAGAAATCGCGCGCTTCCTGCTTGAGCTTGGCGATCAGCTCGTCTTTATCGATGGTCTTGAACGGCTCTTCATGCGCCTTGAAGAAGCCAATGCGGATGCACAGGCGTTCCAAATACTGCGTCAGGCCGGGCAGATCCCAATCGGTGTAGTCGTCGCCGTTGCCGCAGTAGGTCGCGACGGCCTCTTCGATAAGCTTGTCCGCCATCTTGACGATGGTTTCGTGCATATCGCGGCCTTCGAGCACCTGCTTGCGCTGCTCATAGATCTCCTTGCGCTGCTCGTTCATCACGTCGTCATACTGAAGCACGTTCTTACGGATTTCGTAGTTGCGCGCCTCAATACGCTTCTGAGCGTTCTCAATCTGTCCGGTGAGCATCTTCGCTTCGATCGGCTCGTCCTCGGCCAGACCCATCTTCTCAATCAGGCCGCTGACGCGTTCGCTGCCGAACAGGCGCATCAGATCATCCTGCATGGAGAGGAAGAACTGGGAGGAACCCGGATCGCCCTGACGGCCCGCGCGGCCGCGCAGCTGATTGTCGATACGGCGGGACTCGTGGCGCTCTGTGCCGATGATGTGCAGGCCGCCGACGGCGATCACGCGGTCGTGTTCCGCGTCCGTCTGCTTCTTGAACCCCGCGTAGAGCTGTTTGTAAATCACGCGCGCGGCAAGCACTTCTTCGCTGACGTTCTCGTTGAAGCCGGTCGCTTCCTCGATCACGTTATCCTCATAGCCCTTCTGCTTCATCGCGCGGCGGGCGAGGAACTCCGGGTTGCCGCCCAGCAGGATATCCGTGCCGCGGCCCGCCATGTTCGTGGCGATGGTGACCGCGCCGAAGTGACCGGCCTGCGCGACGATTTCCGCCTCGCGGGCGTGATACTTCGCGTTCAGCACGACATGCTCGATGCCGCGCATGCGCAGCATCTTGGACAGCATCTCGCTGACCTCGACGGAAACCGTGCCGACCAGAATCGGCTGGCCCGTCTTGTGGCGGCGTTCGATTTCCTCGATCACCTGGCTGAACTTGCCCTTTTGCGTGCGGTAAACCAGATCGTTCATGTCCTTGCGGATCATCGGGCGGTTGGTCGGAATCTGCACGACGTCGAGCTTGTAAATGCCCTTAAATTCTTCCTCTTCGGTCTTGGCCGTGCCGGTCATGCCGGAGAGCTTGCTGTACATGCGGAAATAATTCTGGAAGGTGATGGTCGCCAGCGTCTTGCTCTCGCGCTGCACCTTCACGTGTTCCTTGGCCTCGATGGCCTGGTGCAAGCCGTCGCTGTAACGGCGGCCGACCATCAGGCGGCCGGTAAACTCATCGACGATGACGACTTCGTCGTTCTGCACGACGTAATCCACATCGCGCTTCATCAGCGCATGCGCGCGCAGCGCGGCATTGATGTGATGCAGCAGCTCGTTGTTGGCCATGTCGGAAAGGTTCTCCACGCCGAACCAGCGCTCGGCCTTGCGCACGCCCGCTTCGGAGAGGTTGCAGGTTTTCTTTTTCTCGTCGATGACGTAATCCTTGCGCATCGCCGCCAGCTCTTCGTCGGAGAGCGGGTTTTCCTCCCAGCGGTCCTGCTCCGGCTCTTCTCCCTTTTGCAGGGTGCAGACAAAGCGGTCCGCCTTTTCATACAGATCGGTGGACTTGTCGCCCGCGCCGGAGATGATCAGCGGCGTGCGCGCCTCGTCGATGAGGATAGAGTCCACTTCGTCCACGATGGCAAAGTGATGGCCGCGCTGCACCATGTTCTTCTGATAGATGACCATGTTGTCGCGCAGATAGTCGAAGCCCATCTCGTTGTTCGTGCCGTAGGTGATATCGCAGGCATACGCCGCCTTGCGCTCTTCCTGCGTCAGATCATGCACAATCACGCCCACGGTCATGCCGAGGAAGCGGAAAATGCGGCCCACGTCCTCGCCCTGGAACTTGGCCAGATAATCGTTGACGGTCACGACATGCACGCCTTCGCCGGAGAGCGCGTTGAGGTAAGCCGGCATGGTTGCCGTCAGGGTCTTGCCCTCGCCGGTCTTCATCTCGGCAATGCGGCCCTGATGGAGCACGATGCCGCCGAGCATCTGCACGCGGAACTGGCGCTTGCCCGTCACGCGGTAGGTCGCCTCGCGTACGACGGAATATGCTTCCGGCAGCAGGTCGTCCAGCGTTTCGCCGTTTTTAAGCCGCTCGCGGAACTCGACGGTCTTGCCGCGCAGCTGCTCGTCAGTCAGCGCTTTGTGCGCTTCTTCAAAAGAATCGATTTTATCGACAATTTTGTTCAGGCGTTTGATCTCCCCGGCGGACGGGTCGAATAATTTGCTGAAAAAGCCCATTGTTATCCTCCAATTACGCGGCCGGGATTTTGGCCTTTCGCCGAACGAAAAACTCCACATTGCCGCTCATTGTATTATTGTAGCATCTTTGCGGGGGTTTATCAACCTTTTCATGGCGAAAATGGCGGGAGTCAGAGAAAAGTTGGCTTTCCCTGCCCCTTGCGCGACGGACATGTATTTTGTATAATCAATCTGTTATTTTAAACGTGGAGGCGCTTTCCATGAGCCAGGTTTTTCGCCTTGACCGACGCGCAGTCGGCAAAATTTCGCTGCTGACCGCCGTCTTTTATTTTTCCGCTTACTTCTATCGTTTTTTTACGCTGGGCTACGCGCACGATTCTCTGTTGATCGATCAGAGTATCGATATGACCTGGCAGATCCAGCTTGGCCGGTTTTTGCAGCCCGTCTATCTCCTGTTTCGCGGGGACATCGCCGTGCCGTATCTGATCGGCCTGCTGGCCTATCTCTATCTGGCTGCCGCCATCTGTCTGGTCGTGGATCTGCTCTCGCTGTCTTCCACCCTGTCTATCTCGCTGGTCTGCATGGCGCTGTGCGCCAATACGACGCTGACCCGGCTTCACGGCACCTTTCACATGATGGCGGACTCCTATATGCTCGCGCTGCTGCTCTCCGTTCTCTGCGTCTTCGTTGCAGTGCGCCTTCGGCATGGCGTTTGGCTTGCGCCCGTTCTGCTTTGCGGTTCTGCGGCGCTTTATCAAAGCTATGTGCCGGTAGCCACCGTCTTTTTCCTGATTCTGCTCGTTCACCACGCGCTTGACGGTTTCTCCTTCCGCGCGCTCCTTCTGCGCGGCGTCCGGTATTTGGGCGTGTTAATCGCCGGACTGGTCTTTTATTCGCTTTGTCTGCGTGTGGTCTATGCGCTGACCGGGCAGACTGCCGCCGATTCCTACAACGGCATGGCGGGCATGGGCAATTTCGAGGGCTATTCCATCGTCGATCTGCTTCGGCGCGCTTATCTTTTCCCCTTTGAAAAAATGGCGCGCCCCCAAACCGCGTTCCCCCGCGCCGCAGCCGCGGCCTATGTTTTTCTCCTGCTCTTTTCGCTGGCCGCCGTCTGTTATCTGCTTCATGCCCGCCGCATCGCCCTGCCCTGTGCCGCGCTGACCTTTGTTTTTCTGCTGCTCGTTCCCTTCGGCGCCGATTTCGTCTACCTGCTCTCCAAAGGCATGGTTCACGACCTGATGATCTACGCTTTTTTCTTCTGCGCCGTGCTGCCCATCTCTCTGGCCGACCGGCTTCAGCCGCTGGCCTGGAAGGCCATTCGGCTGACCGTTCCGCTGGCCGCATGCTGTCTGTCGCTGGTCTATTTCAGCGACGCCATATTCGCCAATCAGTTTATCTTGCGCCGTGATCTTTCCTACAACGCGACCCTCAGCACAGTCACACGCATGCTGGAGCGGGCCGTTCAGGTCGAAGGCTATCAGCCCGGCGTAACCCCCGTCGCCTTTGCGGGCGTGATGAGCGACTCCCATCTGTACATGGAACGCCCCGGCTTTGAGGCGATTAACGATTTTGATTTTTACGTGTATTCCATCACCTATGAACAGACCTATCCGTGGTTCTTTCACATGATTCTGGGCGATCCCATCCGAATGGCCGACGAGGCGGAACGGATGGCCCTCGCTTACAGCGACGAGGTGCTTTCCATGCCCGTCTTCCCCGCGGAAGGTTCCCTTAAAATGGTTGGCGAAACGCTCGTTATCCGCATCGGTGAGCGCTATCTGTGATTTCATTCGTCCTGCCCGCGCGGCAGGGCGTTTTTTCTTCGCCTGTTTTTTGTCACGCCCGACGCCTGTCCCGCGCCGGTCTGTCCGCTGTCGGTTAGGCTTTCGCTCGGTCGTCTGACAACCTATTCACATTGCCCAAATCTTCACGGTTCCTTTTGCCAGAAATCTTGACGGCGTTCGGGGAACGGTGCTATACTGTATCTAGCTAAACGAGGGTTTTTACAGACCTTCTGGCAATTTTGCACGGCTATCTTAAATCTTGGGAGGTTACATTCATGGTTCAGCTCAATGCTTCCACTCTTTCTTCCGTCAAGATGGCGCGCGGCGTCGCGCCGAAAACGGAACGTGTGATTCAATTCGGCGAGGGCGGTTTTCTGCGCGCTTTCTGTGACTGGATGATCGATATGGCCAACGAAAAGGCCGGCATGGATGCCGGCGTGGTGATCGTGCAGCCCATCGAGCGCGGCATGGTTTCCATGCTCAACGAGCAGGACGGCCTGTATACCCTGATTCTCCGCGGTCAGGTGGACGGCAAGCCCAGCAAGGATGAGCGCATCATCCAGAGCGTCAAGCGCGGCCTGTCCCCGTACGAGGATTTCGAGGGCTATCTGGCGCTGGCGCACAACCCGGATATGCGCATCATCATCTCCAACACCACCGAAGCCGGCATCGTTTACACCGGTAAGGACAGCTTCGACGACAAGCCGCAGGCTTCCTATCCCGGCAAGCTGACCCGCCTGCTCTACGAGCGCTTCACCGCTTTTGGCGGCAAGAAGGGCACGGGCTTTATCCTTCTGCCCTGCGAGCTGATCGATTACAACGGCCGCAATCTGGAAGAGTGCTGCATGAAGACCGCCGAGCAGTGGGGTCTGTCCGAGGAATTCAAGACCTGGCTGAAGACCGAGAACGTCTTCTGCTCCACGCTGGTGGACCGCATCGTGACCGGTTATCCGCGCGGCGAAGCCGAGTCTCTCTACGAAGAATTCGGCTACCGCGACAACATGCTCGACACCGCCGAGCCGTTCGGCCTGTGGGTCATCGAAGGCCCGGCCTGGATTGAGAACGAACTGCCCTTCAAGAAGGCGGGCTGCAACGTCGTCTTCACGCAGGACGTTTCCCCGTACAAGCTGCGCAAGGTGCGCATGCTCAACGGCGCGCACACCTCCATGGTGCTCGGCGCGTATCTGGCGGGCCACGAAATCGTCGGCGACTGCATGGCGGACGACACCATGCGTTCCTACATGTCTCAGGCGCTCTTTAACGAGATCATGCCGACGCTGGACCTGCCGAAGGACGATCTGGAGGCGTTCGCTTCCGCGATCTTCGAGCGTTTCTCCAACCCGTTCAACCGTCACCTGCTGCTCTCCATCGCGCTCAACAGCCAGAGCAAATTCCGCGCGCGCGTGCTGCCGACCATCAAGGAGTATGTGAAGCGCAAGCACGCTCTGCCGAAGATCCTGACCTTCTCCATGGCGGCGTTCATCGCCTTCTACTGCGGCAAGAAGAAGGAAGACGGCTCTTTCGTGGGCGTTCGCGCCGCGGGCAACGAGTATCCGATTGCCGACGATCAGTTTGTGCTCGACTTCTTTGCGGGCATGACGGGCAAGCCGGCTGCGGAAATCGCGCACGCCGTGCTGACCAACGTCGATTTCTGGGGCAGCGACCTGACCGCCGAGCTTCCGGGCTTTGAGGCTTCCGTCGCCGCTTCTCTGGACGCCATCTTCACCAAGGGCGCCGCGAAAGCGATTGAAGAGGTTGTGGCAAAGGAATGAGCAGATTGATCCGTATCAATCCGCGCGACAACGTCGCCGTCGCGCTCGAACCGCTGAAAAGCGGCGAGAGCGCGCTCGGCGTGACGCTGCGCGAGGATATCCAGGCCGGGCATAAGTTTGCGCTTTGCGATATTGCCGAAAACGAGAACGTCGTCAAATACGGCTTCCCCATCGGCCACGCGACGCAACCCATTCCGGCGGGCAGCTGGGTGCATACCCACAATGTCAAGACCAATCTTTCCGGCCTGCTGGAATACAGCTACCATCCGCATCCCTGCGCCATGCCCGTTGACCGCAAGGCCACGTTTGAGGGCTATGTGCGCGAGGACGGCCGCGTGGGCATCCGCAACGAGGTCTGGATTGTGAACACCGTCGGCTGTGTCAACGGCACGGCCAAGACGCTGGAGCGCATGGCGCAGGAAGCCTACGGCGACCGCGTGGACGGCATTCACTGTTTTGTCCATCCGTATGGATGCAGCCAGCTGGGCGAAGATCACAAGAACACCCAGAAGCTGCTCGCCTCGATGGTTCGCCATCCGAACGCGGGCGCGGTGCTCGTGCTGAGCCTCGGCTGCGAAAACAACAACGTCAATGAATTTAAGAAGGTGCTCGGCAATTATAACCCCAACCGCGTGAAGTTCCTGATTACGCAGGATGTGGAGGATGAGGTTGAAGCGGGCATGCGGCTGCTTGACGAGCTGACCGCCTACGCCGCGACGTTCAAGCGGCAGACAGTGGATGCTTCCGAGCTGGTCATCGGCCTCAAATGCGGCGGCAGCGACGGTCTTTCCGGCATCACCGCCAACCCGCTTTTGGGCAGCGCTTCCGACCTTCTGGCGCGCCACGGCGGCACGACGCTGCTGACCGAGGTGCCGGAAATGTTTGGCGCGGAGACCATCCTGATGGATCGCTGCAAGGACGAGGCGACCTTCCGCAAAGCGGTCGATCTCATCAACAATTTCAAGGAATACTTCATCCGCCACGGTCAGGAGGTCTACGAAAATCCCTCTCCGGGCAACAAGGCGGGCGGAATCACCACGCTGGAAGACAAATCCCTCGGCTGCACCCAGAAGGGCGGCACGGCTGAGGTGCGCGATGTGCTCAGCTATTGCGAACCCGTGACCGAAAAAGGGCTGAATCTCGTGCAGGGACCGGGCAACGACCTGTGCGCCATCACGGCGCTGATGGCTTCCGGCGCACAGATGGTGCTCTTCACCACGGGCCGCGGAACGCCGGTCGGCGCGCCGATCCCGACGGTGAAGGTTTCCACCAACACCCCGCTTTCCGAAAAGAAGCGCAACTGGATCGACTTTAACGCGGGTATTCTGGCGCAGGGCGCGGACATGCAGGAGACGACCGAGGTCTTCTTCAAAAAGCTGCTGGCCATCGCCTCCGGCGAACAGACGCAGAGCGAGAAGCACGACTACCGCGAGATTGCGATTTTCAAAGACGGCGTAACGTTATAACTTCCTCAGTCACGGCGCTGCCGTGACAGCTCCCTCGGTGAGGGAGTCTTCATCCCGTTATAACTGTCGGCATTTCCGTACAATGTCAGAGTCTGGCATACGGAAGGCATTCAAAGCAAAGGAGGAGAACCCCTTGAAACCGTTTATGGATCAGGATTTTCTGCTTGAAAATGACGTGGCCAAAAAGCTGTATCACGAGTATGCGGAAAACATGCCGATTTATGACTATCATTGCCACATCTCCCCGTGCATGATCTACGAAAACTATCAGTTCCAGAATATCGGCGAATTGATGCTCGGCGGCGACCACTACAAGTGGCGCGTCATGCTCTCCAACGGCGTGGATGAGAAGTTCATCCGCGGCGACGCAAGCTGGCACGACAAGTGGCTGGCCTTTGCCGCGAGCCTGAAATACTGCATCGGCAACCCGATGTTCCACTGGACGCATCTGGAGCTGCGCCGCGTGTTCGGCATCGAGGAAATCCTGAGCGAAAAGACCGCCGAGGATATCTGGAACCGCGCAAACACACTGCTGGCGACGGAAGAATACCGCTGCCGCGGCCTGATCGAGAAATTCGGCGTGAAGGTCATCTGCACGACCGATGATCCGGTGGACGATCTGGAGCATCAGACCAAGATTGCGCAGGATCCGACCTGCAAGTTCAAGGTGTATCCGGCCTGGCGTCCCGACAAGGTGCTCAACATCGAGCGCGGCGGCTTTGTGGATTACATGAACCGTCTGTCCCGCGTCTCCGGCATTCACTGCCTGAATCTGGAAAGCATGATGCAGGCGCTGGAATCCCGTCTCGATTTCTTCCACGCGCACGGCGCGCGCCTGTCCGATCACGCGCTGGATACCGTGCCCTACGGCGTGCCGAGCACGCATATCGCGGGCGAAGCCTTCCGCAAGGCCATGAGCGGCGCGCCGCTGACCGAGGCGGAAATCGCTTCCTACAAGACCTACGTGCTCGTCGAGCTGGCGCGCATGTACAAGGCGCGCGGCTGGGCGCAGCAGTATCACATCGGCGCAATGCGCAACAATAATCCGCGCATGTTTGAGAAGTACGGCCCGGACGTGGGCTTCGACTCCATCGACGACACCTGCATCGCGGAGAATCTCTCCAAGCTGCTGGCCGAAGAAGAGCGCGCGGGCAACCTGCCCAAGACCATTCTCTACTGCCTGAATCCGAAGGACAATTACGTCATCGGCACCATGCTGGGCAACTTCCAGGGCGACGGCATTCCGGGCAAGATTCAATTCGGTTCCGGCTGGTGGTTCTGCGACCAGAAATACGGCATGGAAGACCAGATGCACGCGCTGGCTTCGCTGGGTCTGCTGGGCCGTTTCGTCGGCATGCTGACGGACTCCCGCTCCTTCATCTCTTATCCGCGCCACGAGTACTTCCGCCGCATCCTGTGCAACATGATCGGCAAGTGGGTCGAAAACGGCGAATATCCGGAGGATTACGACACGCTGGGCGAACTGGTGCGCGGCATCTGCTTTAACAACGCGGTCGAGTATTTCGGCATGGAGGTCTAAGACCCCTTTCTCCTTCGCCCGTGCGGGGCAATCCGTCAAACGGCGTGAAGGCGGTCGAAACGAAGCACGAAGTCAGGAGATGTTTCGGATGAATCCGTTGATCAAAAACGAAGAACCGCAGTGGATTGAGCTGGGCGGCGGCCAGCGCCGCAAAATCCGCGCTTACAACGAAAACGCGATGCTCGTCGAGGTCGGTTTCGACACCGGCGCGGTCGGCGCGGCGCACAGCCATCCGCACACGCAGATTTCTTACGTGCTGGACGGCGAGTTTACCTATACCATCGAAGGAAACACCCGTACCATGAAGAAGGGCGATTCCATCGTCGTGGACGGCGGCAAGGTACACGGCTGCACCTGCGTAAAAGCGGGCACGCTGCTGGATATCTTCACCCCCATGCGCGAGGATTTCGTCAAGTAACCTTAGCAGCCTTCCGCCGCCTTCGGGCGCGCGGATTGCATTCATACAGAAAAGCATACATGAGGAGGAATACAATCATGGATATGATGGAACAGCTTTCCCGAATCGGCATTGTGCCGGTTATCGCCATCAATGACGCGGCGGACGCCGTGCCGCTGGCTCAGGCGCTGATTGACGGTGGTCTGCCGTGCGCGGAGGTCACCTTCCGCACCGCCGCCGCCGCGGACGCGATCAAGAACATGACCGAAGCGTTCCCGGATATGGTCGTCGGCGCCGGCACCGTGCTCACCTGCGAGCAGGTGGATCGTGCTGTGGCCGCGGGCGCGAAGTTCATCGTTTCTCCGGGCCTGAATCCCACCACCGTCAAGCACTGCCAGGAGATCGGCATCCCGGTCTGCCCCGGCACGGCCAATCCGAGCGACATCGAGGTTGCTCTCTCCCTGGGCCTGAAGACCGTCAAGTTCTTCCCGGCTGAAGCGGCGGGCGGCCTGAAGTACATCAAGTCCATCGCGGCTCCGTATGTGGACATGAAGTTCATGCCCACCGGCGGTGTCAACGAGAAGAACCTGCTGGATTACCTCTCCTTCAACAAGATCATCTGCTGCGGCGGCAGCTGGATGGTGCCGGGCGACGCGGTGAAGGCCAAGGATTGGGATCGCATCCGCGCCCTGACCTCTTCCGCCGTGCAGCTGATGCTGGGCCTTGAGATCGCGCACGTGGGCATCAACAGCGCCGACGAGGCCGAGGCCATGGATACCGCGACCAAGCTGTGCAAGCTGCTGGGCTGGACGATGAAGGTCGGCAACAGCTCCATCTTTGCCGGCACGGGCATCGAGGTCATGAAGACCCCGTTCCGTGGCACGAAGGGCCACATCGGCATCAAGACCAACTTCATCGTGCGCGCCAAGGCGTATCTGGAGCGTCAGGGCTTCGAGTTCGACGAGAGCAGCGCCAACGTGAAGGATGGCCAGCTCAAGGCGATCTACCTCAAGGACGAGATCGCGGGCTTCGCGATTCATCTCGTGCAGAAGTAATCAGCCTGAGACTGCACGCGCTTTGCACATAACTCAAACCGGGAAGGGTTCGCGCCCTTCCCGGTTTTTTGGTATACGAGCAGACAAAAGCGCCCGCGAAACGGCCTTCTTCACCGTCCCGCGGGCGCTTTTCATTTCCATTCAGAATCAATCCAGCATTTGCAGCCACAGGCTCTTGAGATAATGGCTTTCCGGATATCCAGCCAGAACCGGATGATCGATGTCCTGACGACGCAGGGTAATCACGCGCACCTGACGATGCAGGTCTTGCGCGGCGGAGAGCACCGTATTCACGAAGACCTCTTCCGGCATGTGATACGAGCAAGAGTGCGTCGCCAGCACGCCGCCCGCCGGAAGCAGGCGCATCGCGGAGAGCGCAATCTCCTTGTAGCCGCGGCAGGCGCTGGCCATGTTGGCGTGCGCTTTGGTGAACGCGGGCGGATCGAGCACCACCACGTCGTATTTTTCACCCGCCTTGACCTGCGCGCGCAGAAAATCAAAGCAGTTCGCACAGACGGCGGTGATGTCCGCGCCGTTGAGCGCGGCGTTCTTTTCGATCAGCTGCACGGCGGCTTCGCTGATATCCACTGCCGTCACTTCTTTCGCCCCGGCTGCCGCCGCATTGAGCGCGAACGCGCCGATGTAGGAGAAGCAATCCAGCACGCGCGCGTCCTTGCAGAACTGGCGCACAAACAGGTGATTATCCTTCTGGTCGAGGAAGTAGCCCGTCTTCTGACCGCCGAGCACATCCACAGCCAGCTTGACGCCGTTCTCGTGGATGATGTTTTCCTCCGGCAGCGTGCCGTAAAGCACGCGGGTGAAGCACTCCATGCCCTCTTTGCGGCGAATCGCGTCGTCGTTTTGCAGCAGCAGGCAGTCCGGCTTTTCGCATGCAAGCAGCGCGTCGGCAATCGTCTGCGTAAACCGTTCCATGCCCAGCGCCAGCACCTGAAGCACGATCACCCCGCCGAAACGGTCGGCAATCACGCCCGGCAGGCGGTCGGCCTCGCCGTAAATCAGGCGGCAGGAATCCGTGCCCGGCCTGTTCATCACAAAGCGGCGGTAATCGCACGCCGCCTTCACGCGGGAAGCGATCAGTTCGTCGGTGATTTCCTCCTGGCGGTGGGTCAGCAGGCGCACGGTAATCAGCGACTTGCTGTTGTAAAAGCCCGTACCCATGTAGCGCCCGCGAAAATCGACGACCGTCACCAGACCGCCGTCCTCGATTTCGCCCTCCACGCGCTCGATTTCGTTGCCGTATACCCACGGATGGCCTTGCAGCAGCTTTTTCTGCCGTCCGTTGACAACATGAACAATCGGAAGATTTTCCATTTTTTTATCCTCAAAATTACGTTGGGGCTTTGCCCCAATCCCCACCAAGAACCTGAGGTTCTTGGAACTCCCACATTGCCTGGTTTAAGCCGCCGCGAAGCGAAGAAGGGGTCTGGGGACAATCGTCCCCAGCAGGGGATGGGGCTGGCCCCATCCCCTCCCCAATCATCAAGAAGAACGTAAGTTTCAAAGCAGGATGCGAAGCATCCTACGATTGAAACGGTTTCAAAGCGGCGCACTAAATTTCAAACGCAATGTGTTTTTGATTTACTCAACCTCAATCAAATTGATCATTACGACCGGGCGGCGCTTGGTACGCTCGTAGAGGAAAGAGCGCAGCTGGCCTTGCAGCTGGCCGGAGGCAACCGCCTCCTGCACCTTCTTGCCGCTGGCGGCAATGCGGGCAACCGCGTTCGCCGCATGCTGGCGGCAGGCCGCCTCGATCTTGACGTGCTCACTGTCGTAAAGGAAGCCCATCGCGCTGACCACGGGCTGGGCCATCATTTCGCCGGTCTTCTTGCTGACGGCCAGCGAAATAGCCACCACGCCGTCGTCGGAGAGCAGTTTGCGCTCGCGCAGCACGCTGTTATCCACCTCGCCGACGGACGCGCCGTCGATGAGCACCGCGTCGCCGTTGGTGAAGCCGGTCACGCGCGCCGAGCCCTTGGAAATCTCAAAGATATCGCCGTTAGCCAGAATGAAGATGTTTTCAAACGGCACGCCCAGCTTGTGCGCCAGCTCCGCGTGCTGATAGAGCATGCGGGTTTCGCCGTGCGCCGGGATGAAGAACTTCGGGCGGACGAGCGCATGCACCAGCTTGATTTCCTCCTGAGAGGCATGGCCGGAGACGTGCACGTCCGCCAGCGCGGAATAATACACCTTCGCGCCGCGGCGGTACAGCTCGTTGATGACCTTGTAAATCGGCTTCTCGTTGCCCGGAATCGGCGTCGCGGAGATAATCACGGTGTCGCCCGGCTGAATCTCGATTTCGCGATGGTTGGAGAAGGCAATGCGGGTCAGCGCGCTCATCGGCTCGCCCTGAGAGCCGGTGGAGATGATGACGACCTGCTCCGGCGGATAGTTGTCCACCTGGGAGATTTCGATCAGCGTATCCGGCTTCTTCTGGATGTAGCCCAGATTGTTGGCGGCGTTGAACACGTTGAGCATGCTGCGGCCGACCAGCGCGACCTTGCGCCCGTGGCGCTCGGCGGCGGTGAAAATCTGCTGCAAGCGGGACGTATTGGAAGAGAACGTCGCCACAAAAATGCGGCCTTTCGCATCCTTAAACATATCGGCCATCGATTCGCCGACGTGGCGCTCGCTCTTGGAGAAGCCCGGCACCTCGATGTTGGTCGATTCGCAGACGAAGAGCAGCACGCCTTCGCGGCCAATCTGCGCAATGCGCTGGAGATCCATGATCGCGCCGTTGATCGGCGTATAATCGATCTTGAAGTCGCCGGAGTGCATGATCGTGCCGATCGGCGTGCGAATGGCGAACATGAACGCGTCCGCGATGGAATGGTTCACGTGGATGAACTCCACGGAGAAGCAGCCGGAACGAATCGTTTCGCCCGCCTCGACGACGTGCAGTTCGCAGCTCTTGGTCAGCCCCGGCACGCGGTCGTCGAGCTTATACTTGAGCAGTTCGATGGTCATGCGGCCGCCGTAAATCGGCGCGCGGAACTCGCGCATCAGGTAAGGCAGGCCGCCGATGTGATCCTCGTGGCCGTGGGTGATGAAAATGCCGCGCACGCGGTCGCGATTTTGCAGCACATAGGTGAAATCCGGAATGACGGCATCCACGCCCGGCATGGTCTCATCCGGGAAAATCTGGCCGCAATCGACGATGATAATGTCGTTGCCGTATTCGTAGGCCGTCATGTTCTTGCCGATTTCGCACATGCCGCCCAGCGGGATCATGCGCAGAGTCGCGCGGCTGGGATGTTCGCTGGCGCGGGAGCGCATCGTCGGCGGTTTCTTACCGACCCATTGCAGGGTCTGCGAGATGCAGGGCTTTTCCTCCGGCGCAATCGGCGCGACAATGCGGCGGCGCATGCCCGTCTGCGGGCGCTCTGCCGGACGGGCGCTGTTTGCGCGCGGGCGAGGCGGGTTGCGGCGCGGCTGCATAGGCTTGGCGGCCTGCTGCGGCGCGGCGATCTGCGGCGCGTTGCCCGTGCTGCCGA